>JADMIO011565025.1_pt1 | contig 24472 bp, 20 predicted proteins | sample 8958161 | NCBI WGS metagenome assembly JADMIO01 (sample SAMN16585339, study PRJNA669376) | soil metagenome | isolation source: Crop rotation soil | place: USA: Cullars Rotation, Alabama | collected 2011
TCGCCAAGGTCGACACGATGGGCGCGCCGCGGCTCGTCGAGTACTGGGAGCAGGATCCGTGCGCCCCGAACCCGATCCCCGAGCCGATGGCCGCGCCCGGCGTCATGTACGACACCGCGACGGCGACCGGGAAGGGCAACGGCAGCGGCTTCGGCGTCACGATCGAGGCCCAGTTCACCGTCGGCGAGTACCAGATCGTGATCCTGTCGGCGAAGGATTCGTCGGGCCTCGACGGCTGGCTCAAGGCGGAGAAGTACCAGATCCCCGACAACGCCGAGCCGCTGCTCCGGCCGTACGTCGCCGCCGGATCGAAGTTCTTCGTCGCCAAGGTCGATCCGTCCAAGGTGAAGTTCGAGAACGGCCGCGCCGAGCTGTCGCCGCTGCGGTTCCACTACGACGCCGATGACTTCACCCTGCCGATCCGGCTCGGGCTCGCGAACTCGAGCGGGACCCAGGACCTGATCGTCAACATCCTGTCGCCCGGTCAGCGCTACGACGTCGCGAACTACAAGAACGTCACGATCCCGACCAACTTCGACGTCAAGGACGAGGTCCGGACCAGGTTCGGCGAGTTCTACGCCGCGCTGTTCGATCGCACCGTCGAGAAGAACCCGGGCGCCGTCGTCACCGAGTACGCGTGGGCGGCGACCAGCTGCGATCCGTGCCCCGGCCCGCAGCTCGACTACCATGACCTCGCGACGCTCGGGTCGGACGTGCTCGGCGGCGGCAAGGGCAAGGTCGAGGCGTACCAGGGCTACGACTTCGTGTTCACCCGGCTGCACGCGCGGTACGGCACGTCGATCACCGACGACCTGGTGTTCAAGGCCGCCGATCCGATCGTCGGCGGGCGCGAGATGCGCGGGGCCGACGGCAAGCTCGAGAACGGCGCGAAGTCGGACTCGATGAACAACTTCCAGGGCCGCTACGCGATCCGCCACGAGTGGACGGCGCCGATCGCGTGCGACAACCCGGTCCGCGGCCGGTGGGGCGGGCCCCCGAATGGCGAGCAGTCGACCGGGCCGACCCCGGCGCTCGACCTCGCGTTCGCGCCGCGCGGCCAGGCCAAGCTCGCCGACCTGGTCCGCGGTGACATCCCCGAGCTCGAGGTCAAGGCGGCCGGCGCGGGGAACATGACCACGACGGCGGTCCCGCCGCAGAGCCCGACCGCGCCGACCTCGTCGGACTACAAGCCGCAGAAGAAGGGCGGCTGCGGCTGCGCCACCGCCGACGGCGCCGGGACGACCGCGCCGATGGGCTTGATCGCGCTCGGGATCCTGGTTTCGATCACCCGCAGGCGGCGCCGGTAAGCCGCACGCATGACTCGGACGTCGATAGGAAGGCCGATGCGACCGCTGTGGTTAACCTTGGCCGTCGTCGCGGGATGCGGGACCGCCGCGCCGGACACGTCGACGTTCGTCACCGAGGGCGCCGTATCGCTGCACCCGCCGAGCCTGCCGCGGCCGCCGGGCGTGTTCGCGCCGTCGCTGGTCGCGGTCGACGGCGGCGACGCCGGGGTCAAGGTCGACGGTGTCGAGCTCGCCGACGTCGAGACCTGCGCGACGTGCCACCCCGCGGCGTGGAAGCAGTGGTCGCAGAGCGCCCACTCGTTCGCGTCGTTCGGCAACCCGATCTATCGCGAGAACGTCGAGCTGTTCCGCCACGCGATGGGCAAGCACGACAGCCAGCACTGCGGCGGCTGTCACGACATGCCGCTCGTCGTCGACGGCACGATGCAGCAGGAGATCCCGGCCGACGACATCCGCGCGTCGACCGGCGTGACCTGCCGGCTGTGCCACGGCATCGAGAGCGTCACGCTCGACGGCAACGGCAGCTACGTCCTGCGCGCGACGCCGTTGCCGATCCCGACGCCCGGCGACGAGCCGTCGATCGCGGCGCACAAGCAGGCCGCGTCGCTGCGCCCGCTCGGCACCAACGTGTGCATGGGCTGCCACCGCGGGTTCTTGAGCCCCGACATGGACATCCCGGTCCACTTCTCGGGCATCGACGAGCCCGGCGCGTGGCTCGGCTCGCCGTACAACGGCAGCGGCGTCGGCCGGATCGACAAGGTCGAGACCAAGAACTGCCTCGACTGTCACATGCCGCGCGAGGCGGCCGGGCCCGACGAGGTCGCGGCCCACGACGGCACGATCGTGTCGCACCGGTTCGCCGGCGGCCACACCTGGATGGCGGCGATGCGCGGCGACGACGATCAGCTCGCGGTGCTGCGCAACAACCTCGTCGGCGCGGCGTCGATCGACATCGCCGGCGCGCGCGATCACGAGCGGTCGGGCGACACCTGGTACCTGCCCGCCGACGGCGCGCCGGTCGTGCCCGGCACGCACCTCGATCTCGACGTCGTGATCCGCAACCTCTCCGTCGGCCATCGCTTCCCGGGCGGCGTCAACGACATGCAGGACACGTGGATCCAGGTCGAGGTCAAGGACGCGCAGGGCGCGCTGGTCGCCGAGTCCGGGATCGAGCACGAGACCGACGCGACCGACAAGGACTCGCACGTGCTGCGATCGATGCCGGTCGACGACGACGCCAACATCCTCGACCAGCACGAGATGGCGAAGTTCCGCGGCCTGCTCGCGATCCACACGCTGGCGCCGCGCGAGGCGCAGGTCGTGCGCTACGCGTTCGACGTGCCGAAGGACTTCGCCGCGGCGCGGCTACCACTGACGGTGACCGCGACGCTGCGCCACCGCAGCCGGAGCCTCGAGCTGCAGACCGTGGTCTGCAATGAAGCGCGAACGCCGGAGGGCGAGAAGTTCCTGCACGGCGTCGAGGACATGCGGTACGTGGTCCTCGATCCGTGCAAGCCGCAGCCGATCACCGAGATCGCGACGACGACGATCCAGATCGGGACCGGCGCGGCGACGGCGTCGACCCGCCCGGCGTGGGAGCGCGAGTACGAGCACGGCATGGCGCTGGTCGCCGTCGTCGGTGAGCGGCTCGACGAGGCGCGGATCGTGCTCGAGCACGCGCTCGCCGCCGTCCCCGACGGCAACAAGAAGGCGAGGGCGATGGTCGAGGTCCAGCTCGCGTCGGTCGCCGGCAAGCAGGGCCGGACCGCGGATTCGATGGCGCTCCTCGACGACGTCGAGGCCTTGATCCCGGGCCCGGTGCCGCCGGTCGTGCCGACCGTACGCGCCGACGCGCTGTCGCGGGTCTGGAAGTGGGACGACGCGCTGGCGCCGGCCCAGCTCGCGACCGAGCGCGCGCCGTCGAACACGGGAGCGTGGGTGATGTACGCCCGCGTCCTGGCGTCGCTCGGCCGCGATCCCGAGGCGCTCGAGGCGGCGCGCAAGGGCCTGATGCTGGCGCCGCGCGACCCCGACCTGCTGCGGACCCAGGCGGTGTGCCTGCGGGCGCAGGGCTCGGACCTCGCCGACGTCGCGCTCGCCGCGTTCGACAAGTTCCGGTCGCCGGACGCCGGACCCGAGCTGCGCATCGAGTGCGCGCGCGCGTCGCCGCGGTGCGAGCGCGAGCGCGAGATGGGTCACACGCATACGCTTCACCTCGTCAAGTAGCCCGGGGTACGCTCGACGGGTGCAAGGCCGCGCGCTCGGTGCCGTCGTGTCGATCGTCCTGATCGCGCTGACCGCATCGCCGGTGCTGCGCGATCCGAACGACGACGGGTTCCCGCTGTCGACGTATCCGATGTTCGCGTGGAAGCGGACCACGACGGTGAACATGGAGTACCTGGTCGGGTTCACCGCGACCGGCGAGCGCTGGCACCCGCCGCCGCGGACGATCGGCACCAGCGAGCCGATGCAGGCGGTGCGGATCCTCCAGCGCGCCGTCGCCGACGGCCGGGCCGGCGAGCTCGCGCTGTGCAAGGCGGCGGCGAAGCGGATCCCGCGGCTGCGCAACGACATCGTCGTCGTCGCGATGATGCGCGGCTCGCACGAGGCGATCGCGTACCTGGTCTACAACAAGCTCGGCAAGGAGACCGAGCTGGTGCGGTGCGCGGTGCCCGGCCACGAGGCCGAGGCCGCGGCGATGGGAGTGACGCAGTGAAGCGGCTCTCGCAGTGGTGGTTCGCCGCGCTGCCGGCCGAGCGGCTCGCCGGCCTGCGGATCCTGATCGGCGGATTCGCGATGTGGTACCTGTGGGCGCGGTTCAACTACCTGCTCGGCGCGAATCACCTGCCGCGCACCAACTGGCGGCCGGTCGGCGTCGTCGGCCGGATCGTCGACGAGCCACTCGACCGCGGGACGTGGACCGCGATCGTGATCGCGACGCAGATCGGCGCGTTCTGCTTCGCGACCGGCCTGCTGTACCGGTTCGTAGCGCCGGTGTTCGCGGCGCTGCTCCTGTTCACGCTGAGCTATCGCAACTCGTGGGGGATGGTGTTCCACACCGAGAACCTGCTCGTCTTGCACGTCGCCGCGCTGTCGCTCGCGCCGGCGTCGGACGCGTGGTCGATCGATCGATGGTGGAAGGCGCGCACGGGCGCGCCGCCGCCGGCGCCCGACGCCAAGTACGCGTGGGCGGTACGGCTCGCCGGAGTTCTGACGGTGACCACGTACATGCTCGCCGGCATCGCGAAGATGCGCCTCACCGGGTTCGAGTGGCTCGACGGCGATCAGCTCCGCAACCAGATCGCCTACGACAACCTGCGCAAGGCGCTGGTCGGCGATCACGTCGCGCAGCTCGCGCTGCCGCTGATCGAGCACCCGTCCATCTTCATCGGCCTCGCGATCCTGACCGTGATCGTCGAGCTCGGCTCGCCGATCGCGCTGCTCGGCGGCAAGATCGCGCTGCTCTGGGTCGCCGCGGCATGGGGCTTCCACATCGGCGTCATCTTCCTGATGGCGATCTGGTTCCCGTACCCGCTGTCGGGGATCGCGTATGCGCCGCTGTTACCGGTCGAGCGCCCGATGGGCTGGGTCGGCCGGAAGTTACTTGTCGGTTTTCGCCGTCTGACCCGCGTCGGGGTCGAGTGACTTCGGCAACGGCGGCAATTCACTGAGCGCGGGCAGGAGCTGGATCTCGATCCGCCGGTTGCGCTGGCGACCCTGCGGTGAATCGTTCTTCGCGATCGGATCATGCTCGCCGGCGCCGGCGGCGACCAGCTGGTCCGGCTTCATGCCGGCCTTGACCAGCACGCGGGTCACGGTCAGCGCGCGCATCGTCGACAGCTGCCAGTTGTCGATCGAGCCCTTGAGCGGGACGTTGTCGGTGTGACCGAGCACCAAGAACCGGCGGTCCGCGAACTTCGCGAGGATGCCGCCGACCTGGATGATCTTGACGTTGCCGTCCTCGGACAGCTCGGCCGAGCCCGACGGGAACAGCACCTCGGCCGGGAGCTCGACGACCAGGCTGCCGCGCCGCGCCGACACCTGGAGCTGCCCGGTGTCGATCATCTTGGCGAACTGCGCCTGGATGTCCTGGATCGCCTTCATCCGCTTGTCGATCTCGGCGCGCTGCGCGCGGAGCGCGGTGAGCTCTTCCTGCGATGCGTTGAGGTCCTTGCCGATCCGCGCGAGCTGCGCGTCGGTCTGTTTCTTCTGCTCGTTCAGATCGTTGAGCGCGGTGTTCGCGGTGTTGAGGTCGGTCGTCGCCTTCGCGAGGCTGGCGACCGCTTCCTTGCGCGCCGGCTCGCAGCCGGCGATGACCTTGTCCTTGTCCGCGAGCTTCTCGTGCTGGGTCCAACCCCACCATCCCGCGGCCCCGGCGGCGCCGGTCATGATCAGAGCGTAGAGCACCAACCGAAACGGGAAGCCGCGCGGCTTCTTGACCGGTGCGATCGGATCCGAGCTGTCGAGTCGGGCCATGGTCCCTCCGGACGATGATGCTATCAGCGACTCGTGTGAGTCGGTTATGCTCTGCCGTATGCTGAGGTGCGAGATGCAGACACCGCGGCGGCGCACGGCGGCGTCGCTCGCGAAGTGGAGCTTTGCCGCGCTGATCGTCGGCGGCGCGATCGTCGACGCGACCATCCTCGATCGCGAGCCGACGCGAGCGCAGCCCAACGTCGACGTCGACGATCAGATCGCCCCCGAACCGCAACGGTCATTACCGGCGCCCGAGACCGCGAACGTCGAGGCGGTGCCGGTGGTGCCGCGGTGGCTGGTCGCCGAGGAAGCGACGCCGAAGAATCGGATCACGATCGATGGTCTGACCTACCGGATCTCGCATCCGACCGGCGACGGCCTCGCGGTCGAGCTCGCGGTCCCGGGTTGCGGCCAGCAGGAGGCGAGCTTCGTCGTCAACGGCGTCGCGCACGATGGCCGCGCCGAGGGCGCGCCGGCGTGGTTCCCCGACGGGACGTACGACATTGCCGTGACCTGTGCCGGGGCGCTCGCGCCGGCGACGCGCCTGGTCGTCGAGCGGCATCGCTAGGTTGCGCCCTCGGGAATGACCGCGCGCACGCCGCCGGTTCGGCGTGGACAGAATCGTCTTGCCGTCGCAACTACAAGCGTAGTAGCAATACGAGACCTGTCGTAGTACACGTTGTCGTCCATGCCGCGCGCGTCCGACCTGACCCCTGCCGAGTTCAACGTCCTGAAGGCGTTGTGGACCCTGGGTAAGGGCTCGGTCGCCGAGGTCCGCGCCGAGCTGGCGGCGCGCGGCTCGGACCTCGCGTACACCACGGTGATGACCTTGCTCGGCCGGCTCGCGCAGAAGCACGCGGTCGTGGTCGACCGCGCGCGCGAGCCCTACGTCTACAAGGCGGCGCACCGCCGCGAGTCGGTGCTGCGCGATCGGCTGCGCGACTTCGTGCGCGAGGTGTTCGACGGCGAGGCCGACGCGCTGGTGATGCGCCTCATCGACGACGAGTCGCTGTCGCGAACCGAGCTCGAGTCGATCTCGAAGCGGGTCGAAGCGGCGGAGCGCAGCGCGGACAAGCCGGCGTCCGGCAAGAAGGAGCGGTCGTGACCGCCCGGACCGTCGGCGAGATCGCGCTCCTCACCGCGGCGCACGGCACCGTGCTCGCCGTGGCGGCGTACCTGATCACCAAGACGGTGCTGCGCCGCGCGCGCCCGGCCGCGATCGCGCTGGTGTGGACGGTCGCGCTGGTGAAGTTCGTCGTCCCGTTCGGACCGGCGATGCCGTACTCGATCAGTGATCTGGTCGAGGCGCTGCGCGCCGGGCCGTCATCGGTGGGCGGCGGTTCGGTTCCGATCACGACGAACGCGTCGGCGGTCGCGCCGGTCGCGCACACGCCGGTGTGGATCCTCGTCCTGCTCGCGCTGTGGATCGCGGGCGCCGCGGTGATCGCCGTGCGCTCGATCCGGCGCGCGCGCGGTGCGGCGCGGGTCGCCCGCCGGCTGCCCGCGGCGTCGTCCGCCCTCGTCGGCGAGCTGGTCGTGCTCGCGCGCCGGCTGCGCGCGCCGGTGCCGGCGCTGCGCATCGGCCCGACCGGCGCGGCGCCTCACGTCGTCGGCCTGATCCGGCCGGTGATCGTGCTGCCCGAGTCGCTCGCCGCCGACCATCGCGTCACCGATCGCGCCGCCGTGCTGTCGCACGAGCTCGCGCACCTGCGCCGCCGCGATCCGTGGATCGCGGTGATCCAGGCCGCCGCTGCGGCAATGTTCTGGTGGTGGCCGGTGGTCGCGCTGGTCAACCGCCGCATCGTCGCCGCGCGCGAGGCCGCGTGCGATGCGTGGGCGGTCGCGCGCGGCCCGTTGCCGCGCGAGCAGTACGCGCGCCTGCTGCTGTCGTTCGCGCGCACGCCCGCGCCGGTCGCTGGCGTCGCGCTCGCGGCGCGCGCCGGCGGCCTGAGCCAGCGCATCGACGGCGTGCTCGATCGCCGCGCCCGCGCCGGTGTCGGCCCGATCGGCGCGGCGGCGGTCGCGGTGTGGACCGTCGTCGGTCTCGCCGGGGCGCGGCCCGCGTCGGCGCACCGCGCGGCGCCGGTGTGCACGTACAACCAGGACGTCGCGACGACCTTGCTCGCGTCCTATCCCGACGCCGACCTCGACGGTGACGGCACGCTGTCGCGCGCCGAGGCGTGCGAGCTCCAGGCCGAGCTCCGCAAGCGCCTCGACGACACGACGACCGAGGTCAGCACCGCCGAAGCCCCGGTGTCGGCGGAGGACGCCGCGGTCCGCGCCGCGCTCGCCGAGCCCATCTGTTGCAATTGCGGCGGCAGTGAGGGACTTTCCTCGCCGCCCGTTTCGCCCCCGGCCCAGCAGGCCTGCGACGTAGAAGGAGACGTTCCATGAAGAAGCTTGCCCTAGCGTGTGTCCTTGCCCTCGTCGCCAGCTGCGACCAGGGCAACGCGAACCTCGAGCACAAGATCGACGGTCTCGTGAAGGACGTGAAGGACATCAAGGATCAGGTCGCCGCGATCAAGGCCAACGGCGTCGCGGCCCCCGGCGGTCGCCAGGGTGCCGCCGCCGGTGGTGCGCAGCAGCCGCGGCCGCCGCGTCCGACCGCGGATCCGGCGAAGACCTACTCGGTCAACGTCGAGGGTGCGCCGTTCGAGGGCCCGGCCGACGCGCTGGTGACGATCGTCAAGGCGTACGAGTACGCGTGCCCGTTCTGCTCCAAGGTCCGGCCGACGATGGACGAGATCAAGAAGAAGTACGGCAAGGACGTCCGCTTCGTCTACAAGCAGTTCGTCGTCCACCCGCAGGTCGCGACGTCGACCGCGCTCGCGGCGTGCGCCGCGCACAAGCAGGGCAAGTTCATCCAGATGGACGAGCAGCTGTGGAGCAAGGTGTTCGAGGCCCGCAAGTTCGACAAGGACAAGTGCTGGCAGCCCGCGGACGCCGGCGCCGTCAAGGGCACGGCCGAGGCCACTGGCGCTGCGGCCGGCGCGGGCTGCGAGAACGTCGAGGGCATCGCCAAGGACATCGGGCTCGACGTCAACAAGTTCAAGGCCGACATGCGCGGCCCGTGCATGGAGCAGATCCAGAAGGAGCAGAAGGAGATGCAGGTCGTCGGCGTCGGCGCCACGCCCGGCTTCTTCATCAACGGCCGGTTCCTGTCCGGCGCCCAGCCGATCGAGTCGTTCCAGACCCTGATCGACGAGGAGCTCAAGAAGGCCAAGGAGCGCGTCGCCGCGGGCACCCCGCAGGCGACCTACTACAAGACCTGGGTCGTCGATAAGGGCGAGAAGGCCGCAGAGGTCAAGTGAACGGGTCGTTGGCGTGGGCGCTTCGCGCCCCGCCAACGAAGGCCTCGGGCCTCGGGCCTCGGGCCCCTGAGCTCTCATCCTCGACGCATTTCTGAGCCCGAGGCCTGAGGCCCGAGGCCTTCGCCGGCGGGGCGCGCGCAGCGCGCACCCGACGGCGACCCGGCTATAGTGGGCCAGTGCCCCGCTTGTCCCGACGGCTGCGCGCGATTCCGGACCGCAACGCGGTCAACGTGCAGTGGCTGGTCCGGCTGCGCTGGGCCGAGATCGTCGGCCAGGCCGCGACGATCCTCGCGGTCTATGTCGTGGTCGGCGTCGACTTGCCGGTCGCGTCGCTCGCTACCGTCGTCGGGGTTGGCCTGCTCTCGAATCTCGCCCTCGAAGCGTGGGCGGTGCGCGGCGGCCGGTCGATCGACGAGCGCGGCCTTGCCGGCGTGATGGCGCTCGACGTCGCGCTGTTGACGCTGCTGTTGCATCTGACCGGCGGCCCGCTCAACCCGTTCGGCTTTCTGTACCTGGTGCAGATCGCCCTCGCGACGGTCCTGCTGCGCGCGGCGTGGACGTGGACGCTGGTCGGGCTGTCGTTCCTGTGCTTCGGGATCCTGCTGTTCGAGCACCGCCCGCTCGCGATCCCCGACGAGACCCGGATGTACGGCATGTGGGTCGCGCTCGGCGTCGCGTCCGCGTTCATCGTCCACTTCCTGGTCCGGATCACCAGCGCGCTCGCCCAGCGCGAGGCCGAGCTCGCCGAGGCGCGCAACCTCGCCGCGCGCCAGGACCGGCTCGCGTCGCTCGCGACGATGGCCGCCGGCGCAGCGCACGAGCTGTCGACGCCGCTGTCGACGGTCGCGCTGGTCGCCAAGGAGCTCGAGCGGCACCTGGTCAAGGCCGGCGGCGATCAGCAGCTGATCGACGACGCCAAGCTGATCCGCGGCGAGGTCGGCCGGTGCCGCGCGATCCTCGATCAGATGGCGGGCGGCGCCGGCACCGTCGGCGAGAGCGTCGAGCCGCGCCGGATCGACGAGCTGCTCGGCGAGGCGCTGACCGGCGTGCGCGCCCACCCGGCGATCGAGCGCGACGTCGACGCGGCGGTTGCGGCGGCGCGGGTCCGCCTGCCGCCGCGCGCGATCGGGCAGGCGCTGCGGTCCCTGGTCACCAACGCGCAGGACGCGTCGCCGGCCGAGGCCAACGTCGTCGTCCGCGCCCGGCTCACCACGGGCGACGAGCCGCAGCTGCGGATCGAGATCGTCGACCGCGGCCCGGGCATGACCCCGGAGGTCCTGGCCCGGCTCGGCGAACCGTTCTTCACCACCAAAGCTCCTGGTCGCGGCATGGGGCTCGGGCTGTTCCTCGCCCGCGCGGTGATCGAGGGCGTCGGCGGGACCCTGGGCATCTTGTCGCAGGTCGGCCGGGGGACCACCGTAACTGTCGCACTTCCGACGGAGATCGGGCCAGGCGCGACCGAGGCCGCGCGCGACCCGCACGAAGCGCCGCCCGGGACTGCGGTATCCAACGTGGCGTGATGGAAGCCCAGCACCCATCGATCCTGATCGTCGACGACGACGAGGTCTACCGGACGCGGCTCGCGCGCGCGTTCGTCGACCGCGGCTACGACGTCAAGACCGCGCACGACTTCGACAGCGCGCTCGTGATCGCGCGCGACGAGTCACCGGAGTTCGCGGTGCTCGATCTCAAGATGCCGGGCAAGAGCGGGCTCGAGCTGGTCCAGGCGCTGCGCGAGATCGATCCGTCGACGAAGATGGTCGTGCTCACCGGCTATGGCTCGATCGCGACGGCGATCGACGCGGTCCGGCTCGGCGCGACGTACTACCTGTCCAAGCCCGCCGACGCCGACGACATCGTCGCCGCGTTCGCGCGCGGCGAGGCGCCGCCCCTCGCACCGCCCGAGACCGAGTACCGCGCGCCGTCGCTGGCGCGCGCCGAGTGGGAGCACATCAACCGTGTGCTGTCCGATTGCGGCGGCAACATCTCCGAGGCTGCGCGCCGGCTCGGCATCCACCGCCGCTCGCTGCAGCGCAAGCTGCAGAAGTACCCGCCGAACAAATAGTCGATTAAGCTTCCGCGGATGTCCCGCTGGCGTGGTCTCGGCGATCCGCTGATCGCGCACGTCGCCGGCGGGGCGGTCGTCGCGGCGATCGAGGCAGCGCGGCTCGGCAGCGCGGGCATCGCGTGGGTCGCGATCGCGGTGTTCGCGGCGACCGGTGCGCTCGCCGGGCTCGCCGTGGTCGGCACCGAGGCGATCGCGGCGCGCGTGCGCAAGCTCGGCGTGTGGATCCGCGCGCTGCCGGTGCTCGCGATCGTGATCCCGGTCGCGCGCACGCTGTTCGAGGGCGCATTTGCCGCGACGCTGCCCGGCGCGACGGTGATGCCGTACGTCCTGCCGGTCGTCGCGTGGCTCGCGGTCGGCGTCGCGATCTGGCTCGGCGAGCGGATGATCGCGCGCGGCTGGCGCCCGGCGGTGATCGCGGTCGTCGTGATCAAGCTGATCGCGCTGTACGCGATCAACCGGCTTCTGTTCCGGTCGGGCTATCCCGAGATCCACAGCGGCGTGACCGCGGCCGAGATCGTGCTCGCCGGCCTCGCGATCCGACTCGCGGTCGCGGGCCGCGCCGGCTGGATCGCGCGCGGCGCCGTCACCGCCGCGGTCGCCGGGATCGCGCTCGCGGCGTGCCTGGTCGGGCTCCGCGCGCCGGCCGATCGGCGCGTCATCACGACCCGCGCCGACGACGCGCGCCACCTGATCCGGGTGTGGCGCAGCGTGCTCGATCGCGACGGCGACGGCAGCGCGGGCGTGCTCGGCGGCGGCGATTGCGACGACGGCGACGATTCGATCCATCCCGGCGCGCGCGACCTGCCGGGCAACCACGTCGACGAGGATTGCGACGGCGCCGACGCCGTGCCGCCGCCGCCGCCACCACCGCCGCCGAGCGACGAGTCGATCGCGCAGTGGCGCGCCGAGCCGGCAGTGCACGCGGTGTTCGATCGGACCCACGCGATGAACGTCCTCGTGATCTCGATCGACGCGCTGCGCGCCGATCTGCTCGCCGACGACGCGCCCGGGCGCGACGACTTCCCGCACCTGGTCGCGCTGCTCGATCGCGCGCGCTGGTTCACCCGCGCGTTCTCGCCGGCGTCGGGCACCGACATCTGCCTCGGCACGGTGCTGACCGGGCGGTGGGATCCGTACCAGCGGGTCGCGACCACGCTGCACGAGGCCGCGCGCGGCTCGGGCCGGCGCACGACCGCGGTGCTGCCGCGCGAGGTGCTGCGCTACGCCGGCGAGACCTTGCTCGGCCGCGGCGTCGACACCGTCACGACCGTGATCACCGACGCCGGCGAGCGCGATGTCGGCGATCACGAGAGCGCCGCCGACACCACCGACCACGCGATCGCCGCGATCCAGAAGGCGGGCACCGATCGGTACTGGGTGTGGGCGCACTACTTCGACGTCCACGAGCACGCCCAGCTCCCCGTCGACGCCGCCGCGCTGGCGCGGGTCAAGACGCCGGGCGCATCCGACGTCGCGCATCGCTACCGCGCGCTGCTCGCCGGGATCGATCAGCAGATCGGCCGGCTGCTCGACGCGGTGGCCGCGGCCGGCCGCACCGACGACACGCTGATCGTGTTCTTCTCCGACCACGGCGAGAGTCTCGGCGACGATCCACGGCTGCCCGACAACCACGGCACGGTCGTGTACCAGACCCTGACCCATATCCCGCTCGCGGTGGTCGTCCCCGGTGTCGCGCCGGCGCGCGTCGCGCACCCGGTCGGGTTGATCGACGTCGCGCCGACGGTGCTCGCGCTGCTCGGCGCCGACGACGCGATGGGACCGCTCGATGGCCGTGACCTCACGCCGCTCCTGCTCGACGCGCCGGCCGAGCTCCAGCCGCCGGCGGCGCGGCCGTTCGTCATGCACGAGACCGATCAGTGGGCGGTGGTCGCGTGGCCGTGGAAGCTCCTGGTCCGCCCGAAGGACGATCTCAGCGAGCTGTACGATCTGGAGCACGATCCGGCGGAGCACCAGGATCGGTCGGCGGCCGAGCCGGCGATCGCACGCGAGCTGCGGGCACGCTATGCCCAGTTCCCCGAGGTTCGGCTCGACCGGAGCCGGGCAGGACGGCAGTGGCGAGAAGCGCACTCGCGACCACCCCGAGACCCTGCGCGACCATGAGCAGGGCCGGGCTGAGCCAGCCGGTCCAGCGCGGCACGATCGGCGCGGCGTCGCCGCCGAACACGATCGGCCACGCGCCGGTCGCGGTGATCAACGCGATCACCGCCGCGATCGGTAGCGCGAGCTCGGCGGCGAGCACGCGACCGGTCGCGTGGCGGCGCAGCCCGAGCCCGGCGCCGGCGGCGAGCAGGATGAACGCCGGCATGAACGCGAGGTACATGTCGCGCCCGAGCGGCTTGTAGATCATCGGCGTCGACAACGTCGGCACGCCGCGGATCACGACGAGCAACAGCGCCGCGACCGGGAACCACCACGGGCCGAGCAGGTAGCGGCCCTGCATCCCCCACGCGGTGATCGCGAACCCGACGACCATGATCAGGAACGCGACCACACCGCGGCCGAGCGGCAGGCCGGGGACGGCGTCGTCGCGCTCGAGCGGGTGGGCGAGCGCGAAGTCGAGCGGGCGCCCGGCGCTGGCGGCGGGCAGCGTGACGCCGGTGAGGTCCGCGATCGCGCGCGACAGATCGACGAGGTGGATCGGCCCGCCGGTGCGCCCTGCGACGGCGAGGCCGGAGCCGCCGGACGAATGACCGGGCGCCCCGGCGTCTGCGCCGGAGGGCCCGGCGATGCCCGGGCCGGCGATGCAGGCGCGGACCTGGCGCAGCCAGCGCTCCTCGCCGCCGTGACCGCCGCCGGCGAGGTGATCGTGATCGGCGAGCACGATCCACGTCGCGTCGGGCGCCGCCGCGAACAGGCGGTCGAGCACGCGATCGGCGTCGGCCGCCGCGGCCGTCCACTGCGACGACGCGCGGCCGAACTTGTGGCCGGCGGCGTCGACGCCGAGCAGGTGGACGAACGCGAGCCGCGCCGGGCTCGCGACCGCGTCGACCGCGAGGCCCGGCCACGTCGTCGGCCAGTCGGGCGGCAGCTTGCCGATCGGCGGCGAGGCGCTCGCGAACCCGATCGAGCCGACGATCTCCGGGTGGCTCTCGGCGACGGCGATCGACCCCGGCACCTGGCTCGGGATCGTGGCTGCGATCGGGTGATCGAGCGGCCGCCCGGAGTGGAACAGGATCCCGGTCTGCTGCTGGGTCAGCCCCGACCACAGCGCGACCTGGACCGGCAGCGACACCGTCGGGAACCCGACGTCGACGACGACATCGATCCCGCGCTTGCACAGCGCGTCCCACGCCGGCATCGCGTGCGCCGTGCTCTGGCCGGCGCCGTCGACGAGCGCGACCCGGACGCGATCGGCGGGCGGCAACCCGCGGGCATCGGCCGGCGCGCGCGCGAGCTCGGGCCCCGGTCCGGGCTCGCCGTCGACGGAGATGACGTCCTTGATCACGGCGCGGCGCAGATCCGGGATGAACCAGTAGCCGAGCGCGAGCACGCAGGCGATCACGACGTGGACGGCGCGACGGGCCGATGTCATCGCGACCGTCGCCTCGCGTCGGGCTTGGCATCGGGCGGCAGCGCCGGCAGATCGCCGAGCGGATGATCCCACGGCGCGTCGCCGAGCAGCTCGACCGCTTCGAGCCGGAGCAGCATCGGCAACACGACGTCGCCGGTGACCTGGGTCATGTGGCCATACTGCGATCGAACGTAGAGGTGGCGCGCGGTCCGGGCCTCCGGTGGCCACAGATCCATCGTCGGCGGAAACCGATCGACGACCACCGTGTCGGGGATCTCGCGCGCGTAGTCCTCGGTCCAGCTCAGCGTATCGTCACCGACGGTGACCAGGCGTCGCGCCGGCCCCTCGGCGAGCCAGGTCTTGAACTCGTCGAGGTCGCCGTACAGCGCGTCGACGAGGATCACGGTGTCGATCGGCGGGTAATCGATCCAGGACTGCAGCGTGCGGTACGCGCCGCTGTGACCGATCACGATCAGCGGGCCCGACGGCCGCGGCTCGCCGAGCGCGCCCTCGACGGTGCGGATCAGCTCGCCGAGGTCGCGGTACTGGACGGCCGTCCGTGCGCCCTTCGGCGCCTCGGGCACGATGAACACCGCGTTGACCGCCGACGCCGCGAACTGCTCGGGGAGCTGGTACTCGCGCCACGCGGTATCGACGTCGGTGTAGTAGCCGTGAACGTAGACGACGGTCGCCGCCGTCTCCGGGCGATAGCCGGCGGGGCGCCACACCCGGATCGGGCCGGTGGGTCCATCGATCCGCTTCGCCGTCCCCTGCTGGACCGCGATGGTCAGCGGCGACGCCGCGTCCGGCGCGCGCGGGTTGGCGTCCGGGGCGCCATCCGGCGCCGGCTGCGAGGCGGCTCCGCCGGCCCGCAGCACCAGCGCCACCACCGACGCGGCGAGTGCTGCCAGGGCGGTCGCGACCATCGTTCGGAGCGCCGCCTTTCTTGGTGCCGGGCGCTGCGCGCCCGGCTCGGCGTCGATCAGGCGCACGCGTGGAGCCTAGCAGCAACCCAGCGTGATCTCTCGGGATCGGCCTAACTCATGAATTGGTCGGACCGTTGAGCCTCCACCGGATCTGACACCTCATGCCGAATGGTTCCAAGGGATTACACGTGGCACCGAAGCGGCAATGACTGCGGCCATGCGTAACTCGTTCGTGCTGTCCGCGATCGCCGTCTCGGCCCTGAACCTCGGTGGCTGCGTCACCAGCTGGCACTCGGTCAAGGTCCACCGCCCCGACGACAAGGTCGTCGACCAGACGGTGACGCAGATGTGGGCTGACGAGGTTCGCAACGTCGCGCAGGACGGCGACTGGATCCTGTCGCGGTCCTACTACTTCGTCGGCGACGTCATCTCGACGTTCACGCCGGGCGAGGACCTGTCCCACGCGTCGATCTACAGCGCGAAGACCGGCACGGTGATCGAGGCGGTGACGCCGGTCGTGCGCGAGATTCCGCTCGAGCAGCTGATCCAGCGCAACCACTACATCATCGTCGTCCGCCCGAACAAGCTGACCGCCGAGGAGCGCGCGGCGTCGGTGGTCAAGGCGCGGAGCAAGATCGGCGCGCCGTTCGACACGCGCGGCATGTTCGGGTTCGACAACCCCGACGCGTTCTACTGCTCGGAGCTGGTGTACTGGGCGGCCGACGTCGAGCACCGGTTCAACGATTCGCAGACCGTGATCACGCCGCCGGAGATGATGAACTACGGCCAGGTCGTGTACTGGAGCGGCATGCGCTCGGACCCGCAGGTGCTCGCGGCCGCGGCCGAGCACGTCGCCGACCACGACGACGTCGCGGCGCGCGCCGAGGCGACCAAGAAGCGGCTCGCGGCGCGCTAAGGCGGCTTGGGGCCGGGCTTCGGTTCCTCGGGCACTCGGTCCGCGACGATCTGCCCCTCGGCTGCTTCGATCACGAACCGCTTCGCCGGCGCCTCGCCGTCGAACGTGATGAACGCGCGGTCGCGCTCGAGGTAGAACCGCACGCCGCCCGCCGGCATCAGCCGCGACCGCGTGCCGTCGGGCGTCCGCGCGATCAGCTTCTTGCCGTCGAGCTCGATCGTGATCGTCGTCGCCGCCGTCGCGTTCGCGCCGATCTTGTAGACGCCGAGCAGCGGCATCATCTGCTCGCTGGTCGGGAACCGGGCGGGGATCGGCTTGGTGCCCGCGAGCACCTCCATCAGCGCGTCGCCGAGCTGATCGACCAGCGACGTCGACGTGGATGCGAGCACGACGACGGCGTGGCGCTTGTCGAGGTCGACCTCGATGAACGCGTGGAACCCGTCGGTCTGGCCGCCGTGGTAGCGCCGGCCCTTGTCGTCGATGAACCAGCCGATGCCGACGTCGCCGGCGCTCGCCGGCCCGAGCGAGGCCTGGCTGCGGCGGAGCGCGGCGGCGAGCGCGCCGTGCTTGCCGCCGGCGGCGTCGATGCTGGCGCGCAGGAACTTCAGCTGGTCGGCGACGGTCGAGCGCAGCCCGGTCGACGCGTCGAGCGCGCCGAACGTCGCGAACGGCGCGGTCCTGCCGTCGTCGTGGTGGCCGACCGCGTGACGGCTCGACTGTCCAGCCGGCACGGCGACCGCGGTGTCGTCGAGGCCGAGCGGGGTGAGGACGCGCGACGCGAGCGCGGCCTGCCAGCTCGCGGCGCCGAGCTTGGTCGCGACCACCGCGCCGAGCACGGCGTAGCCGTACGCCGAGTACGCGAAGGCGTCACCGGGCGGAAACAGCAGCCGGCTCCGTCCGAGATCGGCGTAGAGCGCGTCGAGGTTGTAGCGGGCGAGCGGGATCCGCGCGAGCCCGGGCGCGGCGTCGGACAGCCCCGACTTGTGCTCGACCAGGTGATCGAGCGTGATCGCGACGTTGTTCGCGGTCGGCGCGGTGACGCCGAGCGGCAGCACCGAGGCCAGCGGCGCCGACAGGTCGAGCTCGCCGCGCTCCACGGCGTCGGCGACGAGCACGCCGGTGTAGACCTGGGTCACCGCGCCGAGCTCGAACAGGGTGTGCTCGGTCGGCGCCGCCGGGCCGTTGCCGGCCTTGCCGAAGCCGTAGGTCCACTGCTTGTCGCCGTCGATGATGCCGATCGCGATGCCGGTGACGATCTCGGCGTCGACGTAGGGGCGGACCTGCGCGGCGACCGCGCGCTTCCAGGGATCCTTGGTGTCGGGCTTGGGCCCGGTCGGACGAGACTTCGGGGTCGACCCGCACGCGGCGAGCGTGAGGATCGCCACGGTCGCGGCGGCACGCATGGGAACGGAGCATGGCACAGTGGAGGCCATGCGCAGGTCCACGCCGGCCGTCGTCGCACTGATGCTCGCGACCGGCGGTGTCGCGGTCGCGGGCCCGGCGCCGGGACAGCTGCCGGTGATGGGCGGGACCGACGTCCCCGACGGCGCGTGGCAGGACGCGGGCGTGGTGCTGATCGGCGGATTCCCCGAGTGCACCGGCACCCTGGTCGCACCGACGGTGGCGCTGACCGCGGGCCACTGCAACGACCCGCAGCTCGACACGTTCTGGGTCGGCACCAACGACCTCGGCGCGCCGCAGAAGGGCGAGCACCTCGCGGTCGCGCAGCGGTTCGAGTACCCGAATTCGCAGTCGAGCTTCGACGTCACCGCGCTGGTCCTGGCCGAGCCGTCGACGATCGAGCCGCGCGCGATCGCGACCGGCTGGGCGCGCGCCGACATCCACAACGGCGCCGCGGTCGAGATCGTCGGGTTCGGCGCGATCGATCGCAACGCGAGCCAGTACATCGACGCGATGCAGGAGGCGGAGACCACGATCACCGACTTCGACTGCTCCGACCCCGGCGTCGGCTGCAACCTCGCGGCGCGGCCGGCGGGCGAGCTGGGCGCGGGTGGCATGGGCATCGATACCTGTCCCGGCTACTCGGGCGGCCCGCTGTACCTGAAGACCAGCTACGGCGACTTCCTCGCCGGGATCACGTCGCGGTCTTACACCGACGCGCAGTTCCCGTGTCAGGACGGCGGCATCTACGAGCGGCCCGACGCGATCGTCGACTGGATCGAGGAGCAGACCGGCGTCCCGGTCGCGCGCGGGCCCGAGCCGAGCGCGCCGGCGATCGAGGCGGTGCAGGGCGGCGGCGGCGAGACCGACATCACCGTCAACGACCCGGTCAGCGACGACCACCGGTTCGCCGTGCAGGACCAGCCCGCGAGCGGCGCGGCCGCGGTCAACGGTGACGGCGAGGTCAAGTACTGCGCGAACGCGGATTTCACGGGTGCCGATCGTGTGGCCGTCGAGATCACCGATGCGAGCGACCCGGACCGCAAGGTCATCGTCGAGATTCCGGTCGCCGTGATGGCGGGCACGCCGGACGACGAGTGCAGCCTCGAGTTCGGCGGCGGCTGCTGTTCGGCCGGGACCCCACTGACCGCGGGCGGCGCGGCCCCCGCGATCGTGGTCGGCGTGGTGCTGCTCCGGCGGCGCCCCCTGCGACGGCGAAGCCGGAGCCTCCGTACCGATGACCGTGGTGACTGCGCTCCTGCGCGGTCGCCACGGCGGTAGAGTAGGCGGCCGATGGTTGACGATCACGTGTGGCAGCGCTGCAGCGCGTGCAAGAAGGACATCCGCTACAACGCGACGCACTGGGTGTGCAGCGTGTCGACGTGCAACCGCAACCGGACCAAGCTGGTGTTCTGCTCGGTCGTCTGCTGGGACAGCCACGTCGCGATCCTGCGCCATCGCGACGCGTGGGCGGTCGAGGCGCGCGCGCCGACCCGGGACGCGTGGGCGCGCGAGGTGGCGGAGGAGGAGGCCGCGGGCGGGCCGACGACGCGGCAGCCGCCGGTGAAGCAGGTGATCGCGGATGGCGTCGCGGCGAAGGTGGCGCCGCCCGCGCCCGCGCCCGTGCCGCGGCCCTCGGCGGCGCCGTCGCCGGCCGCGTCGCCGTCACCACGGCCCGCGATGCCGGTGCCCGCGCCGGCGCCGCGGACGGTGCCCGGCCCGCCGACGCTATCGTCGACGTACGACAAGGACATCCTGATCGTCGTCTCGAAGATGAAGAAGTACATCAAGGACCGCTCGGGCATGAACTGCTCCGACGGCGTCGCCGACATGCTGTCCGAGCACGTCCGCGCGATCTGCGACGATTCGATCCGCGCCGCCGGCAACGACGGCCGCAAGACCGTGCTCGATCGCGACGTGCCGAAGGCGCGGCGTTAGCGCGCTTGGGTTACGGGCACGGGCCGACCGGCGGGATCGTCGTCGAGCGCAGCCATGCGTTCGCGCACGCGGTCGGATCGAAGCCGGTCACGTCCTGGATCGTCTGCAGCATGTCGCTCATGTGCGCCGGTTTGCCGGCGTATTGCATGTAGAACGCGTGCAGGGCAGCGTCGAGCATCGCCGGGTCGCCGAGCGTCAGCGCGACCGCGCGATAGAAGAACGCGCCGCGCATGTACGGCGCGTTGGTGAACAGGTTGTCGTCGAGCACGTCGATCACGCCGCAGCTGTCGGGCCACACCGGATCGGTCGGGGCGATGTTGCCGAGCTCGGTCTCGTAGTCGTCCCAGGTCTGCTGGCCAACGGTCGGCGCGACGACGTCGAGCGCGCGGCCGGCGAGGTACGTCACCGTGCCCTCGGACAGGACGAAGTCCTCCCAGCACCCGATCCGGATCCCGTCGCCGAACCAGCCGTGCGACGCCTCGTGGACGTTGACCTCCTCCGAGTACAGCGCCCCGGACGCGACGTGCCAGAACGGGTGGTGCTCCATCCCGCCGAGCGCGCCCGCGCCCCAGCTCACGCCGACGACGCCGGCCTCGGTGCCGAACTGATACGGGCCGAGGGTCTGCTCGAGCCAGTCGAACGCGTCGCGGAGGTGGACGGTGCCGTTGGTGATGTTCGTCGTCTCGTTGGGGCGGTGCCACGCCTGGATGTGCGTGCCGTTGGTCGTGGTGCCGAGGTCGAGCGCGGTGTAGTCGCCGATCGCCCACGCGATCTGATAGCTCGGGGCCTGGTTCGGGATCGTCGTCGGGTACACCGCGGTCGACGCCGGGTCGACGCCGGTGAGCGCGAGCGTGAACGTCGTGCCGTCGGCCGGATCGGAGTGACACGGGAAGAGATTTCCGCAGAAGTACGGCCACACCAGCGTGTACGTCGAGGTCGCGCCCATGAATCCGCTGTGCAGCCGGTACATGTACTCGATGTCGAGCGCGAGCGGGTCGGTCGACGCGGGCACGCCGATGTCGAGCCGGTCGCCCTGATCCGCGAACTGCAGCGGCGTCCCGCCGATGGTCACGCCGGTGATGTCGAGATCGCCGATCTCGAACGACGCGCCCAGCGACGAGCTCGGCGCGAGCGTGATCGTCGCGTGCGCCGTCATCGCGCTGACGTCGATCGCGAGGTCGGTCGCCAGGATGTCGCGGGTCAGGTCCTCGGTCGGCGGAATGCTGGTGTCGGCGTCCGGGGCGGCGTCGGGAGTTGCCTCGGAGCCGCCGCACGCGGCGAGGCCGGCGACGGGAGCGGCGAGGCACAGGGCCAGGGCGAAGCGGCGCATGAGGCGGCCACTATATCTGGTGGTACGCTCGGATCGTGCTGCCCGTCGCTGACATCGCCAACCCGCGGTTCGGCCAGCGCGCCGGGGCGCGGGCGCGGGCCGTGCGCCGGGTGATGCGCGGGTCGCTCGGGCTGTCGACGCTGGCGATCGCGCTGTGCGTCGGCACGGTGCAGGCCGCGGCGCTGTTCGCGGCGCACGGGACCTTGCCGCCGACCGCGGGTGTGATCGCGGTCATCATCATCCTCGCCGCGCTCGCCTGCCTGTGGGTCGGAACGTTCGCGTTCGTGCGGCTCGCGTTCCGGCGCAGCGGCGTGATCGCGGCGATCGCGACGACGGGCGCGTTCTACGGCCTCGCGCTGCCACTCGGCACCGACGACGCGGTCCGGACGCTGTTCGGGCTGGTGCCGGCGGCGCTGACCGCGGCGCCCGTGCTGGTGAGGCTGCCGTGGCCGGCGGAGCCGACGCGGCCGGTGTTGCGGTGTGACTAGAGCGGCGGCGGCGGCGGGCGCACTGGCGGCGGTCGCGGCGGTCGCGGCGGGCGCAGCGCTCGCGGCGTGCAGCGGCGGCTCGAGCGGAATCGCGACCGAGGACCTCGCGGTCCACACGCCACGCGGTCCCGCCGACGATCCGGTCTCGGATCCGGCCGAGTACCACATCGACACGGTGTCGCGCGCCGCCGGCGAGGCGATCTTCACCCGCACCGGCATCGGCGATCCGTACCGCACCGGCATCGCGTACCCGGTGTTCCTCGCGCTCCAGCGCGCGTACCCCGACGAGCTCGGCGCCGACGGCGCGGGGCTCGCGGCGAAGTACGGCTTCACGCCGCGCACCGCCGATCCCGCGAGCGACGATCTCGACGTCCGCGAGGGCCTCCCGGTCGGGATGCACCTGACGACCGACCCGAACACCGGCGTGCCGTGGCTGGTCGCCAGCTGCACCGTGTGCCACGCCGAGCACCTGCGCTGGCCCGGCGGCGATCAGCTCGTGATCGGCCTCGGTAACAAGCGGGTCCGGATCCACGACTACGACGCGGCGATCGCGCGGATCGGCCGGCGCAAGGACCTCGACGTCACCGCGCTCGGCACGCTCGCGGATGCCGCGGCCAAGGATCACCACGTCGCGTGGCCGGCCGAGTGGGCGCTGCCGATCCTCCAGCGCAGCGTCGACGGGCTGCGGCTGCGCGCCAAGCAGCGCGCGGCGCTGGTCGCGCGCACCGCCGGCGGGCCGCCCGGCCGCGTCGACGCGATCGACTCGTTCGCGCTCGCGTTCGACCTCGCGCTCGGCACGCACATCACGACCGGCGACGCGGTCGGGTGGACCAAGATCCCCGACGTGATCGGGTTTCCGGTCAAGACCACGCTGTCGTGGGACGGCGCGGGCCAGGGGCCGATCGACGCGCTCGTCGTCGAGGCCGACTTCGCCGCGGGCGCGCGGCTCGAGTGGTTCTGGGATCACCCGCTGCAGGGCGCGAGCCTGTCGGCGTACCTGCGCCAGCCGCCGCCGCGCCCGGCGTTCCCGGGGACCATCGACGCCAAGCTCGCGGCGCGCGGCAAGGCGCTGTTCGCCGATCACTGCTCGGGCTGCCACGGCGACTACGACGCGTCCGGCCGGATCGCGAGCTACGACGAGACCGTCGTCGAGCTCGACGACGTCGGCACCGACCCGACCCGCGCCCACGCGATCACCGAGTCGTTCGTCGCCGCCGCCAACGACGAGCGCCTGACCAAGGGCATCACGTCGGTCCACGCCACCGGCGGCTACGTCCCGCCGGTGCTGACCAACGTCTGGGCGCGCGCGCCCTACGGCCACCTCGGCCAGTGGCCGACGCTCGCGTTCCTCGCGACCCCTCCCGACCAGCGCGCGACCACCTACGTCGTCGATCTCGACGCGCCGCTCGATCTCGACGCCGTCGGCGTCCGCGTGGTGAAGGACCACGATCCGCTCGCACCCGGCGAGTACCGCCACGACGGCACCAGGCCCGGCCTCTCCGTCCTCGGCCACCCGTTCCTCGCCAACCTCGGCACCGACGCCGCGGCGGTGATCGAGTACCTCAAGACGCTGTAGCATCATCATCGTGCGTGCGGTGGTGGTCGCTTGGTTCGTCGCCGCGTGCAGCGGCGGACGGGCCGCGCCACTCGACGCACGCGCCGACGGTGAACCGTGCAGGTACGACTGCCAGTGCGACCTGTCCAAATGCTGTCGTCAGGGAGAGTGCGCGCCAGCCACCGGTCCCGGCATCTGTGGCCGTCCGTCGGAGGGCGTCTGCAGTCCGTTCGGCAACTGCGACTGCGTCGGTGGTACCTGCGACTCCCAGAACTGCTGCGTCATGCCCGACGGCGCGATCGACGACGGCTTCGGGCCGGCCTGCGCACCCTGAGTACCGTTCGTACCCACGTGGGTTTTTGCTCGGACCTTTGCCACCACCCGGGTGAACGCGTTGTCAGCGTGTCGCGTGAACGTCAGGTCCGGCGCCTTTCCTGTGATCGCGAGGGTCCCCGCATGCAGCGCGAGATGGTGGCCCTCGCACAGGCAGCACAGGTTCCATAGGTCGTTCGTGCCGCCATCTTCGCGGGCGACGATGTGGTGGATGTCAATGTTGGTTCGCCATCGACAACCGGGGACGCAGCACCGACCGTGATCGCGTCGTAGCACCTGCCGACGTACCGCGGGGGGAATCGCTTGCTTCGCACGGGCCGGGGTCTCGCTGGTGACGTCGCCGATCAGCTCGCAGTCGCACAGCGCGCGCTCGATCGCCGCGGGCGACATCGGGCCGGTGATACCGCCACCATCCTGCGTGCCACATTTGCACGACGGGCACAGGGTCACGGCGATCTGGTACGGCGCACGAGCTCGCGTCGCCGACACGACACCGTCGATGATGCGTCGGGCGACCGCGGCAATGAGGCCATCGTCGTCGAGGCGCTGACCGACCTCACGTTCGACGATGGTCTGTGCCTGCCGCCACAGCGCCTTGTTTTCAGGCTTCACGAGGAACCGGAGCACCTGGCGCTGCAGCGTCGGGTCAGGCGGATCCGTGGGTAACGCGCCGCGGTCGTGCCCCGACACCATCTCCTCGACCTCGCGGAGGTTCTTGTTCTCGCACGCCTTCAGCCAGGTGCCCTCGGTCTCTGGCGTCGCGACCCGCGTGATCTCCCGTGCGCCCGAGAACGGCAGCGCACCCTGATCGAGCGCCGTCGCGATCGCGGGCAAGGCTTTCCAGCACAGTGGGATCCGAAGCTTGGAATTCACGTGACTTGAAGTCGCGGC
>JADMIO010980255.1_pt1 | contig 24469 bp, 18 predicted proteins | sample 8958161 | NCBI WGS metagenome assembly JADMIO01 (sample SAMN16585339, study PRJNA669376) | soil metagenome | isolation source: Crop rotation soil | place: USA: Cullars Rotation, Alabama | collected 2011
GGCCGACCACGCCCGCCAATTCGGCCGGCTGTTGGGGCAGGTCCACCGCCGGTCGTGGGACCGGCGGGCCGAGGTGGCCCCGGCGTTCGACGACCGGTCGTTCTTCGAGTCGTTGCGGGTCGAGCCGTACTACCAGTACACGGCCGGGCAGGTGCCGGAGGCCGCGGAGTTCCTCAACCGGCTGGTGGCCGACACCCGGGACCGCCGGTTCGCCTTGACGCACGGCGACTACAGCCCCAAGAACGTCCTGGTCTATGACGATCGGCTCGTCCTGCTGGACCATGAGGTGATCCACTGGGGCGACCCGGCGTTCGACCTGGGGTTCGGCCTGACCCACTTGCTAAGTAAGGCACACCACCTGCCCCCGCACCGCGAGAGTCTCGCCCGGGCGGCGGGATGGTTCTGGGAGGTGTATCGGGAAGAGTTGGGGGAAGTGCCGTGGGCCGGCGACTTAGAACGGCACGCCGTCCGGCATACGCTCGGGTGCCTGCTGGCGCGGGTGGCGGGGCGGTCGCCCTTGGAATACCTGACCCCCGACGAGCGGACCTGGCAACAAACCCGGGCCGTCCGGCTGATGGCCGATGTGCCGCCAACGGTCCCGAAACTGGTCGAATCGCTCGCCCGCCCGTAAAACGGCGGCCATGGCCACGATCCGCCGACTCACCGCCCTGGAGGTCTTGGACAGCCGCGGCCGCCCGACGGTCAAGGCAACCTGCGAGCTGGACGGCGGGGCCGCCGCGTCCGCCGCCGTCCCGTCTGGGGCGTCGACCGGCAAGGCCGAGGCCCTGGAACTCCGCGACGGCGACCCCGCCCGGTACCACGGCCTCGGGTGCCGCAAGGCTGTGGCCCACGTCAACGGCCCCGTCGCGGACGCCGTCCGCGACCGGCCGTTCGACGCCCAAGCGGACCTGGACCGGGCGCTGATCGACTTGGACGGCACGCCGAACAAAGCCCGCCTCGGGGCCAACGCCATCCTGTCCGCCTCGCTGGCGTTCGCCCGGGCCGTGGCGGCCTCCCGCGGCGTCCCGCTCTATCGCCATTTCGCGGACCTCGTCGGCAACGACCGCCCGACGCTGCCCCGCATGACCATCAACCTGTTCAGCGGCGGCAAGCACGCCGGCGGGCAGGTGCCGATCCAGGACGTATTGGTGGTCCCGGCGGCCGGGACGATCGACGGCGGGCTGGCCCAGACGTACGCCGTCTACCAGGCCGCGGCCGACCTGACCCGGCGGAAGTACGGGCTGCGGGCGCTGAAGGCCGACGAGGGCGGGCTGGCCCCGCCGTTCACGGACGCCGCCGCCATGCTGGCCGACGCCGTCGAGTCGATGGCCTTGGCCGGGTTGCGGCCGGGGGTCGACGCGTGGCTGGCAGTCGACGTGGCGTCGAGTCATTTCTACTTCCCCGACCCGTGCCGGCAGGGGGGCGGCGGGCATTACCATCTCGGCGACGGGGCGCTGGACGCCGGCCAGATGATCGGCCGGCTCAGCCAGTGGGCCGACCGCTACCCGATCGTCAGCATCGAGGACGGGCTGTCCGAGGAGGATTGGCCGCACTGGCCGACGCTGCGGCAGGCGCTGGCGGGCCGGGCGCTGACGCTCGGCGACGACTTCCTCTGCACCAACCCCGACCGCATCCGCCGGGCCATCGACGCGGGGGCGGCCGACGCCTTGTTATTAAAGGTGAACCAGATCGGCACGCTGACCGAGGCCGCCGAGGCCCTGCGGTTGGCCCGGTCGGCCGGCTGGCGGGTGACCGTCAGTGCCCGAAGCGGCGAGACGGAGGACGACTGGCTGGCCGACTTGGCCGTGGGGTGGGGGGGCGACCAGATCAAGGTGGGGTCGATTACACAGTCCGAGCGATTGGCCAAGTACAATCGCCTGCTGGAGATCGAGGCGGAGGCGGGGTTGCCGGTCGTCGATTGGCCGAGGCAGGCGTAGGGGATGCAGGTAGGTCCCGCCTGCCGGGCGGGGCTTAGGCATGCTGGCGGGTGCCGTCCTGGGAAAAAGTCCCGCCCGGCAGGCAGGACCTTCTGTTAGATTCCCCCGCCCCAACCGTCCTCGTTCCCGGCGGACTCCCCGCGCCGGCTTGACACCGCCGTTGCACGGGTTTACCTAACACGGCCCGTGGCGGCGGGTATATCTGTTACACCGGCCCGTGCTGAATGACGCCGGACCGCCCCGTTACCCAACCGGGCGGACGCGGCGTAAACTCGGGCCGGGGCCGAGCGACTACTACGACACCCGCGCGGCCGGGCCGTTCGCCCGCCCGGCGGCCGCGGCCCACTAACACCCCCGACGTGGTGTCCGTTTGCGACCGTTGTTTGCGCCCGCGGGGCATCCTCACGAGGGCGGCCCCCTCGGCCACCGGTGTCGAATCGAACGGCCGGGGCCGGCGGCCCGAACCCCCGTGATGCGGAGGATCGACGCGTGATATCAGTCTCCGAGTTAACCAAGGCCTACGGCCACGTGCTGGCCGTCGACCGCGTCAGCTTCGAGGTGCCGGAGGGCCAGATCGTCGGCTTCCTCGGGCCCAACGGGGCCGGCAAGTCGACCACCATCCGCATGCTCACCTGCTACCTGCCGCCGACCAGCGGCGGGGCGACGGTGAACGGGTTCGACATCTTCCACGAGAGCGAAAAAGTCCGCGAAAGCCTCGGCTACCTGCCCGAGAACACGCCGCTCTACCTGGAGATGCAGGTCCGCGAGTACCTCGACTTCCGCGGCCGCCTCCGCAAGATGCCGCGGGACGAGCGGCAGCGGCGGATCGACTTCGTCCTCGAACGGTGCTGGCTCAAGCCCGTGCAGAAGCGAGTCATCGGCCACCTGTCCAAGGGTTACCGCCAGCGGGTGGGCTTGGCGGATGCGCTGCTGCACGACCCGCGGGTGCTGGTGCTGGACGAGCCGACCGTCGGCCTAGACCCGACGCAGATCATTGAAACCCGCCGGCTGATCGGGGAGTTGGGCGACAGCGGGAGCGACAAGAAGTCGCACACGATCTTGCTGTCGACCCACATCCTGCCGGAAGTCGAGGCGGTGTGCGACCGGGCCATCATCATTTCCGGCGGCCGGATCGTGGCCGAGGGGTCGCCGGACGAACTTAGGGCGAGCCGGCGGATGCAGGCCCGGGTGCTGGTCGAGTGCAAGGGGCCGGCGGACCAGGTGAAGAGCACGCTGGAACGGGTCGCCGGCGTCAGCCGGGTCGAGATCCTGAACGGGGCCGGGGCGGGGGCGGACCGGTCATACACGGTGGCCGCCCTGCGGCCGGAGCCGGGGCGGGACGTGCGGGAGGAGGCGGCCCGGACCGTCATCCAGCACGGCTGGCCGCTCCGCGAGGTCCGGCTCGAACACGCCACGCTGGAGGAATTCTTCGTGCAGGTGACTGCCAACCAAGCCGTGGCCAAGGCCACGCCGGTGGCCGGCGCGGGCCGGTCCGACAGGTCGCCCGGCGGGTTCCCGGTGAAGGAATCGGCGAAGGGGGGTGTGGCATGAGCCGCGCGCCGACCATTGCCCGCCGGGAACTGGCCAGCTACTTCCACTCGCCCATCGCCTACGTGGGGATGTTTGTCTTCCTGCTGGCGGCCGGGTTCGCCTTCATGGACGACTTCCAGCCGGGCAAGCCGGCCGTCATGCGGGCCATCTTCGACTTCATGGTGGCCATCCTGATCGTCATCGTCCCGCTGCTGTCGATGGGCCTGCTGGCCCAGGAATGGGCGTCGGGCACGATCGAGACGATGATGACCGCCCCCGTCGAGGAGACGGACCTGGTCGTGGGCAAGTTCCTCGGGGCCTTCGGGTTCCTCCTGGTCCTGCTAGCGCCGACGTTGATCTACGTAATCATGCTGGCCATCTACGGCCCGCCGGACTACGGGCCGATCGTCAGCGGGTACCTCGGGATCATCCTCGTCGGGGCGTTCTACCTGGCCGTCGGGCTGTTCTGCTCGTCGCTGACGCGGAGCCAGGTGGTGGCGGCGGTGCTGGCCGTCGCCATCCTCGCCCTGGTCACGATCGTGCCGTGGATCCTCGCCCGGAGCATCACGCTCGGCGGGTTCTGGCGGTCGGTGGCCGACTGGGGGGTGATGAACCGGTACAACGACTTCAGCAAGGGCATCATCGACCTGGGCAACTCGATCTTCTTCCTGGCCGGGACGGCCGTGTTCCTGTTCGTCACCGTCAAGGTGATGGAGTCCCGGCGGTGGAGGTAGGTCTGCTCTCGGGTTGGACGTTGGACGTTGAGCGTTGGAAGTTGAACGTTCAACATCCAACGCTCAACGTCCAACGTCCAACCGCGGCCGGAGGAAGGGCCCGAGGCCGACTCCAGTCGTGTCGGGTGCCCGAAAGTCAGTTTTTAACCCGCCGGCCGGGCCACCGCCCGCCGGCGGACGTAACGGACCATCGCTATGAGCAAGCGGAAGCGAAACGACGGGCGGCAGAACCGGGGGGTGGACCGGCAGACGAACAAGCCCGCGGGCGACGCCATTAAGACCTACCCGGCGGACGCGACGACCGCGGCGGCGGCGGCGGCACTGCCGACCGACAAGGTCGTGGACCCCGCGGATGCGCCCGCGGCGGCGGCCGCCGCCGCGCAAGCCGCGGAGGACCGCGAGGATGCGCTCGACCGCGACGACGACGCCGGCCGGGGCGGGCGGGGCCGCGACGACGACGACGACCAGGACGGGCCGGACGACGATGACGGCCCGCCGCCGCCGGAGTCGCAGCGGGAGCGGTGGCTGAAGTACGGATCGAACGTACTCGTCGTCGTGCTGGTGGCGATCGTGTTGGCCGGGCTGGTCACGTACCTGGCCCAGAAGGCCCACGCCCGGCTGGACACGACCAAGGCGAAGGTCTACAGCCTCAAGCCGCAGACGGTGAAGATCCTGCGGGACCTGGACCAGCCGGTCCGGATCGTCAGCCTGTACACCAAGCCGGACCAGGTGCAGGCCACGCCCGGGCAGGACGACCAGGACTACGCCGGGACGGTCGCCGACCTGCTGGCGGAGTACAAGAGCAACAGCAGCAAGGTCAGCGTCGAGGTCATTGACCCGCTCAAGCAGCCGTCCAAGGTCGACGACCTGATCACCGAGGTGACGGAGAAGTACGGCGGCGAGGTCAAGAAGTACAAGGACTTCCTGGCCAAGTGGCCGGACCAGTACAAGCAGTTCCAGACGATGGCCGCCCGCGAGGCGGCCGAGGCCGAACGGCTCCAGCAGTCCCTCGAGCAGGAGGGGGCCGGCGACATCGGGGAGGCCGTCCGGAGCGTCGACAGCGTGACCAAGGAACTGGGCGACCTCCAGACGCAGATCGACAAGGCGATGAAGCAGCGGCCGCCCAACTACAAGGGGGCGACCGACGCCATCCGCCGGAAGCTGGATTCGGACGTGTCGCCGCTGCTCGGCCAGATGATCGCGGCGTTCGAGCGCGTCCCGGGCATGGTGCCCAAGACGCAACCCGCCACCCAACCGTCGACCCAGCCCTCGACCGGCCCGACGACCGCCCCGTCCGCGACGCCCGAGTTGACCGAACGGGAGCGGCGGCTCCTGGAGCGGATTCCGGCCCCGATCCTGGCGTACCTCCGCGAGAGCCTGCCCCGGTACCGGGAGATGAAGCGGCTGTCGGACGAGGTGTCGAAGCAGATCGCCGGCCTGGGCGACCTGAAGCTGGACGACCTGCGGCAGCAGTTGCGGGAGCGGGACGCCATCCTGGTCCTGGGGCCGGACGAGATGCGGTCCCTACCGTTCCAGCAAGTGTGGCAGATCGACCCGGACGTGCGGCAGTTCCTGCGGGCCGGCGGGACGACCGAGACGATCAAGCCGAAGTTCGCCGGCGAGCAGCAGGTGACGACGGCCGTCCTGGCCGTCACCACCAAGAAGAAGCCCAAGGTCGTGTTCGTCCGCCCCGGCGGCCCGCCGTTCACGTCGTCCGGCAGCCCGTTCCAGCGGTCCGGGCCGTACAACCGCGTCGCCCAGCGGCTGCGGGAGTACAACTTCGACGTGAAGGAAAAGGACCTGTCCGGCATGTGGGCCATGCAGAACCGGGGCATGATGCCGCCGGAGCCCGAGCCGACGGACGAGGAGATGAAGGACGCGGTGTGGGTCGTCATCGACGTGCCCAACCAGCAGCAGGGCATGATGCCGACCAGCGCCCCGGTGGCCGAGCGGCTGGCGGCCCACCTGGACGCCGGCGGGTCGGCCCTCGTGCTGGCCGTGCCGCGGGCCCCGGACCTGGCGTCGGCCCTGGACAAGTGGGGCCTGAAGCTGCGGGTCGACGCGTCGGCCGCCCACGACGTCCCGCCGGCGACCGGCGCCCCGGACGCCGACCTGGTCCAGCAGCTCATGCGGCGGCCGGACCTGTTCGTAACGAACCAGTACGGCAACCACATGATCACCAAGCCGATCCGGTCGCTGGACACGGTGACGGTGTTCGACGTGCCGGTGCAGATCACGTCCCCGGCCCCGCAGGGCGTGACCGTGACGCCGCTCCTGTCGACCCCGGCGGGGCTGAACTCGTGGGGCGAGACGAGCGTCGACCAGATGGACGAGGGGCCGCCGAAGTTCGACCCGGCGACCGACATCCCCGGCCCGATTAACATCGCCGCGGCGGCCGAGAAGGCCGGGGCCGGGCGGCTGGTCGTCATCGGCAGCGTGCCGTTCGCGTCCAACGACGCCCTGTCGATCCCCGACTTCGAGCTGGCCAAGAAGGGCGTCATTGTGTCCCGGTTCCCGGGCAACGCCGAGCTGTTCACGAACAGCGTCTTCTGGCTGGCCAGGATGGACACGCTGATCGCCATCAGCCCGTCGGCCATGGAGGTCAACCGGATCGACGACATGGGCAAGACGACGCTGGGCCTGTGGCGGGTCGGCGTGCTGGTCGTCGGGCTGCCGCTGGCCGTGCTGCTGGCCGGCGGGCTGGTCTACCTGCGGCGGCGGGATTGAGGCGGCCACGTGCGGCCGGCCTGAACCGTCGCAACGGAGCCACCCGGATGTCATACGGGCCCCCCCAATGTCATCCTGAGGTACTCCGAAGGACCTCTCGTCTCTCACGCTCGTGGCGTGGGTCGGGCGACCTGATCGCGCGGAGAAACGGCGACCGCCGCTATTCCAGTCCGGACGTGTCGCCCTCCTCGAAGGAATTGCCCGATGGACGAGAGGTCCTTCGCTGGCGCTCAGGATGACAAGCGGGCGAGAGAGAACGCCAACGAGAAGGGGGACGGCCGGCGCCGGATCGGACGGGCCCCGCGGCGTGTCCCCGAGGGCCGGCATCTGGGTCGGCAATCCAACAGACACTTACGTTCCCAACCACCATGAACTTCCGAACCACCCTCATCCTGTTCGCGCTGCTGGTGGCCGTCGGGTTGACCGTCTTCTTCGTGAACCGCAAGGGGGACGACGAGGGCAAGACCGACGCCGCGACCAAGAAACTCGTCGACCTGACCGCCGACGACGTGACCAAGGTCGTCGTGTCGCCGGCCGGCGGCACGCGGATGGCCTTCGAGCGGCCGGCGGAGGAGAAGGAAAAGAAGGACAAGTCGCCGTTCGCACCGGGCCGCGAGTGGAAGATGCTCGAACCGGTCGCCGCCGGGGCGCAAAGCTGGCAGGTGGACGCGCTGGTGCGTGACGTGGTCGCCCTGGAAGGCAAGAGCCAGCTCGACGGCGACAAGAAGGGCACCGTCGGCCTTGACCAGCCGCAGTACACGGTCGAGTTGACTGGCAAGGCCAAGGACGGGGCGACCAAGACGGTCCAACTGGCGTTCGGCCGCAAGGCCGCCGTCGGCGACAACCTGTACGTCCAGGTGGCCGGGCGGGACAAGATCGACGTCGTCCACTCGACCACCCTGTACGACACGTTCGACCGGCCGGTGACGGACTACCGGGACAAGAAGCTGGTCAACCTGACCCCCGACCAGGTCCAGCAGGTTACGGTCGACCGCCCGGGCCAGCCACAGATGCGGCTCGAGCGGGCCGACGGCAAGTGGAAGGTCGTCGCCCCGGTCGAACTGCCCGGCGACCCGACGGCCGTCGGCGACATCGTGTCGTCCATCACCACGTTGAACGCCACCGAGTTCGTCACCCCCAAGGCCGGGTCGGCGGCGGGCACGCCGGGCTTCTACGGGTTCGCCAATCCGCAACTGACGGTGTCCTTCACGACCCAGACCGCCACGACCCGGCCGGCCGCGGCCCCCGCCGGCCCGGCCACCGGGCCGACGACCCTGCCGACGGCGACCGTCATCCGGTTCGGCCGGGCCGAAGACCTGATGAAGAAGAACGTCTTCGTGTCGGTCACCGCCCCCGGGGTGACGACCGGCACGCTCGCCACGGTGTCGGCCACGTCGCTGGAGTCGTTCAAGAAGCAACCGCTGGACCTGCGGGACCGGACGGTGGCCGACCTGAAGGCCGACGAGGTGAGCGAGTTCACCATCGCCGTGGACCGCCCAAGCACGACCCAGCCGACGACCCGCCCGGCCGAACACCGGACGATCCGCGTCGCCCGCAAGCAGGACAGCCTGCAACTCGGCCCGTCGCTGCCCACGCCCGTCCCCGGCGCGCCGACCACCCCCGCCGGCGCCCCGGCCGCTAGCCCCGGGCCGACGACCGTCCCGGCCACGCCGGACACTCAGCCAGCTATCCCGACCACCCAGCCAGCCGCCGGGCCGACGACGTCCCCGGCCGCTGGTCCGACGACCGCCCCGGCGGGTGAGACGGGTGCCAAGGGCGAGGCCGGCGCCGTCGGCACGACCGGCCCCGCCGGGCCGGACACGGCCCCCTCCGCCGGGCCGGCGTCACAGCCCGCCACGCAGCCGTCCGCCACCCCGGCCGGTCCGGCCACCCAGCCCGCCGCCGGGCCGGCGGCCCCCGCGACGCAGTCGACGGCCGTTGCCGTCGCCGCCGCGCCCGCCACCCAACCGGCCACAGCCCCGGCGGCCGCCAAGGCGACGACGTGGGTGCTGGTGTCCGAGGGCGACACGCCGGCCGACGAGGGGCAGGTGACCGACTTCCTGAAGGCCCTCGCCCCGTTCAAGGCCAGCAAGTACCTGGAGACGCTGCCGGCGTGGGCCGCGGCGGCCCAGCCGTCGACGACCCAACCGGCCACCCAGCCCGCCGGTTCGGCGCCAACGACCTACGTGGTAAGCATCAAGACGGTCGCCGCCGGCGGGGCGGCGAAGACCGTCGAGTTCCGCGTCATCGACCCCGGCGGGACGACGTCCCTGCCCGTCGTCCAGTACGGCGACCTGATCTTCGAGGTCGAGCGGGCGTTCGTCCGCAAGCTGGAAGGCGACTTCAAGACCAAGCGGCCCGACGCCACCCCGCCCCCCTCCTTCGGCGGCCCCGGTGGCATCCCGGGCCACGGCTTCCCGCCGGGCGGGCCGGGTGACGAGTAATACGGATGCGGAAAATGGTGTGCGCTAAGGCCCGCTGAAGCGGGCAAACCGGCGGGCGACGACGGGCAGGCCATTTTCCGAGGGCGTATAACCCGCGCCGGGCGAGCTGCCAGTCGTGCACGTCGGTTGTCGGACCACCGGACCGGACTCAATTCCTTAGTCTCCGCAGGACGGTAGAGTGCGGCCCACGGCGCTGACGCCGTGGGCCGTCTCGACGTTGTGGAACCCTCGCGCGGGAAATCAGCCTGCCGCGTTCTGCAATTATTGGACGGGACTCCGCCGCCGGGGATTTCGAACCTCACCAGATTCTTCCAGTACTCACCGCCGTTGCCTTTCGGCCGCAAGCGGCATTGGCGTCAGAGTCTTCCCAGTTTGGACCATTTCCTTATTGGACGGGGCCATAGTTGAGGCCGGTGGTGTGGACCGGCCCGGTTGACGGGCACAGAATGTTCATGAGCAAGGCCGCCGCCGGCCGATGGAGGACGCGGCGCGCTAAAGTCGGCCATCGTGGCAATGCTGATGGGCCGGCGATTATCGGCCGTGGCGGCCGGGCCGGCGTCTTCACCGGGCGATTGGCGACGAATCGCGGCACGGCCTTTGCGACATACTCCTACGTAGATTCAGGGCTTGCCGGTCAGCGGAGGCCGGCGGGCGGGTGATGCGGCAACGGATTGGCAACTTACAGGTGTCCTATGACGTTCTCGGTGATCGCAGTTCAGGACAAGCGGGAGCGGGTGGTCGGGACGATCTGGGCCGAAGGCGAGGCGCAAGCCCGGCTGGTCGCCTCGAACGTTTACCCCGCGCAACAGTCGACCGAATCGATCCAGATCCGGCCGACCGACCAGCGCGAGCTGCCCTTGCGGCTGCCGAACTAACGGCCCGCGTAAGTCTTCAACCCTTTCTCGGGACGTAAGACGTACGGGACGAATGGCGTAGCAGACGAACTTCCGAACAATCCAGGGCAAACGCAGGCCCCGGTCCCCTCGCGATGGGACCGGGGCCTGCGTCATTTCTGGGCCGCCCCGTTGCTCCCGGTAACCCCCGCCGACTTCCTGTCCGGGCCGCGACAGTCCGTACCGCAACATCGCAACAACTCCGCCCTTTCGGGGCATGACATCGCCGGGTCGTCTCTGTAATATGCTCCCCTCAACATCCGAGGGCCGTGCGGCGGCGTGCCCTCCCCGACCTGACGTCACTCACGTCTCGGCCGCGGTCGACTTCCGAACGAGTGTCCCGAACGGGTACGCCGCACGGGTGTGCCGCACGATCGTTCGGCACGACCGGCGGACCACGCCGGGGAACGAGGGAGCACCCACCCATGAACATCAAAGACCCCAAGAGCTGCAAGTTCGACCTGGTGAGCCTCGGCGAGAGCATGATCCGCCTGTCCCCGCCGCAGCACGGCCGGATCGAGTTCGCCCCCTTACTGGAGGTGTGGGTCGGCGGCGGCGAGTACAACGTGTCCTACGCCTTGGCCCGCCTGGGGTTGCGCACGGGCTGGGTCGGCGGGCTGAATAGCTCGCCGATGGGCGCGATCGTTCGCAACCACGCCCGGGCCGTCGGCATGGACGTGAGTTACGTCGTCGAGCGGAAATACGACGGCGTAGGCAAGAAGGACCGCATCGGCCTCAACTTCACCGAGGTCGGCGTCGCCAAGCGGGGCAGCGTCACCCTCTACGACCGCGGCCACACGGCTACCGCCGGGATGAAGCCGGGGGACGTGAACTGGGCCAAGCTGTTCAAGGAAGACGGCGTCCGCTGGCTGCACACTGGCGGCATCTACGCCGCCCTGAGCGAGAACACGCGGGCCGTCGTGGCCGAGGCCGTGAAGGCCGCCCACGAGGCCGGGACGGTCGTGAGCTACGACCTGAACTTCCGGTCCAAACTATGGAGCAGCAAGGAGGCCCAGGAGACGACCAAGCCGCTGGTGCAATACATCGACTGCCTGATCGGCAACGAGGAGGACTTCGAGAAGGTCCTCGGGTTCGAGGCCGAGGGCGTGGACGTGGAGAAGGCCGGGAGCCTGGACGTCGGGCCGTTCAAGAAGATGGTCGAGCGGGTCGTCAAGCAGTACCCCAACATCAAGGTCGTCGGCACGACCCTCCGCGGCGTCAAGACGGCGACCATCAACGACTGGTCGGCCATCATGTGGACGGAGGGGAAGTTCTACGACGGGCCGCGGTTCGACGACTTGGAGATCGAGGACCGCGTTGGCGGGGGGGACGGGTTCGCCAGCGGGTTCACCTACGGGTTCCTGACGGGGAAGACGCCGCAGGAGTGCGTGAACCTGGGCGTGGCCCACGGGGCGCTGCTGATGAGCACGATCGGGGACACGAGTCAGATCACGCTGGAGGAGCTGACGCACGTGGCGGGGGGCGGGAGCGCGCGGATCAAGCGGTAGTTTCCCCTCTCCCCCGTACTCGGGGGAGAGGCGGGGTGAGGGGTCTTCCTCCTCTCCCCTGTAATCAGGGGAGAGGCCGGGTGAGGGGCCGAACGTCGGGAACCGCCCGACCGGTAAACCGATGGACCGAAGGGCCTTCCGAGTCGACCCCCGCCTGCTCGACTTCGCCAAGCGATTACGCGCCGGCCAAACGTCGGCAGAGCAAATACTCTGGCAGTGCCTGCGCAACAGGCAATCGAACGGCTTCAAGTTCCGGCGGCAAGTCCCCATCGGCGACCACGTCGCGGACTTCTACTGCGCGGAGTGCCGGCTGATTGTTGAGGCCGACGGCGCTTCGCACGACGGCCGCTACGCGCTGGACGAGCAGCGGACGGCCGATTTGAACGCGGCGGGCTACGTCGTTATCCGCATTCAGAATGCGGAAGTTCATGCGGACCTTGACGGCGTGTTGCTCGCGCTCTTGACGGAATGCGAGAACCGCGCACTTGTACGTTCGGCCCCCCACCCTGCCTCTCCTCCGTACTCGGGGGAGCGGAGGAAAGACGAAGTGCGAGAACCACGCACCTAGACGTTCGGCCCCTCACCCTGCCCTCTCCCCCGAGTACGGGGGAGAGGAGAAGCACCATGCGTATCCTCCTCTCCACCACCAGCTTCCAGGACACCCCCGGCCGTCACCACGACGTGCTGAACAACTCCGGCTTCGAGGTCGTCAAGGCCCGCGGCCCGCTGTCCGAGCAGCAGATGCTCGAACTCGTCACCAAAGACGGCGGGTTCGACGGCCTGCTCAACGGCGACGACCAGATCACCGCCCGCGTCATCGACGCGGCGTTGCCCCGCCTGCGGGTCATCGCCAAGTACGGCATCGGCCTCGACTCGATCGACGTGAAGCACGCCACGGCCAAGCGCCTCCCGGTGCTGTTCACGCCGGGGGTGAACGAGACGACGGTGGCCGAGCACACGATCGGGCTGATGATCGCCGTGGCCAAGAACTTCTGGTTCCACATGCGGGCCGTGAAGGCCGGGCAGTGGAAGCGGCAGACCGGCTCGGAACTCTTCGGCAAGACACTCGGCGTCATCGGCCTCGGGCGGATCGGCAAGGAGGTCGTCAAGCGGGCCACGGCGCTGGGCATGACCTGCATCGGCCAAGGGAACTACTGGGACGACGATTTCGCCAAACGGTACAACCTGGAGCGGGTGGCGACCCGGGAGGACGCACTGCGACGAAGTGACGTAGTGTCATTGCACACCAACCTGACGGCGGAGACGCGGGGGTTCGTGAACAAGGAGACGATCGCCCTGATGAAGGACGGGGCCATCCTGGTGAACACCGGCCGGGGCGGGTTGGTGGTCGAGCAGGACGTCGTGGACGCGTGTAAGTCGGGCAAGCTGCGGGGGTACGGGACGGACGTGCTGGAGACGGAGCCGATGAAGACGCCGCACGTGTTCCAGGACGTGGACAACATCCTGGTGACGCCGCACGTCGGCAGCCGGACGAACGAGAGCGTCCAGCGGCAGGGACTGCGGGCGGCGAACAACCTGGTGAACTTCCTGAACGGGAACCCGGATTACATCCAGGCGAACAAGTTTTGAAGGGTTGAACGCCAAGACGCCAAGACGCCAAGGAAGGACCGCCAAGAAGAGAAAGGAAATAGCCGATTTTCTCCACTTCCTTGGCGGAGTTCCCTTGGCGTCCCGGCGTCTTGGCGTTCAACTCACCGCCGCACCCACATCAACGACCGCTATCATGACCACGACGACCCCCGCCGCCAACTTCGTCATGCCCGCCGCCGTCCATAACGCCATCGTGGCGGCCGCCTACCGCCACCGCGGCTTCACCGCCGAGGAGGCGGACGCCGCCGCCCGGTTCAGCGAGGTGACGGCCCGGCACGGGATCAAGACGCACAACGCCATCAAGGCCCTGCACCTGGACGAGCACTTCGGCTCCAAGGCCGGCGGGTGCAAGCCGGGGGCGACGATCGAGAAGTTGCCGAGCAAGTACAAGGCCGTCGCCCGGTGGAACGCCAACCGTAAGCTCGGCCAGGCCACGGCCTTAGCGGCGATGGACGAGTGCATGCGGCTGGCCGACGAGTACGGCGTCGGCGTGGTGGCCGTCGACAACGCGTTCCACTACCTGTGGGGCGGCGGGTACGTCATCGAGGCCGCCCGCAAGGGATACATCGCCTACACCTGCTGCACCGCCGCCCTGGCCGAAGTCGTGCCGTTCGGCGGGCGGTTCCCAACGCTCGGCACCAACCCGCACTCGTGGGCGTTCCCGACGCAGGACGCCATCGGGTTCCCCGTCTGCATCGACTGGGCGACGAGCGTCGTGGCGATGGGGCGGGTGCAGCAGTTCGCCCGGGAGGGCAAGCAACTGAAGCCCGGGTGGGGCGTGGACAAGGACGGGAACGAGACGACCGACCCGAACAAGGTGGCCGCCCTGTTCCCGTTCGGCGACCACAAGGGGTACGGGCTGTCGCTGATCGACGAGCTGCTGGCGGCGTACATCGGCGGGTCGACGCCGACCCTGCGGAGCCGGTGGGGGACCGGCCCGGCCGACGAGAAGCGGACGCCGGCCTTCTTCTTCCAGTGCATCCGGGCCGACGCCCTGGACTGCGGCGACTTCGCCCAGGGCCGGGACCGGACGGCCAACGTCAAGGCCGTGCTGGACGACATCAAGGGCCACGGCAACGAGCGGAGCCTGTTCCCCGGCGAACCCGAGGCCCGAGCCTACGCCGACAGCCAGCGGGCCGGCGGGCTGATCTTCACGGCGGCGGAGGTCGACGCGTTCGACGCTATCGCCAAGGAGGCGGGGGTGACGCTGGACCGGTCGGCGCTGCGAGCGATGGCGTAAATTAGTGGTGCAGGCTTTCCAGCCTGCACCACGAGAATTCGTGCAGGCTGGAAAGCCCGCACCACAACATTCCCCATGAGCGATCACTCAAACAACCTATTCGACCTGACCGGCGAGGTGGCCGTCGTCATCGGCGCCACCGGCGTCCTCGGCGGGGCCTTGGCCGAAGGCTTGGCCGCCGCCGGCGCGACCGTCGCCGTCCTCGGCCGCAACCCCGAGCGCGGCCAGGCCTGCGCCAAGCGGATCATTGACCGCGGCGGCCGCGGGGCCTTCTTCGCGGCCGACGCGACGGACGCGCAGGGTCTGACAGCCGCCCACAAGGCCGTCGAGCGGGAACTCGGCGCGCCGACCGTTCTGGTCAACGCGGCCGGCGGCAACGACCCGAAGGTGACGGTCACGGCCGACCGCCCGTTCGAGCGGATCGCGGCCGACGACTGGCGGGCCAACTTCGACCTGAACCTGGTCGGCGGGGCCGTCCTGCCGTGCCAGGAGTTCGGCCCGGCCATGGCGTCCCGCGGCAAGGGGAGCATCATCAACATCGCCAGCGTGTCGGCCCACCTGCCGCTGAGTCGAGTCGTCAGCTACTCGGCCGCAAAGGCGGCCGTGTTGAGCCTGACGCAGTTCCTGGCCCGGGAGTGGGCGACGAAGGGCGTGCGGGTGAACTCGCTGACGCCGGGGTTCTTCCCGGCCGAGCAGAACCGGGCCCTGCTGTACAACGCTGACGGATCGCCGACGCCGCGGGCCCAGTCGATCCTCGGGCACACGCCGATGGCGCGGTTCGGGGAGTCGAAGGAACTGGTCGGGGCGGCCGTCTTCTTGGCCAGCCCGCGGGCGGCGAGTTTTGTCACGGGAATCGACCTACGGGTGGACGGGGGCTTCCTGTCGCAGACGATCTAACCGATAATCCGGTCCCGCAACGGCCGACCATGGTCATCGACGCCCACCACCACCTCTGGCGCTACGACCCGGCCGAGTACGGCTGGATCTCGGACGCCATGGCTGTCCTGAAGCGCGACTACCTGCCCGACGACCTCCGCCGGGAGGCGGCCGCAGCCGGCGTCGACGGCGTGGTCAGCGTGCAGGCCCGCCAGACGGTCGACGAGACGCGGTGGCTGCTAGAACTGGCCGCCCAGAACGACTTCATCCGCGGCGTCGTCGGGTGGGTGCCGCTCGTTTCGGACTGGGTGGCCGACGAACTTGCCCGGTTCGCCGGGCGGCCCAAGTTGAAGGCCGTCCGGCATGTGCTGCAAGACGAGCCGGACGACGACTACATGCTCCGTCCCGACTTCGACCGCGGTATCGGCCTGCTGTCGAAGTTCGGCCTGCGATATGACATCCTGATCTTCGAGCGGCACCTGCCGCAGGCGATCACGCTGGTCGACCGGCACCCGAACCTGACGTTCGTCCTCGACCACGTCGCGAAGCCCCGCGTCCGCGAGAGCGTCCTTTCGCCGTGGCGCGAACGGATGGCCGAGTTGGCGAGGCGGCCGAACGTCTACTGCAAGCTGTCCGGCCTAGCCACCGAGGCGGACCACCGGGCGTGGACGCCGGGGCAGTTGGGGCCGTACATGGAGATGGCGCTGGAGGCGTTCGGCCCGCGGCGGCTGATGTTCGGGTCGGACTGGCCGGTGTGCCTGCTGGCCGTCGGGTACCACCAGTGGGTCGACCTGGTGCGGGAGTTCGTCTCCCGATTGTCGGAGGCGGAGCAGCGGCGCGTGATGGGGGAAACCGCAGTCGAGGCGTACGGGTTGTGATCGGATTGAACGCCAAGACGCCGAGACGCCAAGAGAGGACCGCCAAGAAGAGAATGACTGGGGTAAGACAAGGGCCCCCACAGGCTGCTTCTTTCTTGGCGGATTTCCCTTGGCGACTCGGCGTCTTGGCGTTCAACCACTTGAGCCATGACCCGGGCGCCGAACTCGAGGCACGAACATGAACCTCCCCAAGTACAGCATGGGCATCGGCGACCGGTTCGCCCACCAGGGCCGGGCCCAACTCGCGGCCTTCGTCAAGGCGAAGCAGCAAGGCGTCGACGTGGCCCCCGTCTGGAACAAGTCCAACCGCGAGCACAACATCGTCCACAGCGAGCCGGACAGCGTCCGGGACGAGGCGAACAGCGCCGTCAAGGCGCTCGGCTGGCAGGGGGCGTATTTCGTCGACGCCGACCACATCGGGCTCAAGACCGTCGACCGGTTCCTGGCCCCCAGCGACTTCTTCACGATCGACGTGGCCGACTACATCGGCAAGCCGGCGGCCGACGACTCGGTGAGGGCGTTCGTGTCGGCCAACGCGAAGTACACGGGCTCGCTCCGCGTGCCGGGGATCGACGCGGCCCTGGACGTGACGCCGGCCCGGGTCGAGGCGATTGCCCGGAAGTACCTGTACGCCGCGCAGGAGGCGGGGAAGGTGTACCGGTACATCGCGGAGAAGAAGGGGGAGGGGAACTTCGTCCCCGAAGTGTCGATGGACGAAACCGACCAGCCGCAGACGCCGGTCGAGTTGCTGTTCATCCTGGCGGCCCTGGCCCACGAGAAGGTGCCGGTCCGGACGGTCGCGCCGAAGTTCACCGGCCGGTTCAACAAGGGGGTGGACTACGTCGGCGACCTGGCCCAGTTCGAGCGGGAGTTCAACGACGACCTGGCCGTCATCGCGTTCGCGGTCAAGGAATTCGGGCTGCCGGCGGACCTGAAGCTGAGCGTCCACAGCGGGAGCGACAAGTTCAGCATCTACCCGGCCATCCGCCGGGCGGTCCGGCGGACGGGGGCCGGGCTGCACATCAAGACGGCCGGGACGACGTGGCTGGAGGAGTTGATCGGCCTGGCGTCGGCCGGCGGCGAGGGCTTGCAGATCGCCAGGGACGTGTACACCCAGGCGCTGGGGCGGTTCGACGAGTTGTGCGGGCCGTACGCCACCGTGATCGACATCGACAGGGCCAGGCTGCCGACGCCGGAGCAGGTGGCGGGGTGGGACGGGGAACGGTACGCGGCGGCACTGCGGCACGATCAGCGGAACTCGAACTACAACCCGCACTTCCGCCAGTTGCTGCACGTCGGGTTCAAGGTGGCGGCCCAGATGGGCGGGCGGTACACGGACGCCCTGAAGCGGTACGAGGAGACGGTGGCGAAGAATGTGACCGAGAACATCTACGACCGGCACCTGAAGCGGGTGTTCGTTGGGGAATGATGAATGCAGAATGATGAATGCAGATTAGAAAGCCAATGGTTGACGTCGTCCGTCTTTGATTCATCATTCTGCATTCATCATTCTGCATTTCCCTACTCACGAGAAAGGCACGGCGACGTGAAGGCCCTCCTCCTCCAACAGCCCGGCCGATTCGAGCGAATCGAGATCGACGAGCCGCCCGCCCCCGGCCCCGGCGAGGCCCTCGTCCGCGTCCACCGGGTCGGCATCTGCGGCACCGACATCTCCGGGTACCTCGGCAAGATGCCGTTCTTCAGCTACCCCCGCATCCCCGGCCACGAGCTTGGCGTCGAAGTCCTCGCGGTCGGTGAGGGCGTGACAAACATCAAGCCCGGCGACCGCTGCGCCGTCGAGCCGTACATGAATTGCGGCGACTGCCACGCCTGCCGCAAGGGCGCGTCCAACTGCTGCGCCAACCTGAAAGTCCTCGGCGTCATGACCGACGGCGGCCTCCGTGACCGGTTCGTCCTCCGGGCCGCCAAGCTCCACCCGTCGGCCACCCTGGCCTTCGACCAACTGGCCCTCGTCGAGACGCTAGCCATCGGCTGCCACGCCGTCGACCGGTCGGCCCTGGCGGCCGGCGAGAACTGCCTGGTCATCGGGGCCGGGCCGATCGGCCTGGCCAGCATCGTGTTCGCCAGGCTGACCGGGGCGAAGGTGATCGTGCTGGACGTGAACCGCCAGCGGCTGGACTTCTGCAAGCAGACCATGGGCGTGGACGAGACGATCGTCCTGGGCGAGCGGTTGGTGGACGACCTCCGGGGCGTGACGGCCGGCAGCCTGCCGGACGTGGTGATCGACGCCACCGGCAACAACGTGTCGATGTCCAACGCCTTCGGCTACCTGGCCCCGACCGGCCGGCTCGTCTACGTCGGCATCACGACCAAGGAAGTGACGTTCACCCACCCGACGTTCCACCGCCCCGAGGGCACGCTGCTGGCCAGCCGCAACGCCCTGCCCAAGGACTTCGCCCGCATCATCCGGCTGATCGAAGACGGGCAAATCGACACCCGCCCGTGGATCACCCACCGCTGCGCGTTCGACGCGATGGCCGGCGTGTTCGACTCGTACACGAAGCCGGAAACCGGCGTGATCAAGGCCGTGGTCGAGGTCTGAATCCAAGGATGAAGGCAGAAGGATGAAGGATGAAAGCAAGCGCGCCGTCGGGCGCTGGCTTTGACCTTTCATCCTTCATCCTTCATCCTTCATCCTTCATCCTTATGCCCCTTTCCGCCGTCACCATCTCCCTCGTCCCCGAATCCCGCGGCGGCCCGTTCGTCTTCTGGGACGACCTGGCGGGCGGGTGCCGGTCCGCGGCCGCCCTCGGGTTCGACGCCGTCGAGGTGTTCGCCCCGGCGGCCGACGTGATCGAACGCGCCGGGCTGGACCGGCTACTGGCCGACCACGACCTGAAGCTGGCGGCCGTCGGGACGGGGGCCGGGTGGGTCGTCCACAAGCTCCGGCTGACCGACCCGGACGCGACCGTCCGACAACGCGCCAGGGACTTCATCCGGTCGATGGTCGACGCCGGCGCGCCATTCGGCGCCCCGGCCATCATCGGGTCGATGCAGGGCCGGTGGGGGGACGGCGGCCTGACCCGCGAGGCGGCGACGGGCCACCTCGCCGACGCCCTGAACGACTTGGGCGAGCACGCCGGGCGGCTGGGGGTGCGGCTCATCTACGAGCCGCTGAACCGGTACGAGACGAATCTCGTCAACACGATCGAGGACGGCGTGCGGCTGCTCCAAACGCTGTCGACCCGCCACGTCACCCTGCTGGCCGACCTGTTCCACATGAACATCGAGGAAATCGACCTGGCCGCCGCCCTGCGGGCCGGCGGCCGGCACGTCGGCCACGTTCACCTGGCCGACTCGAACCGCCGGCCGGCCGGGTGCGGGCACACGGACTTCGGCCCGGCCGCCGCCGCCCTGCGGGAGGTGGGGTACGACGGGTACGTGTCGGCGGAGTGCTTCCCCTACCCCGACCCGGACGAGGCGGCGAGGCGGACGATCACGGCGTTTCGCGAGTTGTTCGCAAAAACGTAGGGCGTGCTTCAGCACGCCGGCCGTTCCACCGTCCGACGGGATCGGCGTGCTGAAGCACCCCCACCTTTGTCCTGCCGCGCTATTGCGCCATCGCCGTCTTCCCCTCGCCGCCGGCGGCGGCGGCCGGCTTGCCTTGGGCGGCCTTGGCGATGGCGTCGCGGAGGGGGCCGACGCCGTAGAAGCCGGTCAGCAGGACCGGCTCCTTCAGGCCCGGCGCGTAGACGGCCGTCAGCGGCACGCCCTCCCCGCCGAGGCCCCGGAGCAGGTCCCAGCCGGGGGCCGTCGTGGCCGACAGGTCGGCCTTGACCATCCGCACGTTGTACTTGCTCACGTCCCGGCGGACGTCGTCGGCGTTGATGTACAGGGCCTCGATCGTGTGGCAGTTAGCGCACCACGACGCCGTGAACTCGACCAGCACCACCTCGTTGCCGGCCTGCGCCTGGGCGAGCAGTTGCGGGCTGTACTCCTGCCACTGGTACGGCTTGATCGTCAGCTTCCGGGCCACGAGGAACGACGGGACGACCAGCAGCAGGGCGATGACGATTGCCACGGCCGGGGCCGTCCGCGTCTTGCCGTAGTGAAACGCCCGGGCGACGAGGAAGGCGGCGCCGGCGGCGATGATGCCGAAGATGACCCACCACACCCGCTCGTTCCCGCCGACCAGCTTGCCGATCCACTGCTGGGCGAAGAAGGCGGCCACGCCGAGCAGGAGGAAGCCCATGAACTGCTTGGTCAGCTCGGCCCACGGCCCGGTCCGGGGGAACTTGCGGGCGACCTCCGGGAACGCGCTCAGCAGCACGTAGGGCGACGCCATGCCCGCCCCGACCGTGCAGATGGCCAGCATGCCGACGGCCGGCGTCTGGGTCAGGGCCCACCCCAGCACGCTGACGAACAGGCCGAACGTACACGGGGTCGACAGGGCGGCCGTCAGGATGCCGAACAGGACGTTGCCGAAGTACGTGTCGTGCCGCGGCGAGAAGGCGTACATGCGGCCGGGCACGTTGATCGTGAACAGGCCGAACATGTTCAGGGCCATGGCGGCCAGGATGAGGGCCAGGACGGCGGAGAACCAGGGGTTGGAGAACAGCTCGCCCCACTTGAACGCCTTGAGGACGACCACGACCAAGCCCAGGGCGGCGAAGCTGGCCACGACGCCCAGGCCGAACGCCACCCCGAACGCCAGGCTCCGCCGGCGGCTGTGCTGGGACGCCTCGTAGAACTGGAGCCCCTTGAGCGGGAGGACGGGCAGCACGCACGGGACGGCGTTGAACATGATGCCGACGAGGAACGCGATGCCCAGGCCGCCGAACAGCGAGTAGGCCGGGGCGTCGGGGTTGACCACCTTGGCCCCGCCCGCGCCGGCCGGGGCGGCGGCCCCGGCCCGGGTCGCCTGCCGGAACACGTCCTCGTTCGCCGGCTCGACGGGCTTGTCGGCGGCGACGATTTCCGTGTCGATCGAGAACGCCTCCTTGTCCGGCGCCAGGCACTTGCCGGCGTCGTCACAGATTTGAAACCCGAGTTTCCCGCCGACCTTCGTCGGCCCCAGCGGGGCGTCCGCCTTGACCTGGATGGGGATGCGGACAACGACTTGGCCCTCGTAGACGCTCAACTGCCCCGTCAACTCGGCCGGGATGAGCTTGCCCGGCGGGAAGAGCGGGGCGCCGAACGTCATCGCCGGATTCTCGGAAACGGTGGCCGTGAACGGGATCGAGTCGGCGAAATAGTCCCTGGAGACGGACGACTGCGCATGGAATCCCGGCTTGACGTCGAACACGACCGCCAGGGTGGCCGGCTTGCCCGGCTGGAGGGCAGAGACGTCGAGCACGACCTTCGTGATCTTGCCCTCTTTTTCCGCCTTGGCCGCCCGGGCCGGGCCCGGCAGGGCCGCGACGAGGGCCGCGACGCAGGCGAGGAGGACCAGGCCGACGGTCCGACCGCGCCGGCCGACATTGGCAACATGGGTGGCGTGCATGATGGAGTAGTATACCCACGCCGGGGCGGGTGTATTGCCTTACCGGATCGCATGATTTGGCATCCCCGCAATTGATCGCCCTGGTGCCGGCCCTCCTATACCGGTGGGACCGCACCTCGGTCGTGTGAGGCCGGCCACGTTATCCGCAGCCGCTGTCCTGCTGTCGCGGCCGCTGCCGTCGGATTGACAGGCCCCGGCCGGCGTGGAAGATGCTCGCCCCGCCCGGCACGGGACCGGCGGCCGGGGAGGCGGGGGGAGGTGACCCAGAGAGGACCCTCATGCTGCTGACCAAGCACGAAGGCGAGACGTTCCAGAACCAGACCGTTTACATCAGCGGTCAGGCGTTCATCAACTGCACGTTCATCGCCTGTACGCTCATCCTGCGGGAGACGATCTACCACCTCCAGAACTGCTCGTTCGAGCGGTGTAACTGGCACGTCGACTGGGTCCTCATGTGGGGCAGCCCCGAGTCCGTCCGCGAGATCAAGGCCCTGGTCAACCTGATCGAGCAGGCCCAGGTCCAGCAGAACATCGAGGGCTCGCAGGCCATGCCGGCCGGCGGCCAGACGACGCAGACCGGGCAGGCCGGCCAAGCCGCCGAAGGCGAAGCCGGCGGCGAGGCCAAGCCGCGGTCGCCGTTCGCCTGACGAACGGACGGTGGGGAGTAGGGTGTAGGGAGTGGGGTGTAGGGTGTGAAGGCGGCCGACTTACGTCCGACACCCCACTCCCCACTCTCTACCCCTCACGCCCCACATTCCTCTCCCGCTCCCGCGTCACTTCTTTTCCCCCCGCCCGGGTTTACAATCCGATCATGGATTGCCCCCCTCGATTTCACACCCGGCGTCTCGGTTGGTCGTTGGCCTGCCTGCTGTTTCCCCTGCTGGCCGCGGCCAATTCGGCCCGGGCCCTGACGCCCGACCAGATCGCCCTCGTCGTCAACGCCAAGGAGCCGGCGGGGGTGAAGCTCGCCGAGTTCTACGCCAAGCAGCGGCATATCCCCGACGGCCGGATCATCAGCCTCGACCTGCCCACCGGCGACGACGTCGGCTTCGACGCCTACAACACGCAGGTCGTCCCGGCCGTCCGCAAGTTCCTCAAGGACAACGACCTGGAGCAGAAGGTCACCTGCCTGGTGACGTTCTACGGCGTCCCCCTCCGGATCAGCCGCCGGCCGGTCGTCCCCGCCGAGGCGGACGAGCTGAAGCTGATCGACGCCGAGTTCAAACAGGCCCTGGATAAGTCCCGCAACGCGGTGACGACGGCCGAGCGACTGGCCAAGGAGGTCGACCCGGCGTTCAAGCCGCAGGGCAACAACGAGTTGCCCGCGCTGCCGGGCCGGGCGGACGAAGCCGTTCACGCCGTCCTGCGGGCGTTGGCTAAAGAGAAGGAGCCAGCTAGGCGGACCGGCCCGTTCACGCAGTTGCTCGGGCCGGTCGAGGCACTTTACGGCCCGCTGGAGACGACCCAGCGGCTGTCCCGGCCGCCGTACTCGGAACTGGCACCCAAGCCGCTCACGGCCGAAGACCTGCGGGACTTCGAGGCGAAGGCGAAGCAGGCCGTCGAAGACCTGAACGCGGCCTTAGCCAAGTGGGACGACGCCGGCCAGCGAACCCGGGCCCGGGCCGTGGCCCGGGACCAGTTCGGCACGTTCAACTACCTCAAGCTGCTGCTGGAGCAGAAGGTCCGGCTGACCACCGAGGAAACCGAGTCGGCGTTCGACAGCGAGCTGGCCCTCCTATGGTGGCAGGACGGCTACCCCCGCCACCGCTGGCAGAACAACCCGCTGTACATCCGCGCCTGGACCCAGCCCGGCGGCTCCCGCCCCGGCCGGCCGGCGCCGCCCCCGCCGCCGGGCGTGCGGCCGGCCCAGCGGACGCTGATGGTCATGCGGATCGACGGCCCGACCGAGCAACTGGCCCGCGACCTGATTACCACGTCCGTCAAGGTCGAGAAGGAGGGGCTGAAGGGCGTCGTCGCCCTCGACGCCCGGGGCAAGACGGGCAACGACGCCTACGCGGCCTACGACCAGACCATCCGCAGCCTGGCGACCCTGCTCAAGGGCAACACCAAGCTGGACGTCGTCCTGGACGACGCCGAGCCGGTCTTCCCGCCGCACTCGGTCAAGAACGTGGCCCTGTACTGCGGCTGGTACAGCCTCCGCAACTACGTGCCGGGGATGGACTTCAAGCCCGGGGCGGTCGGCTTCCACATCGCCAGCAGCGAGCTGGTGAACTTGCACAACGGCGCCGAGAAAGGGTGGGTCCGCGGCCTGATGACGGACGGGGTGGTGGCCAGCCTAGGCCCGGTGGCCGAGCCGTACCTGCACTCGTTCCCGCCGGCCGACGAGTTCTTCCCGTTGCTGTGTACGGGCCGGCTGCAACTGGCGGAGGTCTACTGGTACAGCAACCCGCTGGTCAGTTGGATGAACACGTGCGTCGGCGACCCGCTCTACACGCCGTACCAGAAGAACCCGCCGCTGAAGGTGGAAGACGTGCCGCTGAAACTGCATGTAGCGTTCGAGTAACTTACGTGAGCTGCCGGCCGATCCCGCGAAACGGCTGCCCTGTCGGCCCCCGTCCGGGTCGCGGCACGCCGCGCGCACGCCCGTGCGTGGCGGTGCGGCGGGG
>JADMIO011664287.1_pt1 | contig 24467 bp, 23 predicted proteins | sample 8958161 | NCBI WGS metagenome assembly JADMIO01 (sample SAMN16585339, study PRJNA669376) | soil metagenome | isolation source: Crop rotation soil | place: USA: Cullars Rotation, Alabama | collected 2011
GCCGCGACTTCAAGTCACGTGAATTCCAAGCTTCGGATCCCACTGTGCTGGAAAGTTTAAAGGACCAGTTTCGTCTTTTATGATTTCCCGTCCGGAACCTCCACCAATATTCGAAGGAATTGTTTGAATATTTACAGTATCATTCCGTTTTTTTTCTGAGCGTTCATCCTGTTTATTAACAGTCACCTTCTTGTTATCATCGGATATAAAATATTTTTTCCAGATCAACCAAAGTCCTGAACCAAAGATCACCAGCAATAATAAACCCCACAATAAACAACCTCTCCGCCACCATGCAATGATGGGCCGGTCGTCATCATCTTCCTCCAGTCTGCGCCTCATGTCCTCCCATGCCTTATTCTCATCCGGCAGGGGAAGATCAGCCCAGTGTTGCTGCAGGTGATCCTCATATGGTAAACGCTCGCTCATGAACCGGTTTCATTTTTACTGATCAATTGTTGTAATATTTTCCTTGCTTCACTCAGGTGCCATTTACTGGTGCCCTCACTCGTTCCCAACAGTTCGGCTATCTGGCGGTGATTGAATCCTTCCATTACATACAGGTTAAAGACTGCCTGGGTGGCCGGTGGTAATTGCCTCACCAGTTTCAGGATATCAGCAGCTGATATCTTTACAAATACGTCAGGCGGCAAGTCAACCTGTGCCGCCTGATCCAGTTCTTTCCAGTTTGCCTGCCCGCTTTTAGCTTTAATAAAATCCAGGCAGGTATTTATGATGATGGTACGGATCCAGGTATATAATGTTGCTTTACGCTTATCATATTTCCTGATATGTTTATAAACTTTATAAAAAGCTGAATTCAACACTTCCATGGCATCGGCTTCATTCTTTGTATAGCGGACACAAAGGTTCATCATGGCCCTGTAGAAGCTCCTGTAAAGAGCTTCCTGGGCCTTTCGGTCATCCTGTATGCAACCGTCAATTATTTTATCTATGTCCCTTTCCTCGTTGTTCAAATAGCCGGTTTACGGTCTGAATTATTGATAAAGTTTATAAGTTTTAACAATTATAGTTTTGGTTGACTTTCTTCTAAAATAATTAATGCAGTTCTGATAGCTTCTTCTTCAATTCCTTCTCGGTATAAGGAGAGAAATTAAGCGTAACTGATCCTCCCTCTTTTACATTTGCTGAAGCAAATCCGGCATAGAACCGTCCATTCCTCACGCTTATACCTACAAATGTGGATGGTACTGCCAGTAGTTTGTCTGATTCGAAATAAGGTAATCCTCTTGTCCAGCTCATCTTTACAATTGTATTCTTTCCGGTCAGGTGCACAAACACATTAATGCTATCACCCGAAGGAGCATTTAACGGGTTTGCTCTGAAACTCACCGTTGGTTCATTGTAGAACTTATCGCAATTCAACCAACCCATACTGCTGCTAAACAGGGATGATCCCGCAAAAAGTGTAGAATCACCTACTACAATATTTCCAGGGGCCTGGTTCAATGTCCAGTTCACATTTCCCTGTGCATCTTCTGTTCCGTTGAAGACCTGCATTCCATTGTTATTGTTTCCTTTTGCCATTTGAATCCTCACAAATTTTCCTGATGCAAGCTCCAGTTCCTGGTTATTTTTTGTTGCACTGATCTTAAACTCGCCTCCTGATTCCAGTGGAACGCCATCTGCCATGGTTGGCATATTATTCATGATCATGTCATAGGGTGTAAGATATTCTTTTACGCTTATTGCCACATCACCAGTCACAGGAGTTCCTGTTTTGGTTACAAAGGCATTATCTGGAATATAGAGTTTGTTTCCCGCTGCTGTTGTTTTAACTCCTCCTGATGTACCAGATACCGTATAGGACTGTTCGGTTGTGCGATTCTTCTTGTAAAAATCTTCTACAGAGGTTTGAACATCTTCTCTTGTAAAGGAATTTTCAGGTTGGCATCCGGCCAGTATTACTATCGCAATTGCACTGCCCAATATTTGCTGCTTCATAGATTTAGTTTATAGCTTACCAGTTTTTCGCAATTCGGAACGTTGCATTAATATTATGAACTACCGTAAGATTCGCTGTGTCTTTGAATTGTCCTGCAAAACTGCCTTCATAATACCCGCCAATTGTTTGCGGATAATTGGTTATTACAACATTAAATGGTTCTATTACACCGATCCTCTTATATTCATTGATATACATTCTTCCATTCATTGGATAGGTTCCTGCAGCTGTATTGACACCAAAATTCAGGCTTACATATTTATCAGGATTGCGCATACCCGTTAGGTACATTTTCACCGGCAATACAATACCTGGTGTGCCGGTAAAGACCATCAATGTATCGGATGATGTGCTGGTAATACTGTAATTGGTTCCATCCAGAGTATAATTGATGTATTGATCTGTGGAGATTCCACACGCATTGAGTGTACCGGCATTTGTAATGGGAGCAGCAACATTAACAATGGAGGTAGAACCCTGTTGTGCTGCCGCATCATCATAACCTGTTATTTCACAGATAGCAGGTGCAGAAGAACAAACAGTTAATGTGATGGAGAATTCCCCGTCATTATTTGCATCAACATTGCGTACGATATTATCAAACTTTATAAGTGCATGGCCATTTGAAACGGCAGCATTACTGCAACTTGTGAGTTTGCCTTTTATCGTTATTAGGGAAACTGAGTTATTAATTGTAATAGTGCCAAGGTTGACTGGAGAGGTAAACGGTCCAACATTCTGGGAATACGCTACCCCATGGCAGGAATTCAATACTTCCATGACAAGGCTCATATTGGAAGGAATAAAACCACTCACCTGTCCTAAAGAGTCTGTAACACAATATGCATTGCCTACATAACCACTGGCGGCTCTGAATCTTACATAAGTGAAGGTAAGCGGTTCTCCTCCCGGTGTTTTCAGGGTAGCAGTAAAACCAACGGTTGGCACTGATACATCTGCATTCCAGTACGAGAAATGTTTTACAGTTCCGGTATAGGCATTACCATTTTTCACGGCTGTACCTTCTTCTTTCCAGATACCTGTTTGTTCGTCAAGGTACCAGAGTGGAATGGATGATGGAGCTGATGATTGTATAGATGCTGGTACAGGTATCGTAAGAGTTGCGTTGGAACCATCAGCCAGTTGCAATTTCTCACCAGTTGTAGATTCAAGTTCCACTGCCAGCATTCCATAAGAGGATAAGGTTACAATTTTATTGTTTTTGTCTGTAGCCATGAATGATCCCGGCACTCTTTCTCCAATCTCTGCTGCCACCGGGTCAATATAGGTTGCATAAACATTCACATTGCCATTATAAGCTGTTCCTGATCTTACAATCCCATTAGCAGGAAGTGCAATCACTGATCCATTTGAAAGAGTAACCTGTCCTCCTGCATCTGATTTTATTACACCCGCACTACTCTTTTTTATTAAGCGGATCATAACCTGGTTAACACCATTTGTAGCACTGAAAGAACGAAAAGCTTTGAAATATCCGGTCTTTACAGCAGTAACAAGGGAGGCAGTTTTATCCAGTTCAGCATTATCAATCCTGAAATATCCCTTATCATCTGTGGTGGTTAAAACTGTCCCTGCTTTAATGCTTACATTATTTGCTGGCTTTCCGTTTTCATCAAGCACATTACCCTGAAGTGTTGAAGTAATAGGAGAGGGAGTGATGGTATTATTCCCATTGCCGGGAAGCTGGTTATTTCCTCCAATTGTTCTTACCTCTTTCTGGCAATTAAAGGCTATTATTGAGACGAATACGAATACAAGTGCCGCATAAAGTGTTTTCATAAAAGCTATTTATGACATATACTTCCGGCAGTAAAAAAGGGTTGGGTATCTCAGAAGAAAAAACCAATGCTTCCAGACAGGAAATTGTAGCCTCCCCTGTCCAGAAAATTATTTTCAGGAATAGAGACCTGGCTCAATGCAGCAGTGAATTTGAGGCCTATATCTACCTTATTTCCACTCTTCAAAGGCAGGAGCATACCAGTGCTTAAACCAAGTCCCGGACAATTCCCCGTATGCTTCAATCCTACCACAACGCCACCCTGTGCACCGATATAGAATTTCTCTTTTGAGTAATATTTTAATCCGGCCATAATGGGAAGAATACTGAATCCTTTTATGGTATCCTGGTTAAAATGATCGATCACTTTTCCATAGAAATTATGGAAGTCAACCGAAAATAAAGTAGCCCATTTTCTATTAATGGCAAATTCACCTGTTGCGCCAATACCTGCTCCCATGGATGGTATTTCCTTATAAGTAGGTATGGAAAGAGAGACATGAGCTGAGGCCCTGAATTTATGGTCCTGGGAATAAATTAAACTACCTGTAAACAGGCTTAAAAAGAGTAAAACTGTTTTTTGCATGGTTCTGGCTTTAAATGTTTGCAGCTTCACATTGACAAAAACTTTCTTCTACCTGTTGCAAACGTTTTGTAAAAATTTCTCTACCGTTCTGCGTATCGCTGTTGCTGAACCATGATGATTGTTGACTAAAACCGAAAAGATTAATAGTCTGTTACTCCGGGTATAAAAGAATCCGCTTAAAGCTACTACTCCGCTTAAAGTGCCTGTTTTGGCAAATATGCGGTCTTTATTGGCGAGGTAATAACTTGAAAGCGTACCCCGTCCTCCGGTTGGTAATATTACTTTGAGACGGTCCATTCCAAACTCATCCTTCATCTTATTGAGGATATATACAAAATCTTTAGGTGAGAATAAATTATAGCGGCTTAGACCTGAACCATCTGCCCAGCGAGGTGGTTGGGGCAATCCTTTCAGATCTGTTTTCAATAATGTATCGATGATCTTGCTATCATTCATGATCCCAAGTCGTTCATTGCTGACCATTAATAAAGACTGCTCAGCGAAGAAATTATCACTTCGGTGCATCATGATCTTTAAAAGGGAGTCTGTAGGTTGGGAATGAATGACCTTACCAGGGTGCCTGGAATCAACCCTTCCTGCATGCCAGCCATCTACAGAATTGACAAGTTTAAGGGTGTCCTGAAGTATCCTAAATATAAATTCATCCTGGGTATGAAAAGGTATATTTTCAGGTGTATATAAACCTTTGGTTGGCATCATGAGAAAATTATTGCTACTCATCTCCCGCTCAATTCTGAACCGACCCATTTCATAAGTAAGTTTAAAAGAATCAAACGGTATGTCGAAAGCAAAATGTTGCCTTATCGTAACTGCAGGAATGGATGCTACTCTTTTATTTTGAAAATTAAATCTTACAACGTTTCCGTAAATCGGCAGGGCTGAATGTTCCGCCATATAATCCTCCTGGTAATCATTCCAGCTCCATCCGCTTCCTAATGGATCATCATCAAATGCCCCCATATCAACGCGTATTTCCTTATACCGTTTTAATTCGTTAAACAAATTTTGTTGTTTGAAATCTGGATGAAGAAACGTGGGATCTCCCGAAGGATATAAAATTCCTAGTTGAGGATTTAAGGAGGTATCTATTCTCCCCGCCACCAAACTATCCCCCAAATACTTCATCGCCGCATAACAGGTCGGCAACTTTGTATTACTCGCTGGAACAAAATATTTATCGCCATTATAATTATACCAGTATTTACCCGTTGCAGGTTCATAAATACTAATCCCTACATGTGCATTCAGTAAAGAAGAATCTGCAAGGGCAACAGCAGCCGTTTTACCAATCTGCTTTTGAAGCGAGCAGGAAGAAATGAATACTGAAAAACAGATGAAGCAGAATGCAATAGCATGAACCTGCATTCTCTTTGTGAACCTACTTGTAATCTGCATGGTGGTTGAAGATTTATTACGGCTATCCCCTTTCCTGTGCCCGTAACCATCTCTCAGGAATCTCATTGCTGCTGGCCAGTAAATAATCCTTATAACTGCAGGCAATGAATTTCCTGTCTGGCAATTGCATCCACCAGCGCCCGGTCTTCTTGCTTTGAAGGAAAGTGGTTTCTACCTCAGCAAAGGCAGTATGATATTCATTGAAGGAATCTTTCTCGTCCAATTTAGCTTCTCGACGGCTACGACTCCGGCCATCCAGCAGATACCAAAGCATCTGGCTGATCTGTTTAGCGGTAAGATCATGCACATCCTTGTCTACATCATAACCATAAATGCCAATGGTATTTACATTGGCGCTCATACCCGCATAACGCATGATGGTACAGGCTTCTTCTCCATCCAGTCCATTTGGAGAACCCTGGTTGGCAGGAGCATAAGTATAAGCAAGCGCAGAAATATCAAAACTGAATAAATTGGAGTTGCGCAATACCGGTTCCATCTCCTCGATATTCTCCTTTACATTGCCAACACGGTAACAATCGAAACGCAACCTGTCCATTGTTTCCAGTACCCGTGGATGTATATAATAACTCTGGAACCCGATATGATTATAATGACGAACGAAATTGGGCTCACCTGTCAGCATTTCCATCAGGAAGTTATCACACCTGAAATCAGAATCAAGATTAAGATCTATCAATGCATCTGCACAGGTAGCTTCAATCACTTTCTTGGCATCTTCATACGCATAATATTGTGCAAGGGTAAGATCATGTGAGCCACCCAGTATAACCACCGTCTTCTTTTCACCCAGCAATTCCTGGATCACCGTTTTAAGTGCGGCATAGGTATCGGCCAGTTCTGCACCTTTCTTGAGGTTACCGATATCAGCCAGTCGCAGGTCCTGGTGCCAGAAATAAAGAGAATAGAATTGCCTGCGTATTGCATCCGGAGCTGCGCTATAGGCCATATGCATTCCATTTCCCCGTTGCTCACCACATCCTACGAATACAATATCAGCTTCGTCAAGGTCAGGAAATTCATCCTCATAAACCTGGATGGTCCTTCCAATCTGCCCTTCTTTATATCCCTGGTCGTAAGAAAGCTCACCACGATTCACCGGAGAAAGGAAATCTGAGATGTTGAGGAAATCTGACATGTATAGCTATTTAATACAAACCTACTGGATTGCTACGATTTGGGAAAGTGCTGTTAACAAGAACTTAATCACAGTATGTGTAATTTGCACCGGATGAAAAACAAAATCACTACCCTGCTGGCTTTTATTCTGATTGGTATAACCGCAACTGCACAGACCAGTTTTCGTTGTATTGTGCAGGACGGCGAAACACATGCACCGCTAATGGGTGCATCCGTATTTGTTGAGAAAACAAAACAGGGTACCAGTACCGATACCACCGGATCAGCCGTTCTCCAGAATATTTCTAATGGCGCTCATACGATTCGATTTACCATGGTGGGTTATACCGGCAAGACAATTCGGTATGTTTTTCCTGTGCCAGATACAACAGCCATTATTACCCTCGATAAACCCCAGGAAGCCACTGAAGAGGAGGTGATTGTTTCTTCTTCCCGAACAGAAAGTGGTATTGAAAATCTGCCTACCAAAGTGGAAGTCTTAGGTGCAGAAGAAGTAAACGAGGAAGTGGGTATTAAACCTGGTAATATTGCCAGTCTGCTGGGTGATGTGGCAGGTATCCAGATACAACAAACTTCAGCAGCTACTGGAAATTCAGAAATGCGTGTACAGGGCCTGCCTGGCAAATACACACAGCTTTTAAAAGACGGCATGCCCTTATTTGGTGGCTATTCCGGCAGCTTCAGCATTTTACAGATCCCACCACTCGATCTCAAACAAATCGAAATTGTAAAAGGTGCAAGCTCCACATTATACGGGGGTGGTGCCATTGCAGGTATGGTGAACCTTATCTCCAAACGACCTAAGCAGGGTGTTTTTGAGAAAACAATATTGCTTAATCAGTCAACCTTAAAAGAGAGCAATGCCAATATCTATCTCTCCAATCGAAAGAATAAAACTGGATATACTTTCTTCTCCGGAGTGAATTACCAGCGACCAGTTGATGTAAATAAAGACGGCTTTAGCGACCTTCCGGATACCAAAAGCTTTTTTGTTCATCCTACCCTCTTCTTATACCCTAACGACAAAAACCTGATCTATTTCGGCTATAATGGTGTTTTTGAAAAAAGAAAAGGTGGTGATATGCTGGTACTTAAAGACCAGGGTAGTCTGGCTCATCAGTATTTTGTAAATAATGAATCTACCCGCCATTCTGTAGATGGCTATTGGGAAAATAAGATCAATACTACCGATCGGTTTGTAGTAAAAGGTACAGGAAGTTGGTTCGACAGGGATATTGAAACCAATGTGTTTGGTATGAAAGCCAGGCAACTTTCCTGGTTTTCAGAAGCTTCCTGGCTCAGGAAATGGAAATCAAATGACCTGGTTGCAGGAATTAACCTCTCCGGAGAAACATTTCATAAGAAACAACCCGACAGCTCCCAATTGAATAACTATGATCAAAATACAGTTGGAGTATTTATACAAAACGATTTGCGGGCATCGTCCAAATTCATCATTCAATCCGGCTTAAGGATAGATCATCATAACCAGTATGGCAATTTTGTGTTGCCACGACTTTCATTTCTTTACCGGATCAGCCAGTATTTTACTTCCCGGCTTGGAGGCGGACTGGGCTATAAAATTCCAACTGTATTCAGCAGCGAGATAGATGAGCGGGATTATGGCAATTTACTTCCACTGGACAATGTAAAGGCTGAACGCTCAACTGGCGCTAATTGGGATATCAACTATCATCAGAAGGTGAACGGCTGGGACCTTACTATCAACCAAACCCTGTTTATTAATCGAATCAGCAAACCCCTGATCAATGAGATCACTATTAATAATGATATCCATTTTTTCAATGCCGAAAAACCAATCGTCACCAAAGGTTTTGAAACCTATGTACAGGTAATGCATGATGCGCTCGAAATTTACCTGGGCTACATTTATACTTCTGCCAGGAGTTTATATGATAACAGGAACCTCAGCCTGATAGCAAAGAATAAGTTTGCCACGGTGATAGGATATGAATTCGCTCATAATTTCAGGGCAGGGATTGAAGCAGCTTATACCGGCAACCAGTTCCTGGATAATGGAAGACGCACACCTGGCTATTTATTCATGGCAACCATGGCGCGCTACGATATCAGACACATAGCTTTTGTACTGAATTGTGAGAACCTGCTGGATTACCGGCAAACCAAAAAGGAATCTATAGTAGAGCCTCCGTTCACCAATCCCGTTTTTCACCAGCTGTGGGCCCCTATTGACGGAAGGGTAGTCAATTTCAGCGTTCGTTTTACATTTTAGACGATAGGAGAACCCTCTAAATCGTTCTGCCAGCCTATCTTTGCAGACTATGGAACAACTGGTTCAGCAGATTGAAGACATTAAAAAAGAGGCGGGTGCAGTTAGTGCCACAGATTCCAAATCTGTGGAAGAATTCCGCATTAAATACCTGGGAACAAAGGGCATAGTGAAGAATATCATGGGCGAGATGAAGAATGTGCCCAATGATAGGAAAAAGGAATTTGGCCAGGTATTGAACGAATTTAAATTATTCGTTGAGGGCAAATATGAGGAATTAAAGGCCGGTGCTGGTAATGAACAACAATCATCTTCTGGTCTGGACCTCACGCTTCCGGGCGATCCAATGCCACTGGGCAGCCGCCACCCTATCACTTTAATGAAGAACAGGGTGATCTCTATTTTTCATCGCCTGGGATTCTCTGTTGCTGAAGGTCCGGAGATTGAGGACGACTGGCACAATTTCACTGCACTGAACCTTCCGCCACATCACCCTGCCCGCGATATGCAGGACACTTTTTATGTGCACCAGAACCCCGACTGGCTATTACGCACCCATACCAGCAACACACAGATCCGTGAAATGGAAAAAGGCAAATTGCCAATACGTGTGATCTGCCCCGGCCGTGTATATCGCAACGAAACCGTAAGTGCAAGAAGTCATTGCTTCTTTCACCAGATAGAAGGTATCTATATAGACGAGAATGTATCCTTTGCAGATCTGAAACAAACCCTTTATTTCTTTGTGAAAGAAATGTACGGCAAGGATGTAAAAGTGCGTTTCCGTCCTTCTTATTTTCCATTTACAGAACCCAGTGCTGAAATGGACATAAGCTGTTTTATTTGCGGAGGAGTTGGTTGTAATATTTGCAAGAAAACAGGTTGGGTAGAAATACTGGGCTGTGGCATGATACATCCCAATGTTTTACAGAATTGCCATATTGATCCCAATAAATATTCAGGCTATGCATTTGGAATGGGCATAGAAAGACCTGCTTTATTGAAATATGATATCAATGATATCCGCCTGTTCAGCGAAAATGATCTCCGCTTCCTGAAGCAGTTTACCAGTGCAGTGTAGCACCGGTTTATCCTGTTTTTTCAGCCATTAGTCGCTTATAACTAAAGAACGCGGCGGCGGCAAATACAATTATGGTTATATAAAACCAGGAAGTCAGCCCAATACTAATATCCAGTTGCGCGTCATTCTTTGGCAGTTCCAGTTTGATCTTATTTCCCACGTCAATAAGCAACCCGATCAATGCTGCTACAGTCATAATTCCCAGTATCAACCCACCAACACCAGCCCCTTTCGATCTTACAACAGAAACAACCAGTCCCAAAATCCCAAATAGCAGTGCAAGTGCAGCATAGATATTTGGTTTCTCTTTATTTACTTTTGGTTCAGACTTGTTTTCTCCATCATTCCCGAGGTCTGAAAAATAGCCCGCTGCTCCTTTGTTTGTATCAACTTTAAAACCTGTTGCCAGTTGCACACCACTTACAGATTGAATAGTCATTGAATTACACCTTATCTCAATGAAAGGTGTAAAGAACAATAGTATGCCCACTGCAAAGGTTACCGTTGAAGGGATTTTTGTTCCAAATACACCCGATGATGGAGCAGGTGTTATTGGCGTTGGAGATGTGGTTGGTTGTGGTTCAGTCATGAGGAAAATTTTGCTTTAAGATACTCTTATCTTTGCAACCCAACAATGACTATTAACAGCATATGCGTTTGCGGTGCCGGTACAATGGGCTGTGGGATTGCCCAGGTGGCTGCACAAGCTGGAATTTACACCCTCCTTTATGAACTGAACGCTACTGTACTCCAAAATGCGAAGGAACGCATTAGCCAGGACCTGAACAGGCTGGTAGAGAAAGGAAAGATCCCCAGTGCAGAAAAGGAAAGAATAGCAGGTAACATACAGTTTACCAGTGATCTCCAAACCTGTCTTGCTGATTTCTTTATCGAGGCAATCATTGAAAAGCAGGAGATCAAATCAGCAATTTTCAATCAGCTGGCAGAACTGAACCACAGTGAATGCATATTTGCTACTAATACATCTTCTTTATCGGTGTCGGCCATTGCAGCGCCGGTAAAAAATCCTGAACGGGTAATTGGTATGCATTTTTTCAATCCTGCTCCCCTAATGAAACTCGTTGAGGTAGTAAGGGGGAAGCAGACCAATGATAGCACGGTGCAAACAACCTATGAGTTGGCTAAATTGATGGGAAAGACCCCGGTAATGTGTAAAGATTCACCAGGATTTATTGTGAACAGGGTAGCAAGGCCTTATTATATCGAATCATTAAGACTTGCAGAAGAAGGGTTGATATCATTCTCGCAGGCAGACCGCTTACTGGAAGCAAGTGGATTCAAAATGGGGCCATTCAAATTGATGGATCTGATTGGCAATGATGTAAACTTTGCCGTGAGTAATTCTGTTTATGATCAACTGGGAAAGCCGGAACGATTACGTCCTTCTCCCATTCAGCAACAAAAAGTGGAAAATGGAGAATTAGGAAAGAAATCGGGGAAAGGCTACTATGAATATTGATGGTAAATTAAAGATATGGTTCTTGTAACAGGAGGAACTGGTTTTCTCGGCTCATATATAATTAAGCACCTGGTAGAAAAAGGATACAGGGTGCGTGCCATCCGGCGCGAGAACGCCGTTTTACCATCTTATATCCCAAAGGAAATATTTGAAAAGGTTGAATGGATAACCGGTGATATACTGGATGTATTATCACTGGAGGAAGCAATGGATGGTGTTGACCAGGTAATACATGCTGCAGCAGTCGTTTCCTTCCTGAAAACAGACCGCAGAAAAATGTACCAGGTTAATGTGGAAGGTACCGCCAATGTGGTAAATATTGCTCTTGAAAAAAATGTAAACCGATTCGTTTATATAAGTTCAGTAGCAGCGCTGGGCAGAACAGCTAATGGTGGTAGTGTAGATGAAGACCGTAAATGGGAAGATAATAAGGTCAATACCCATTATGCGAAAAGCAAGTACAAGGCCGAGCTGGAAGTATGGCGCGGTAGCGGGGAAGGCTTAAATACCGTCATCTTAAATCCCAGTACCATATTGGGATTTGGCGACTGGAACAATAGCAGTTGCGCCATCTTTAAAAGTGTTTATAACGAATTCAAGTGGTATAGTCCGGGTATCAATGGATTTGTGGATGTTGAAGATGTTGCAAAAGCAACAGTATTACTAATGGAAAGTAATATCAGTGATAAGCGCTATATCGTGAATGGAGATAACTGGTATTTTAAGCAACTGCTGGAAACAATGGCAACCAGTTTTCGGAAGAAGAAGCCTTATAAACAAACAACGCCAGCCCTGATAGCCATAGCGTGGAGAATGGAAAAACTAAAATCTTTGTTAAATGGGCACAGGCCGCTGCTGACCAAAGAGAGCGCCCGTGTTGCCCATAGTAAAACTTACTTCGAGAACGCTAAAATACTAGCTGACCTGGAGGGTTTTTCTTTCACTCCCCTGCAGGAAAGTATTCAAAAAGCCTGTGAAAAATACCTTGAAGCGGTCTCCGGGGCACAGAAATTGCAACCAAAAGCAACATGAAATGTATCTTTACGTTTGTAACAGCGTAACAGTTACACACTATTCTATGAAGCCAATATCTATTTTTCTAACCCTCATCATATTGGCCATTACCGTCCCGGCAATGGCCCAGGTAACTATCTCCGGTAAAATTGTTGACTCTGTTTCCCGCGAACCTTTGGCAGGTGCCAGCGTATTTGCGCAGAACACCACGCAGGGTACAGTTACTAATGCAAGTGGCGAATTTTCATTAACACTTAAGTCCACCGGATTTGAATTGATCTTCAGTTATACCGGCTATGCTGTCCAAACCCTTCAGGTTACTGATAACAAAAATCAACAGATCGAGATCGCGATGTTGAAAGAAGACAAAACAATGGGCGAGGTAGTTATTCAAAGCAGCAATGAGGTAGCCGATGGTTGGGAAAAATATGGCGATTTCTTCATTAGCAATTTTATTGGCGGTTCCAGCATTGCAAAAAAATGTTCCATTATCAATAAGGATGTTGTTCATTTCTATTATTATCGCAGAAGTGATAAACTGAAAGTACTGGCAACAGAACCTATCCAGATAAGCAATGACGCATTGGGATATGATCTGCGATACCAGCTTGATTCCTTCGTATACTATTATAAGAACGATATCAGTTCATACCGGGGCACCTGCTTCTTTAGTGAAAAGCAAGCCAGCGCTCCCCAGCAACTTGCCTGGAAAACAACCAGGAAAAAAGCTTATCTCGGTTCACGAATGCATTTCATGCGTTCAATATTTGACAGCACCCTGTCCAAAGATGGATTTACCGTAAGTATTCTGAACGAAAATGATAATACACAGTTCCAGCAGATAGCAAAACCACTGGCTGGAGATTATTACAGCACCAACGATACACTTGATTATGTTACACTTTATTTTCCCCGTAAGATCAGTGTAGCCTATCTTAAGGCAGTTCCGGAAGATGATTACCTGAGAAAATTTAAATTGCCGATGAATGTAGGCGTGCAGGTATCCTATATTGAAATACTACAACCTATCGGGATCATGCAAAGCGGATATTATTTTGATCAGAAGGACTGGATCAACCAGGGCTATATGAGTTGGAAGAACCTGGGAGATCAGTTACCTTATGATTATACACCCTAAACTGAATTTACTTTTTACCCATTACCTTTTCCCATAGTTCAGGGATACGTTTAATCCATACCAGTTCCTTCACCTTTTGACGAGCCTCTTCAACAGGTGAACCAAAATAGGCTTTACCACCTTCCAATGAATCTTTTACCCCACTTTGCGCATTAACGATGGCTCCTTTGCCAATTGTAAGGGTTTTGCTAACTCCTACCTGGCCCCAAAGGATAACATTATCCTCAATAGTGGTAGCACCCGCAATACCTACCTGTCCGGCAAACAGGCAATTTGTACCAACAACTGTATCATGACCAATATGTACCAGGTTATCAATTTTGGTACCTGCACCAATCAGGGTATCTGCGCTAACACCACGGTCAATAGTGCAGCCTGCTCCAATTTCAACACCATCTTCTATCACTACTCTTCCACAACTAAGCATTTTCCTGTAGTGAATTGGCCGATTAGTCTTTTTATTGTAATAGAATGCATCACTACCGATAACAGTACCCGCCTGGATGATAACATCATCACCTATTATGCAATGATCCAGTATGGTAACATTGGGAAATATTGTACAGTTATTTCCTATCTGCACATGATTACCAATATAAGCGCCTGGCATAATGGTTGAGTTCTTCCCAACGGTTGCTGAATCGCTGATCATTTTCATGGAAGGGGCAAAGGGTCTGAAGTGAGTGACTATCGTCTGATAGGCTTCAAATGGTTCTTCAGTGATCAATAAGGCCTTTCCTTCCGGGAAATCTGTTTTCTTATTGATGATAATAAAGCTTGCAGCAGAATTTATACATGTATCATAGTATTTAGGATGATCTACAAATACAAGATCCCCTGTCTCTACTTTATGAATCTCATTAATGCCCGTTGCAGATGCAGTTGTATTTCCAATGAGCTCTGCATTGATGAGTTTAGCTATCTGGGTAAGAGGAACTGGTTGGTCAAAACGCATATTTTATTCTTTGCGCAAAGGTAATAGCAATGCCCGGATCGGGTAATTCCGCCGTATTTTACTGTTTGAGCCAGTTTTTGGGAATATTCGCTAAAAGTTTTTTTTACTTGATATTCTATGATTTCTTTAACGCCAATGCTGTTATTGCCATCATTCAATGAAAAGAAATTTGTTTAACGTTATTATTAAGCAAAAAAATCGAATTGATTGAAAACCTTGCTGGGCAAGGATTTCAAAGGATGAAGAAAACAACGGTATTATGTTTATTTATCGTTTAGTTGAGAATAATGATGATAAAATTTATTTCCGGGCATTGAAAATCGAGTTGCCTTATCCACAACATCCGATAAAATGTTAATAAAATTCTTTTAAAAATTTTTTTGGATAGTAAAAAATATATTTAATATTGTGATGGGAAATTCATTTCCCTGTACTTACTAACCCATCTTTATATTGATCCCTTCGAAGTTTCGAGGGGATTTTTAGTTTAATAAAACCTGTTCCAACGAAAGGCAACTGCCTGAATCCTTTTCCTGATCTGTTTATTTTAAGATTAATGGTTTCATTATAATAGAAAAAATAGCAGGACATTGCATCATTCAGACTAATATGCTAGCATAGCGATAATTAAATACCTTTATACAAATCAAATAACCCTTTCATGCTCAAATCCATGACCGGTTTTGGAAGAGCCGAAGACAATGTTGGAGATAAGACCTTCCTGGTTGATGTAAAATCACTTAACGGCAAACAATTCGAACTTCAATTAAAGCTTCCAGCCCTGTTGAAGCCTTTTGAATTTGATATCAGGCGACTGGTTTCAGAAAAATTAGGCCGGGGAAGCATTGATTGTACCATCAGCCTCAAAGAAACAGGTACTGCAAAGCCCATTACTATCAATACTGATCTTGCCAAAGCCTATTATAAGCCCCTGGCAGAGTTATCTGCAGCACTAAACCTGGATGCTTCGCATATTCTTAGCACCCTGGTGAAGCTGCCTGAGGTTATCACACCCAGCAGTGAGACCCTTAATGATGAAGAATGGCGCAAATTGCAACAGGTAATTGGCAAAGCCATCGATAACCTGAATGAACACAGGCTAAACGAGGGCAGATCCCTGGAAGAAGACCTTCTTTCCCGTATTAATAATATCCTTCACCAACAGCAGGAGGTGATAAAACTGGAACCCCTTCGACAGGTAAAGATCAGAGAAGGGATCACCAAACTGCTAGAAGAAAATGTTGGCAAGGAAAACTATGATGGTAATCGCCTGGAGCAGGAACTTATCTATTATATAGAGAAAATAGATATCAGCGAAGAACAGGTACGCCTGAAAAATCATTGTGATTACTTTATATCCCTGCTCACAGATCCGGATGATTCCAAAGGCAAGAAATTGTCCTTTATCCTGCAGGAGATCGGCCGCGAGATCAACACTACAGGATCAAAAGCCTATGATTCCACCATTCAGAAATGCGTGGTATTGATGAAGGATGAGCTGGAAAAGGCAAAAGAACAGGTTTTGAACGTACTATAATCCCGATTAATACCGGGATCAGGATAGTAATTACATTTGCAAAAAAAATCCTCATTGAAAAAGCTGGTTTATACTTCTTATTTTATCCTCCTGGCTTCAATACTGTTTTCCTGTACCACTATTGATATATTTGAAAAAAGTGTAGCAATCCCCGGCCATGAATGGAAATCGTCCTACAGGCCTACATTTGAATTCAATATTACCGATACAACTACCACCTATAATGTATTTCTTGTTTTCAGGCACACTGAGAAATACAATTTCAATAATATCTTCATTAACCTCTACGTGAAAGGTCCGGGTATGGATTCTACCATCAAGATCCAGCAGGATGTTTTGCTGGCCACCAATGAAAAAGGATGGCTCGGCACGGGTATGGATGATGTTTATGAACATCGAAGCACCCTGGCCGCCAGGCAACCATTAAAAGCAGGTACCTATACCTTTACCATTGAACAGATAATGCGGGAAGACCCTCTTCAGGAAGTATTGAATGTGGGCCTGAGGCTTGAAAAAGAAAAATAGGTAGCGTCATGGCTGACTCAACCAAAAAAAAGCTGGGCCGGGCAACATTTATTTACTGGATGCTGCTCACTTATATTGTAGCTGCACTTGTGTGGTGGTTTATTTCGCTGGAAAGACAGAATGACCAGATGAAAGATTACAAAGTGCTTCAGCTAAATGCTACTATTGATAGTACAATATCACCTGGTTTATATGCAACAGAATACCGGCAAATTGAAAAGGTATTCAAACGAAATCGCACTAAATATGTGGGTGAAGGCACCGTATTTCTTGGTCTACTTGCTGTAGGCGCTCTCTTTGTTTACCGCTCGGTACAGCGCCAGTTCAATTTGCAACAGCAACAGCAGAATTTTATGATGGCGGTGACCCATGAATTAAAGACACCTATCTCCGTTGTAAAGTTGAACCTTGAAACGCTTCAGAAATATAATCTGGATCCACAAAAACAAAAGAGAATGATTCATACAACGCTGGAAGAAACAGGCAGACTGAATTTTCTTACCAATAATATACTTATCTCATCCCAGTTAGAAGGAGGAGGATATGCCATTTCCAGGGAAGAACTGGACCTCTCCACACTGTTGGATGAAAGCATCAAGGATTTCCGTACAAGATTCACAGATCGCAATTTTATTACTGAAATTGAACCAGGAACAGATGTTAAGGGAGACCCTCTCTTATTACAGATGCTCATCAATAACCTGGTAGAAAATGCCATCAAATATTCTCCCAGGGAAAGCCCAATAAAGGCTGCCCTGAAAATGGATAATACAACAGTTCAGTTGTATATATCAGATAACGGTCCCGGAATACCAGACGAGGAAAAGAAAAAGATATTTCAGAAGTTTTATCGCATTGGCAACGAGGCTACCCGCAAAACCCAGGGTACCGGCCTGGGGTTGTATCTTTGCAGCAAGATAGCGGCAGATCACAATGCCGACATTCTGGTGACAAACAATACTCCTTCCGGGAGTACCTTTGTGGTTCGGTTCTATTCATAACCAGGATCATATGAGCGAGACGAAAAAAACATCGATATTATTAGTGGAGGACGAGGAGAATCTCCATGAAGCATTGAAGCTGAACCTGGAACTGGAAGGCTATGATGTTACCTCCGCGTTTGACGGAGCCAGCGCCCAAAAGACCATCGAAAAAGAATATTTTGACCTGATCATCCTTGATGTGATGCTTCCCGAAATTGACGGGATCAGCGTGGCAGAAAATATCAGGATCAGCAATAACGAAGTCCCGATTCTTATACTTAGCGCCAAAAATAGCAGTGCAGACAGGGTACTTGGACTAAAAAAGGGAGCGGATGATTATCTCACCAAACCCTTCAACCTGGAAGAGCTGCTTCTGCGCGTTCACAAACTGATCGACAAGAATAAAAAACTACAGGATAAATCAACTGTAGGCAATAGCTATACATTCGGTAATAATATTATTGATTTCAAGGCCCAGGAAGCTACTACCCGTTCCAGTGGCAAGATCCAGTTAAGCAAGAAAGAAACCATGTTGCTTAAACTGCTGATCGAAAACAAAAATGAAGTGGTGCCAAGGGAAAAAATATTACAATCTGTTTGGGGTTATAATGTATATCCAACTACAAGGACCATCGATAACTTCATACTTAACTTCCGCAAATATTTTGAAGAGGATAGTCGCAATCCCAAATATTTCCATTCAGTAAGAGGAGTAGGTTATAAATATTCAGAATAATTAAGACTGATTGCCGGTAGCTATCTTTTGAATATTTTCCAGTACCTGGACCGCACTTTCAAGCAATGCATTTTTATCTCCCTGCAGATCCACATCCGCAAAAAGCCCGGTTTCACAATCTTCCAGTATTGTAAGGATAGTTTGTTGTGTTGTACCATCAACAGCCTTCTGATCCATAGCCGTTATTAAACTGTAACGACTCATGCCGCTTCCTTTCAATCCAAAGTAAATGCTGAAGAAATTCCAGATACTTTGGCGAAATACGGTATAGAATTCTTTATTACCAGAATTGATATTTTCATAAGCAGGCTTAAGTAATTCAGCAACCGTTGGCGGTGATGGAGCCTTATTTACTTTAAATTTTTCAACCCTTGACTCCTGCAATTTTCTTCTCCATAATATCATCCCGCCCACAGCTATCATCACCAAAAGCAGGATTGCAAGAATGGTTCCTGTGTAATCACGGCTATTCAATAAAACTCCTTTCTGTATGGCCTTTTCAGTTGGTTTTTCACTTGCAGTAACCCTAATAAGGGTTGGCTGGGTCAAAACGGTTTTGAAATTGTTACTATCCGGATCGAAAAAGGAAAACCGAATTGATGGAATGGTATAGGTTCCCGGCCTGGAAGACAGGAAGGGTATGTGAAATGTTCGTTTCCCTTTCATAGGAGAAACTTTATGGTCTAATTCATCAATGACTTTAGCATCAAAAACTTCTAACCCTTCCGGCCATTTGATAACAGGAGCATCCAACTGGGTGAAATTTCCTTTTCCTGTTACAGTTATTATCAACTGACCCTGCTCGTTCTTTGCGAGTTCGCTTTTATTGAATGCCGATGAGATAGAAAAATTACCGGTAGCACCCGTGAAATCAGAAGGCTTGTTTTTATCGGGCTGAGGTTTTACTGTAATAGGGATAGCAGCAGAACTCATGGTGGATTCAAAGGTTTCTATCCCCTGTACCGGGGGAGCAGCAGCCTCTGGATAAACTCCTTCATTAATATTCTGCTCTGCTTTTTTATTGACAATACTTCTTGAAAAATCAACTTTCGTCACCACTTCCATCGGATCAATAGTGAATTGACCCTCCTGCAATGGATACAACTGAACTTTTCTTACAGTATGAACATCAAATTTATTTCCATTAATAGTTTCACTGGCTGATAGTCTGTCATCCAGGCCAACCACATCCTGAACTGTGAAACCATAAAATCCTGGATTCTTTACAATATCTGACCGGGACACCAGTCTTGAATACAATTTAAATGTTGCCGTAACTGGCTCTCCAACAAACACATTTTTCTTATCAACCTGGACTTTCAGGAAAAGATTATCCCTGATCTTTTTTTGCGGATTTTCGCCAGGAGCAAGGTAATAAGCTGCGTTATTGGATTCACGCTGCTGATCGCGGATATTTCTAAGGGCCGCGTCTTCCTTACTGATCACTTCCACCTGTAAATCCTCAACTTTTTTGGCCTGATCTCCTGCCCGCGCATGTGCACCGGCTATGATATACTTTCCAGGTTTAAGTGCTTCCAGGGTATAAATGATGTTTCTGACATTCTTTGTTCCCCATGAGCCATAGGATTCCCCTCTGTAAACTTCTGGTTGCCTAACCAGCCGGAAGCCATCAAAATCAGGAGCAAAGAATTCAATATCGCTGCGGTCCTCCAGCAGATATTGAATGCGAAATGATTCGCCAACTACAACCGGACCGTGTCGGAATTCAGTTTGAAAAACAAACTGGGAACTTGCTAAAAGGGTCTGGATCAGCAGTAATGATATGAGAACTGTTTTTTTCATCCCCGGGAGATAAAAATATAACTCAACGGCCAAAGGCCCGTTGCAAAGGTATGACAGGCGGGGAATGAGTTTAAAAGGTTTAAAGGTCGCCGAGCTGCGGCCTGACCACTATATCTTCAACACAGGCCTGGGGTGATAACTGGGAGGCTCCATACACCAGTTTGGCGATATCATCGGCCTGCATGATCCTCCTGGGGTCAACTCCACTTCCTTTCCAGGAGTCTGTAAAGGCTGCTCCCGCATAAACGGCGGTTACCTTGATCCCATAAGGCTTCATTTCATGACGCAGGTTTTTGGAGAATCCTGCCAGGGCAAATTTGCTGATACTGTAAGCCCCGCCATTGGGGTAAGCCTGTAAAGAGGCAATTGAACAGATATTGAAAATATGGCCGCTTTTCTGTTTCATCATAGAGGGCAATAACAAACGGGTTAAATGATAGGCGCTATAGAAGTTTACGTCCATCTGTTTCTCCATTACCCCTTCCGCCTCATCATGCACATTCCCCGGTATAAAAGTACCAGCGTTATTTACCAGTATATCAATTCTACGGTCCTTCTCTGTTGCCCATTCAGCAAATTTTTTAACCTGTTCCTTAACAGAAAGATCACATGCATGGGTCAGAATGGTAGTGCGGGGAAATCTTCCCTGTAATTCCTTTCCTGTCAGCTGCAATTTTTCTTTGTTCTGGGAACAAAGCAGTAGTGTATGACCCTGCTTGTCATCTCCAAATGTAGAAGCGATTGCTTTCCCCAATCCACGTGATGCGCCGGTAATAACGATGTTCATGGAATGATTGTTGATCCGCGAAGTAATACCTTTTTTCAGAATTACCGTTGCTGTCCAATGCAATACCAGTTTGCGCAAGTAATTTTGCGGTATGAAGTACAGGCATCTCTTCTTTGATCTTGACCACACCTTATGGGATTTTGAAGCCAATGCACGTGCCACGCTGGAAGTATTATATAGCAACCTTCAGCTGGAAGCCAGGGGGATAAATGATTTTGAACTGTTCTACAGGAATTACCTGGCGCATAATGAAAAATTATGGGAACGCTATCGCAAAGGGTATATTAAACAGGATGAACTACGCGTGAAAAGAATGTGGCTCTCCCTGCTTGATTTCAAAATAGCGGATGATGAATTATCACGTGCAATGAGTGTACAATTCCTGGATCTGCTTCCAACCCGCACCATCCTTTTTCCCGGAACAAAAGAGATACTCACTTATTTGGAAGGCAAAGGATATACCCTGCATCTTATCACCAATGGATTTGAAAAGACTCAACATAGCAAACTGAAACATTCAGGTTTGGACAGCTTCTTTAAAGAAGTCATCACTTCAGAAGGCTCCAATAGCCTAAAACCCAATAAGGAGATATTTGAATATGCATTGAGAAAAACACGTGCTCAATTGCATGAAAGCATTATGATTGGGGACACACCTGAGGTTGATATCCTGGGGGCAAAGAATGCAGGAATGGACCAGGTATTTGTAAATCATTTGCGTATCAGCATTGAGGAACAACCTACATATACTGTACATACATTAAAGGAGCTGGAAACAATTTTCTAGAGAAGAAAATTACCATTCAGCAACAACGGTAACACCACCCAAAGGTTTATCACCGATCTTGACCTTGATCCTTGCATCAAGTGGAAGCAGCAGGTCAACTCTTGAACCAAACTTGATAAAGCCCATTTCTTCAGCCTGTTTCACTTCCTGGCCAGCCTGCAGGTAATTCACAATACGCTTTGCCAGTGCACCTGCAATCTGTTTGGTGAGTACTTCCTTATTGCCTTTACGATACACCACCGTATGACGCTCATTTTCAGTAGAAGATTTGGGATGCCAGGCCACCAGGTATTTGCCTTTGTGATACTGGCTATAAGCTACTTCACCGCTAACAGGATTGCGGTTTACGTGTACATTCAAAGGGCTCATGAATATGGAAACCTGTATGCGGCGATCAGTAAAATATTCATCGGCCTGAACTTCCTCAATAGCCACCACCTTACCATCTGCTGGAGCCACTATGGCGTTCTCGTTAATGGTCAAAGGTCTTTTAGGCAGACGGAAAAAGGATATCAGGAAAAGAAGTAAACCGAGTGTTACCAAAAAGATGACTGCGCTGAGTACAGGCGCATCAAAGCTCAGGAGATAAAAGGAGAGCAGATTAACTACCGCGAAAATGATAAAACTCCACGCTAACGTTGTGTATCCTTCCTTGTGAATTGTCATCGTTTTACTTTAGGGTGCAAAGGTAAGAATGTGAATGAAAATGCCTCATAAAACACATTTATATTCCAACCAACATACAAAACCAGATAACTGGAACAGCAAGTAGCAGAGAATCAAATCTGTCTAAAAACCCTCCATGCCCTGGCATGATTTGCCCACTGTCTTTTATTTGTGCCATACGCTTGAGTTTTGATTCAAGCAGATCACCAAATGTTCCAGCTACCGCAGCAATGCCAGCTATTATATACCAGCTACCAGTGTTAATTTCTGGTATAAAGGATGAACCAAGCAATCCCATGATTATTACTGCAAGAATAATTCCACCTATCGTCCCTTCCCAGGTCTTTTTGGGCGATATTTTAGATAATGGGGTTTTACCAATTAATGATCCTACAATATAGGCCATCGTGTCATTGATCCACATAGTAAGTATAAGGAATATTGGAAACGAATAGGGATAAGGGTATGGAGCTGCTCTGGTAGTTGATTCAAGGGAAATAAGTGCGCCCCAACAAACTGAAATATAAAGTATCCCTGCCGCAGCCGCTCCAAAAGATTTTAAGTCTACTTTGCCCCGCTGAAAAATTCCAAAAATTAACATCACAAATCCAGCGATAGTAACAGGCAGAGAAACATTCCCTTTTAAACCATAGTTGTTTATTTGGTAAACAGGTCCACAAAACCAAAGCATCAATCCATATCCCAGGGCCATAAATCCCAGTTTCACATACGGATGATACTTTACATTATGGATCTTCTCCATAATCTTTAAATACTCCCACCAGCATCCAAAATGTATTATTGAAAAAAGCACCAGGAAGCTCCATTCATTCCACAGCAATCCCACCAGCATCACTATCACAAAAAGGATAGCTGTCAATGCTCTTGTCTTAAAAGTTTGAACGTTAAATGCCATGGATATCTATTAAGCCGTCTGGCGTTTACCAGATACTCTTCTGAATAACTCAAACAATGCAATCACAACGGGGATCGCTATCAATCCCCAGAAACTTGTACCTTCTGATTTCATTGCATCGTGCAGGGACCTGCCCTGCTTTATATAAAAAAACAGCACGGTCAGTGCCAACGCATTATTGATAAAATGAGCCAGTATGCTCAACCATAATTTCCCTGAATACTGAAATATAAACCCGAGAACAATGCCTAAGAACATCCTGGAAAGAAAACCATAAAAGGAAAGATGCACCACACTGAAGATCAAACTAACAATGATGATAGAAAGCCACGGCATATTGGTAGCTCTCGAAAGAAAGTTCTGAAGCCCGCCTCTGAACATGGTTTCCTCACATACTGCCGGCAGGAACGCCATAACTATCAGGGCTATGATATAATCCTTTGTATCCTTAAGCCTGATTATGGCTTCTACCTGTTTGTTATAATTATCCTCCATTTTCATGAATTCAATGCGCCAGGTTTCAGGAATGGGGATATTTGCATTAATATAAGATAATCCGGTAGCTACTGCTAATGAAGCGCCAATGATCAGGATAACTACTCCCGCCTGTTGAGGGTTGGCACCTTCTGCCAGACCAAGAAGTTGAAAGGGCCGCCGGTTCATGAGGGCTGCCGTAACCACAGCAGGAAGAAAAAACCCTACCACAGCCGTGATCACCTGCAGGATCTTCATCACATCAGCATAGGCCGGATTATTCATGTTCTTCGTCATTTCTGTCAGTTTTAACCCCGTCATTGACTGCCAGATAGGAGCGCTAATGGCTGAGGCCAGGATAAGCCCCGCTACCGCAAAAGCGATCAGCATGAAAAAACCCGCTGTAT
>JADMIO012796774.1_pt1 | contig 24465 bp, 20 predicted proteins | sample 8958161 | NCBI WGS metagenome assembly JADMIO01 (sample SAMN16585339, study PRJNA669376) | soil metagenome | isolation source: Crop rotation soil | place: USA: Cullars Rotation, Alabama | collected 2011
CGGAAAATCCACCACCAAAAACGCCGGAAATTACACCACGTCCGAGGACGCTACCCAATCTGTGCGGTCGCGTTAGCGCACCGATGACCGACGAGAGTGGGCTCCTGGGACGCGTACTGCGTTGGAGCGATCACAGCCGAAACAATTGCGTTACATGCCCGGCGCAGACTTTCGCGGATGGTTACGGGCGACGTGGACCCAGGATACTCGGCCCGGCCAAACCGCCCTCGCGGCTGACGGAAGGTTCCTCGATGAAGCGGGCCTTGCTGTTGTTCTTCCTTTCACTGGCGATGCCGCCGGTGCTTGCACATGCGTCAGACGACTTGCTTGAGCACAGTTTCAACTCTGAAACGGCTGATCCCGGGCAATCGTATTCGCCCAATCGTGAGAACTTGGCGATCGCCGCACCTGCCGCCGCGAGCAACGGCCAATTGCTGATCTTCCTCAGCGGCACTGGCGCGGCGCCCAAAATGTACGCTCGCGTCCTGCGGGCAGCGGTCGGGGCCGGGGGCCTCCACGCTCTCGGTCTCGACTGGGCGAACGGATTCGACACCAGTGGCGAAAAAGGGAGCAACGTCTTCGGGCCGTGCGGCACCGATGCCGCCTGCTTCGCAGCGGCGCGTCTCGAGGCCTTCGACGGCAAGGATCACACGCCGAAGGTCGACATCGGGCCGATCGACAGCATCCTCAACCGGCTGGTGAAAGCGTTGACCTATCTCGACCAGACCTATCCCGCGGAGGGCTGGGGCGCGTTCCTGTCGGGCGGGCAGCCGACATGGAGCAAGATCATCATCGCCGGGCATTCCAACGGCTCGGGCGAGGCCGGGTTCATCGCTTCGCGAATCAGCGTGGCGCGGGTGGCAATGTTCTCCGGTCCCGTCGACACGACCGGTGACGACCCTTCATTCAAGGCGGCGCCATGGATGTCCGGGCCTTTGGCGACGCCTGCCTCACGCTGGTACGCATTCGCCAGCAGTTTCGACAACAAGGGCAAGCTCAAGCGCGTCGACCGAGAACGCGTCACCTGGGCGGCGCTCGGCATGGAGACCTCCGGCAGACCGACTGTCGTTGACGGTCTCAGTCCGCCCTACGGCGGGGCGCATGCGTTGATGACCGACTTGCCCGCCTGCGCTGGCTGCACGCCGCACAACATGACGGCCGGCGAGAAGACGCCGCTCGATGCCAACGGCGTCGCCGTGTTCCGGCCGGTGTGGCTGTACATGCTGGGAATCACACCAGGCAGGCAAGGCGTCTCGGCCCCATCGGTTGCCGCGAGCGCGGCCCCCGCCGTTGCAGCACCGGTGACGCCGGCCGCGCCAATGGCTTCGGCTGTCGGTGGCGATGCAGCTCTGCCAACACCACAGATCGTCCAGTACAACAGCGACGGGCTGAGCCTCAAGGCGTTCCTTTATCTGCCGGCCGGCAAGGGTCCGTTCGCTGTCTACCTCTGGAACCACGGCAGCGAGGCTAATCCGAGCCAGGACAGGCGCCTGGCGCAATTCTGGCTCGGCCAGGGATTCGCCTTCTTCAAGCCGATCCGCAGCGGCCACGGGGGCAATCCGGGGAGCTACATCGTTGATGGCGAGAAGGCGATTTTTTCTCAGGAGAATGCCGGCACGCTCTCGCGCCCGGCGGCCAATATCGCAATCCTGACGCTGCACGAGCGGGCCAACGAGGACGTGGTCAATGCCTACAAATGGCTGATCGCCCAGCCATTTGCCGACAAGACGCGGATCGTCGTCGGCGGCGGGTCGTATGGCGGCATCCAAACGCTGCTGACGGCCGAGCAGAACGCCAGACAGAACCTCGGCATCGCCGCTTTCGTGGCCATGTCGCCGGCCGCCGAATCCTGGCGCCCCGCTTGGAGCAAAGACCTGGCGAGCGCCATCCGTGCCGCAAAGGGGCCGATCTTCCTCGCGCAGGCACGGAACGACTACAACCTCGGGCCAACCCGGGAACTCGGTCACCTGGTCGATGCGCGTGGCGCGCCCAGCACCTGCCTTCTGTTCCCCGATCACGTCGGCGGCGCCGTGCTGAGGAGCGATGATCCACATGCCCAGGGGCACGCCGGATTCTTTGCCGACCCAAGCGTCTGGGGTGGCGCCGTGATCGACTTCCTCAAGGCATCGGATGTGGTTGCCGTTTCTGTGGCAGGCCCGACGGCCGGTAGTTCTACGACAGTGTGCGGGCCCGGCGAGTAGTCGACGGGGCCCGGCGGATCAATTTGGCAAGTCGCCTTGCGGGCAGAGCATGAACAGCGGCCAGCCGGTTCGACGCGGTCATCGGTGCAGAGGGATGTCCCGTATGCGCTTGCTAGTGAGACTGTGCCTCGTCGGCGCCGCCCTGGCCGCCTCCGCGATGACCGCCAGCGCGGCGGACACGACCGGCGTTGTGTTGCTGCACGGCAAGACAGGTATGCCCGGCCAGATGGCCAAGCTCGCATCGGCCCTGACGGCCGCCGGATACGCCGTCGAGACGCCGGAAATGTGCTGGTCGAAGAAACGCATCTTTGACGAGACCTTCGCCGACTGCTTGCGGGACGTCGATGCCGCGATCATCACGCTGAAGACGAACGGTGCGTCGAGGATCGTCGTCGCCGGCGTCAGCCAGGGCGCCATGGCTGCGTTCGCCTATGGTGTCGCTCATCCGGACATCGCTGGCATCGTCGTGATGGCGCCCGCAGGTGACCCCCCCGATCTCTCCAAGTCGCCGGAATTGGCAGCAGCCGCGAAAACGGCGCTCGCTCTCACCAAGGAAGGCAAAGGAAACGTGGTAGCAGACTTCAACGACGTGATAACCGGCAATCAGCCGATTGCAATCAAAGCAACGCCGAAGGCCTTCCTGTCTTTCCACGACCCGCAAAGTCCGATCGGGACGATGAAGCAGCTCTTCGCTAAGGTTCTTCCATCCGTGAAAGTGCCCGTGCTGTGGGTGTCGGGGACCCGCGATCCCACGCAAAGCTCAGCTGGTCAGGGCTTCGCTCGAATACCCAAGAACAATCTCAGCGAACTTGTCGCAGTCGACGCCGACCATGGCGGCACACCGGATGCCTCCGGAGGACCAATGGTTGCTTGGCTGGCACAGCTGCGGTAGTTGCCGGCCTGGGGGCGCTCCATCAGCAGTCGCGCCCTGTTCACGTCGCGCCATGTCCGCTTGGGGTCAGGAACGGGCGTCTTGCCGACCGCAATGTGGCGACCGGTTAGGGTCAGGAACGGGCGTAATGTGGCGACCGGTTAGGGTCAGGTGCAGACACGCGGCGGGCGGTATGGTGATTCTAGAGATCGCCGGAGTCGACGACCCCGGCCGCCGACCAACTGAAGGGCTCCTGCATGCGCCGGTAGTAGTCGGCTACGTTGGCGTTGGAGCCGTCGGACCACCACTCTTGAAATCCGTGCAGGCGAAATTGGGCCAGAGCCGGCGTCGCGAACGTGCCTGCCAGCGTGTAACGATTGCCCCTCAGGAACGGCGCGTTGGTAAGAGCGCCGTCAATCCGGCTGACGAGAGCTTTGCTTGGTTTATATCAGTGCGATTTCGGTCGGGTTGGCAAGGGACGTTTGAAGTCGGTCGTTACCCGCTATCCGGCAATTGAGGACATCTGCCCGCTCGGGATATTTGGCCCACTGCTCCCGCTTGCGGCAGTCATTAATGGTAACTCCGGGATAGGTGCCGCCATCTTGGTCTGACTCAGACCATCAAGAATGCCGTCTGCCCCCGGCGTCCTTGCGTCAGGGCCAGAATACCAAACCAAGTCCGAGGCCGTGATCGTTTGGTGATGGAGTAGTGAGCCGGCGGCGGTGCCTTGCGAACTCGCCGGCTCTCTGCGTCAGTCGATCCGGAGCGCCTCGACCACCTTGAAGCAGTGAGACCCGGTCCACACGTCGACGCCACCCAGCCGGTCGATCCACTTCGGCACGGTCAGGTCGGCACATTTCTGAGAGACGGCCTTGAGATAGGTATCGAAGAGCAGAGACAGGTTCTCGAAGCCGGTTTGCTTGGCGGTCGCCATGAAATCCACGCTCTTCAGCGCGGTTTGCGCATTCGCCACGATGTCCTGCATGTAGGCTTTCTGCACCTCGACATCCTTGCGTGTCGCTAGCCGCCCAAAATGGCCGGAGACGAGCCAGTCGAAATCGTACGAAAGGATCGTGTCATGGGCCTTCAGATAGCCTATCGCATCCTCCGAGACTGCGAGGTCGATGAATGGGGTCCATCCTGGAAAGACGATATCGACTTTCATCAGCACCTTCTGCTTAGGTGCATAGATGTAGATGTTGCCGGGCTCGTGATCGTCGCCATGATAGGAAAGTTCGAGCGTCTGGCTTCCCACGGTCAGCGTGTAGTTATCCTTGAAGATGACGGTCGGCAGCGGGACGCGGGATCCGCCAACGAACACGCCATACGGCGCCGGGCGGTCCGGATCTGACATTCGTTCGAGCCTCGCCTTGGTGTCCTCGTGCGCGATGTAGGTCGCCGAGGCTGGATACCGAGCCGCGCCGCCGATGTGGTCTGCGTGCGAGTGACTGTAAATGACGTAGGTTATTGGCTCTTTTGTCACCTCGGCAATGGCCTTCAGTAGCTTATCGCCGAAGCTCGGAGGCGCGTCGACGACGATCACGCCCTTGCCCGTGGTCAGGAACATCGTGTTGTAGACCCCTTCGGTCACCCAGTAGAGGCCGTCTTTGATCTCTTTCACGTAGTAGCCCTTGTCGGGCGGGATGGGGACGCCTTTGGCGGCGTCGGGAAGCGGTGCCGCAGCGAAGCCCGCCGCGGTCATGCCTAGCGTCAGTAGGAGAGTCGTGAGCGTTTGCTTGAGCATTTATTTCTCCTTGTTGCTCTTGCCATGCCGATCGAACGCCACGATTCAAGAGTCCAGCTTCGACGAGCATGGTGGCCATCGGATTCTCAGGATCTCAAGGCCTTGCGTGGCAAAATCGCCATCGGGAGGGTAGGCTCAGACGACCTTTGCGGAGAAGCCTCGAAAGCCGCGCAGGGTAAGCGCAAAAATGCACAGCCTCGATTGGAACGACCTTCGCTACTTCCTTGCGGTCTGCCGGGCCGGAACTCTTGTCGGCGCCGCGCGCAGCCTGCGTGTCCGGCACTCGACGGTCGGACGACGTGTCGAAGCATTGGAAGCTGCTCTCGGTGTGAGCCTGTTCATGCGCGCGCCCGAAGGCTTCGTACTCACCAAAGCGGGGAGCGAGATCGTGCCGTTCGCCGAGGAGGCCGAGCGTGCCGTCGTCGCCGCAGAACGGCGGGTCGCCGGTGGCGACAAACGCATCGATGGCATCGTTCGCGTCGCAACCTCGGAGTCGTTCAGCGGTTTCCTGATGCGGTGGCTACCCGAACTGAAGGCGCAACATCCAACGCTCACCGTCGAGGTGCTAAGTGGCAACGCTTCGCTTGATCTCATGCGCCGTGAGGCCGACCTAGCAATACGCTTCATGGAGACGACCCAGGCCGATCTCATCTGCAAGCGTCTGTGCGACGCCGGCTGGTCGCTATACGCGTCAGAGACCTATCTCGCTCGGGAGGGGACACCAAAGAAGCCGACCGATCTCGTTCGCCACGATATTGTCAGCTTCGATGAGACGATGGCACAAAGCCCGGGCGCGATTTGGCTGGAGGAGCATAGGGCAGGCGCGCGCATCGTCGTGCGCTGTAACAGCCTTATTTCGGCACTCAACGCCAGTATCGCCGGTATGGGTGTCGCGGTGCTCCCCTGCTTCCTCGCCGAAACCGAACCAAGCTTGCGCCGGCTTACCGACGAGGTTCTCGCCACGCGCGCGATCTGGGTGGTTTTCCACCCCGATGTAGCGCAGATCAGGCGCGTGAGAACGGTAATCGACTTCGTCTCCACGATCGTTGCGAGGGAAGCGACGATGTTTAGGGGCGAGCGGGCCGCGCACGTGGATCAAGCGTGATTCCGATGGTCATCACCAATCACATCACTTCGCTGACTCTTTCTCCTGTCACCGATCCAACGCCGGCATTCCCATGGTGCGCCAAACCAAAGTCGATGTCCGCTCAGGGTCAGACTGCGAAGCGGGCAGTCGTGCCACTGTCGTCGCCTTAACCGAGTGCTCCAAATCTAGATTGCGGAAAACCGATCCTCACATCGGGCGGAGGCCGCTCACTTCTTGAGAGGAGAATGAGCATGGAAGCCTCACGTTTCGCCAATCGCGATACTGAGAAGAACCGGCCTTGGAACAAAGGTATGCTCACCGGAGCGAAGCCGCCGCTTCAGCCGAAACACGTCTGGGCGATACGAACGCGACTTCAAATCGCCGGCCGAACGCGGGATCTGGCCCTGTTCAATCTCGCGATCGACAGCAAGCTTCGCGGCTGCGATGTAGTGAGCGTGAAGGGCGAGGACGTTGCCCCGCACGGCTACACGGTGGACCGGGCAACAATTCGCCAGCGGAAGACAGGCCGACCCGTCAAATTCGAAATCACCGAGCACACTCGTCAGGCGATCGACGACCATCTCGCGGCGACACGATCGGCCGCAAGCGACTATTTATTCCGAGGCCGCCGTCGCGATTGCCACCTCACGACCCGCCAGTACGCGCGGCTGCTCGCCGAATGGCTGTCGATGATCGGCCTTGATCCGTCCCTGTTTGGCACGCACTCGCTGCGCCGAACGAAAGCAACCCTGATCTACAGGAAGACTGGCAATCTTCGCGCGGTGCAATTGCTCTTGGGCCACACGAAGATCGAAAGCACCGTCCGCTATCTCGGTATTGAAGTCGACGACGCCCTGGCGATCGCCGAACAGGTCGAGGTCTGAAAGCTGGGGCGGAGCAGAAGTGCTCCGCCCCTTGCCCTGTTTCTGTACCGCGCCATAAGCAGATACCGGCCGCCTGCGGCGCCGTTGGCAAATCTCCTGAACTAAGAAAGCAGTTTGTTCACCAATTCAGCGCGATTGTGAACGTCGAGCTTATTGTAAATCCAACGCCCGTGAGCAATCGCGGTGTGCTTGCTAATCCCCAGCCGATCGGCAATGGCAACGTTTGACGCGCCATTTGCCATGTGCAGACAGACCTCAGCCTCGCGACCATTGAGGGGGAATTCTCCTATGCGGCGCACGAGCCTCACCCTCAGAGGTTCCTTGTGGTTCACGGTGATCCCGATCAATCCAGAATCGGGATCACTGCGATCCAACCAATGAGCGCGGAACTGAAATCCTCCCCATACATTCTCATGATGATAGGTGGGCGCTGACGCCGTGGGATCATCTGCAAAAATTCTCGACAGGTCTCGACAGAGTTTGACCACCTGCGGCGGCAAGATGATCGATGGACCGAGCGTGTTGCTCGACGCAACACGATCGTGCATCGCAAGGATAAGTAGCTGGCCACCTTGCGCCGAAAATGAAATCACTTTGCCAGTTCGATCTGCGACGACAAGGCCGTTCCTGCCGCTCTCGACCAGCGGATCACACTTACCGCGCGTGGTCATTGCGTGAGCAAAGAAAGGCTCAAGCTCGCCGAGCTTGCGTCTCTCTTCCGGTGTCCAGCGGTCGTCGCCGAACGCCCTGTGCATCGTCACGACACCCAGCGGGCGACCGCGCCCTCCCTCGCGAACAATCAGGCGCAGGAACAAATCGATCCCGGTCGTCCGGTAGATGAGATTGTAGAAGTCGCTGCGTCGAAACGTATTCAGATCGACCTTCTGCCGACCGATCGTTTCTTCGAGGTCACGAACGCCAACTTGAGTCCGTATGACGTCAGGAAAGGTGCCCCCCAACTCACGACCCGGCTGACCGTGGAATTGTTCCCAATATACCGCTGCAGTGAGGTGGGCATCAGGATGCTCGTCATAAGAGTTGGTGATCCTGCCGCTCTCGTCGACCAGGAAGACCCTGGCCCAATAATAGGGAACCAGGACGTGAAGCTCGGCGAGCAGCGCCGGAATCACCGACTCGCCCGCGAGGTCGAAGCAGCAAAGCTGCTTGAAACGCGCTTCCGCGCGCGCCCCAGCAGATTGGGCCATAGCGATTTTCCCCGAGGGAAGCTGGCCGAAATCAAAGGTTGCACGACAATGCTAGCATGACCGGGGGATGTTTCAAGAACCGGCGCCGCCTATTCCTTCGCCCCTCAACTGAAGGCTGACCGTTGCCCAACCCACGCGGTCATCCGGTCCAATCAACGGAGGGATGAGATCATGAAACGTTTAGGCTTAGCCCTGCTGGTCGCTGGGGCCATCGTGAGCTCATGGAGCTTGGCGCAAGCCGGCGATCCGCCGGCTGGGATGCCGTGGTTCTTCCAGGGAATGCCCGACGCGGCGCAGCAGCCCGCGTGGGATCTGAACAAGGCGATCTACAGTGCGGACGCAGCCATCCCGAAGAAGTACCAGCAGCTCATTGCCCTTGCCGTCGCCGCACAGATTCCCTGTTCATATTGCATCTATGCGCACACCATTGGCGCGCAGAAGAACGGCGCAACACCGGAAGAGATTCGCGAAGCCATTGGCGTTGCCAGCATCGTTCGGATGTGGAGCACGAACGTGCAAGGGAATCAGATCGATCTCGATAAATTCAAGGCAACAATCGACGGAAAGTAAGACCTGTTCGGGTACCAAAGACCAGTTGCCAAGGCAACGGGCCGGCGCCGGTTAGAACGGGCCGCCGGTCAACTATCTGAGACCCAGCGGCTAGGCGTTCCCCCGCACCGCAACGGGCGCCGCCGCCGGGTGTAGAGGGCAGCCGAGCCAGAGTTCCGCCAGTTCTGCCATTTGGTTTCGACCCATGGCGTAGCTGGGATCAGCCTGACGCAGTCCGCGGGCCGCAACTTGATCAAGCACCAGGTCAACGTCAACTGCATCGCGCCGGGTGTGATTGATACCCCGATCTGGGATCGAGTCGTCACGAGAAACGTCCGATCGGCGAGAAGAAGCGAAGAAGCGTCTTGTCGGTGAAGCCGTGCCATACGGTCGCACGGGCGTGCCCGACGACCAGACCGGCGCCGCTGTGTTCCTGGCGTCATCCGACTCCGATAGTGTCGTCGCCCAGACTCTCAATGTCGGCGGTGGCAACCGGATGAATTGAAGGACCGGCGCCGCGCCAAAAGCCGACCCACCACGCCACAAGCTGGCGGAAGGGAGAGAAACTTGAATCCAAAACTCTCCACAGAAATGCCAGATTTCAGGGCGTTTCAGCTGACGCTGTCGAACAGTCAGCGATCAACGACGGATTGCTCGGTCCAGCCGGCCTTTCGCAGCAGCTCGCTCATCTGATCCCGCCACTGTGGGATTCGCTGTCTCAGCGCGGCGAGACTAAAGCTCGACGGCCCTTTGAGCTGTGCCATCTCCCGGACACAACGGCGGGCATCGTCCCACTTGCCGGTGGCCGCGTAACAGCAGGCCATTGTCTCCAGTGTCGGCGGCCAGTCTGGTCGAACCGCTAGCGCGCGCGCCGTGGTCAGCAAGGCGCCTTCGGTGTCGCCAGCAATGAGCTGCGCCGTTGCCAGCAAATTAAACCAGGCAAGGTTCTGCGGATCATGCGGGCTCAGTTTCAGTCCGCGCTGCAACGGCCCTATCGCCTCGGAAGCGCGTCCGCCTGCAAGCCGTGCCAACCCGACGGCAAAATGGCCAAGGGCGAAGCCGGGACTGAGTTCAACGACCTTCTCTGCGGGAAGGAGCGCTTGCTCCGCGTTCGTGAAGATACAGGCCATGGCCAGTGCGTAGTGCGCATACGGATTCTTCTCGTCGAGATAGATTGCCCGGAGTGCGGCCTGCATAGCTTCCTGCAGATCGGCCGAGGGGTCATCGGACCACCCGTACGTGATCAAGCCATTGCAAACGCGCGCACGCCAGATGTGGGCTTCAGGCAGCTGCGGATCGAGCCCGCAGGCTTCCCGGAAGAGCCCTCGCGCCTGGAGGTGGGTGGGCCGCGTGACTTGATGAAAGCACCACGTGCCCCGTCGGACGAGGTCCCAAGCAGTCATGTTGCCAGTGTGTCTTGCCGCTGCGAGGTTCGATTCCGTCTTGAGCAGTTCGGGCTCGATTTCTCCGACAACCCGCTCGGCGATCTCATCCTGAATTGCGAAGACCTCCGTCACCGCCAGATCGTATCGCTCCACCCAGATCTGGGCGCCCGTGGTCGCTTCGACTAGTCGCGCGGAGATGCGAACGCCCTGAGCGGATTTGCGAACGCTTCCTTCCAGCAGGTATTGCACGCCGAGTTCACGCGCGATCTGCTTCGGGTCCAGGGACTTGTCCTTGTAGACGAAGCTCGAATTCCTCGAGATCACGAAGAACCACCGGAAACGCCCCAGCGCCGTGATGATGTCCTCGGTGATGCCGTCCGCGAAGTATTCCTGCTCCCTTTCCCCACCGACATTGGCGAAAGGCATCACGGCGACGCTTGGCCGCCGGGCAAGAGCCGCCTCCTCCCCGCCATCAGGAGCGTCAAGGCTGCGTCCGCGCTTCTCCGAGTCTGAATCTGGCTTTACGGCGAAGCGATAACCGACCCGCGGGACGGTGGTGATCCACTCTCCACCCTCGGGTGATTGTCCCAGCAGCTTCCTGAGGGCAGCGACTTGAACGGCGAGATTGCCCTCCTCAACGGCGGCGCCTTGCCAAGCCGCGTCAATAAGATCGGCCTTGGTCAGCACCTCGCCCGGGCGATTTAGAAAAGCTGTCAGGAGAAGAGAGGCCCGATAAGGGACGGGGACGGGTACTCCCTTGCGCAAAAGCGTCCCGGCCTCAGCGTTGAGGACGAAAGGACCAAAAGCAAAGCGCCGGCCCGGCATAGCGGGAACTTACATATCTTTTCGGAACTTTTCAGGAGTATTCAGCGGAGGCTTAAAGACACTCGCGACCCGACTGGCTGATCCTGTTGCTGATGCTTGCGACAGGAGAAACCGCCAATGTCCGCCATCACTTCCGACTGGGCACCCATTAAGACTGAGGTGGCGGTATCGCCACAGGTGCAAAGCGGCAAGGCCTATCGACGTGAAGAAGAATTTCGTACCGCTCTCAACAATTATATCGCGGGCTATGTCGCCGACCAACAAGAGCGTCGCACCGTCGCGACCGGTTCCGTGGGCAGCGCCGTCCGGAACGACTATTTCCGTGTCTTCCGCCGGGCGCTGCTCTTGGGGCGGACGCGGGACAGCTCAAGGGACGCGGTCTGCGAGCACACGTCACGCTTGGGCGACGTACGGTAGAACGGCACGACGGCGCTGGTCAGTTCACCCCCAGCCTTTTGCGACGCGGCCGAGCGCTTCAATGGCCGTACCGTCACGCGGCAATCGCTCGGTCCCCGTGGCGACGGTGGTAATGGGTCCAGAACCAACCGTGACGCGACTGCCGTCGCAGTCCGGCCGCCTGAGGTCTACTCCAAGCCCGCGACGCGCAGGCCTTCGATGAAGAGCGAACGATCCTTGGCGTGGACGAGGGGGTGGTATTTTTCCACCCAATCGACCGACAGGGACGGCTGCAGCCGCTTCGCCTCGGCGAGTACACGGACGGCGGTCGACCGGTCACCAGCCTTGCCCGCGGAGGCTGCGAATGTGCGCCAGGCGGTGCCGAAATGCGGGCGCAGCTCGACCGCCCGTTTTTCACAGCCTACGGCGTCGGAATAGCGGCCTGCAACGAAGTGGCAGAGGCCAGCCGTGGCAAAGTTCGCGGCTTGCATGAAGTCGCGCGGACTGAGCCGCGTCGCAAGGCCGACATGATGCAGCCCGTCTTCGGCGAGGCCGCCATGGGAGTAGGCCGAACCGAGAATGGCATGGGCGAAGGCAAAGCTCGGGTTGAGGGCAATCGCCTCGCTGAGTTCAGCGACCGCCTGCTCGAAGTTGCGCGATACCATATGGACATAACCGGCCACGTGGTGCGTCCACGGATCCTCCGGGTCCCGCTGGATCGCCCGCTGCGCCATGGCGAGCGCCTTGGGTATAACCTCGTGTGCATCGACCCAGCCGAGTTGCACCCGCGCCGCATAGATCCACGCCATGAGACAGTTGGCGCGCGGGTAGTCCGGATCGATGGCAATGGCGCGCTCGAGGAACGCCTGTGCCATCGTCATCTCCTCCGCTGAGCCCCAAGTCCAGACATAGGGCATTGCCCTCATGACGAAGGCCCAGGCATCGAGGCTGCCTGGCGAGCGGCTCTTGTAGCGCTCGTGCTCCGCCTGGAGCAGCCGCGGTTCAATGGCAGCGATGACGCTCTCGGCGATCTGATCCTGAAGCGCGAAGAAATCGGAAAGCTCGACGTCATAGCGCTCGGCCCACACCTGGTGGCCGGTTGTGGTGTCGCTCAGCGTGGCGCTCACCCTCAGCCGCTGGCCGGAGCTCCTGACACTGCCGTCGAGCACATAGCGGACGCCAAGCTCGCGCCCAACCTGCTTAACGTCGATCGCCTTGCCCTTGTAGGTGAACGACGAGTTCCGCGCCGACACGAACAGCCAGCGCAAACGTGACAGACGGACTATGATGTCCTCGGCCAGGCCATCGGCGAAATAGGCCTGTTCGGCATCCTCGCCGAGATTGGCGAAGGGCAGGACCGCGATCGAAGGGGGCGGCTCGGACGTCCGCAGTTCAGCGGCAGTGGCCGATGCCGCAAGCGTCTGCGGGGTTGCCTGGAAGCGATACCCGACGCGCGGCACCGTGGTGATCCACTCCGATCCATCGGCAGAGGGGCCGAGTAGTTTGCGGAGCGACGCGATCTGAACGGTGAGGTTGCCTTCCTCCACCGCCGTGCCCGGCCACGCGGCATCCATCAGCTCGGATTTGGTGATGATTTCGCCGGGCCGCTTCAGGAAGGCTGCGAGCAGAAGCAGACCGCGATAGCCGACCGGAATCGGCACGCCTTGGCGGACGAGTGTGCCGGCCTCGGCATTGAGCACGAACGATCCAAACGCATAATGGGGCCTCGGCATGAGTTCCAGCTTATAGGCTTTTGGAACTTTTCGGGACTATTACGGGGCGCCTAAGGACGCCGCTCGTCGTCTCCTCCACACTGCCGCAATGAGACCGGCCACCCGCAACTGATGGCCGACAGCCCGAGGAGGATCCGATGAGCCCACTTGATTCCAGGCCAGCCGCATCAGGCCAACTTGATCGCGTCAAGCAAAATGCCTACGAGCCGATCTTCAAGCAGTTCGCCCAGCCCAAGTTCGCCACCCTTGCCGAGGAACGGCAGCATCGCAAGGAGCGCCTCGCAGGCGGGTTCCGCATCTTCGCCACGCTTGGCTTCAGCGAGGGTGTCGCCGGGCACATTACCGCTCGCGACCCGGAGTTCACCGACACCTTCTGGGTGAACCCGTTCGGCATTGGCTTCGGCGAAATCAAAGCCTCCGACCTCATCCGCGTTGATGGGCAGGGTAAAGTCGTCGAAGGCTCGCAACCGGTCAACGTTTCGGCCTTTGCAATCCACTATCAGATCCACGAGGCACGGCCGGAGATCGTAGCCGCAGCTCACGCCCATTCGATATATGGCAAAGCATGGTCGGCGGTTGGGCGTGTCCTCGATCCGATTACGCAGGATGCCTGCGCATTCTATGAAGATCATGTCTTTTTCGACGAAACGCGTGTGCTTGTCACTGACAAGAGCGAAGGCGCGGCACTGGCGGCGGCGCTAGGCCGTCACAAGGCTGCGATCCTGCGCAATCACGGCCTGTTCACCGTCGGCGAAACCGTCGAAGAGGCGGTGTGGTGGTTCGTATCGATGGAGCGCTGCTGCCAAGCACAATTCCTCGCCGAGTCCGTCTCTAAACCGCTGCAAATCGATCCGGAGAACGCCCGCGCTGCGCGGGCGGTCAACGGAACCGCATTCACCGGCTGGTTCCAGTGCCAACCCCTCTGGCAGCGGACCGTCAGCGAGCAGCCCGATCTTCTCAACTGAGCCTCGGCCGTTGCGAAGGCGTGCCCGCGATCCAGCAAGGGAAACACACCGATGAGCCATGTGGATGACGCACCCCGCGCATTGTCGGGCAACCCCGCCTCTGACGTCTTCGAGCGCGAATGGAGGACCTACCGCAAGATGGTCGACAATAACTATCTCTTCCATCGCGAGGTATATGGACTTCTTCGCCAGATCCTGACGGAAGAGCTGACAGGGCCGTTCCGGTTTCTCGACATCGCCTGCGGGGACGCTTCCGCCACGGTCGAGGCGCTGGCCGGAACCGGCGTCGCGCAATACTGCGGCATCGATCTTTCCGGCGCGGCGCTTGGAATTGCCTCGCGAGGGCTCCGCGCTCTCCGATGCCCGGTCGAGCTTGAGCGCGGCGATTTCGCCGAGGTTCTTGCGCGATGGGAAAGACCGGTCGACGTCGCCTGGATAGGCTTGTCGCTGCACCATCTCCATTCGCCGGGGAAGCTCGCGGTCATGCGCGAGGTCCGCCGGATCATCGGCGACGGTGGGCTCTTTCTTGCCTATGAGAACGCCAGTCCCGACAGCGAGGAACGCGCAGGCTGGCTGCGCCGATGGGACGACCAGAAGCCGAATTGGACGGCGTATTCGAGCGAGGAATGGCGAACTATCACGGCCCACGTCCATTCGCATGACTTTCCCGAAACGAGCGCACGCTGGCACGCCCTCGGCCGCGAGGCCGGTTTCGAGGCGGTGGAAGAGATTTTCATCTCTCCCACAGACCTCTTCCGAATGTATCTCTTCCGGCCTTGAGCGCGACCCCAAACAGTAAACCCTTCACGGCATCGGCTTCGAGTCAAAGCCGGACGTTCGGCAGACGCGTCCCAAGGGTCTGCTTTGCGCCACAAGCAGAAATTCCGTGAAGGGCACTCGCGAGACAAATCACCGCTACGACCATTCCCCTTCCTGGGCGTCGCGCTGTGAATTCGATTTGCTGGGGGGCGAGCGCTAGGCCGCGACTCGATCGGAACCGGCATGCCCAACCGTCATCACGACATTTCCTCTCTTGCGGCCCTTGTCGACGTAGGCGTGCGCTTCAGCCGCGTGCTCGAGTGGATAACTACGATCAATCACCGGTTTGAACTCCCCGGCCTCGGCCAGCTTGGCGAGAAGCTGCAGGTCCTCCACGCGCGGTTTCACGACCCCAGCGATGACTTTCTTGCCGCTCGCCTTCGATGGCCGACCGATCCCCAAAGCCTGGGCCAACGTTCCCTGAACCACGACCAAGCGGCCGCCCGGCTTTAACGCATGTTCGCACCGGGCAATCGGGACAGTACCCGTCGTATCGAGGATGATGTCATAGGTCTCACCGCGCTTGGCGAAATCCTCCTTGGTGTAGTCGATCACCTTGCTCGCACCAATCGAGCGCACGAGCTCGATATTGGCCGTGCTGCAGACCCCGGTTATTTCGGCGCCGAAATGCCTTGCGATCTGAACCGCCGCCGTGCCAACGCCACCGGAAGCGCCGACGATCAGAACCTTGTCACCCTGTTTGATGCCGGCCTTGTCGCGCAGGAACTTCAACGCGTTCGCCCCGCCAAACGACAGGGCTGCGGCCTCTTCAAACGACAGGTTCGCAGGCTTAATGGCGATCAGGCCATCTTCTGCCATCGCTCGGTATTCTGCATGGGAGCCATAGCTCGCGCCGGGGAAAGCAAAGACCTCATCGCCCACTTTGAAGCGCCTCACTGCTTTGCCGACGGTCTCGACGATACCGGCCAACTCCGTTCCCAGGATCGGCTGCCGCGGTCCGAAGAGCCCGAATACGAGACGGCCCATGAACCCGAACCCGCCGGGCAGATGGAGACTTCGCGCTCTCCAATCGCCGGTCGTCACCGTGGTCGCGCGAATGCGGATCAGAACTTCGTTGTCCTTGGGTGTTGGCTTTGGCACCTCGGCAAGCGCAACGACGTTGGGCGGGCCGTACCTATGATAAACAATCGCTTTCATTTCTGTTTCTCCAGACCTAGTTGTACTCATGCCGGCCAAGGCGTGGTCACCAGTCAGATGGATGGCCGTTGAATGGCTCAGGCGGCCCTGCAGCCGAAGGTCTAAACCTTTGTGTGCTTTTGCGGTCGCCGGTGTTTCCAGGCGATTGTCCCAGTATCACAGTTGATATCGATCTGCGGCAGGACCGGAGCCGTGCGAAGGCTGGGCCAGTGCGAACATCCTCCCCTTGGGAAGACCCAGCCCACTACATCAAGGTATTGTGACAGGCGGGATTCAAACAACCCACCCTGGCAGCTGGTTGTCGCCCTGCGCCAAGTTAGACGCCCATTTGGGCGCTGACTCATTCGCTCGTGTCGTTGCTTAGGCACATCATGGATGTGGCATCGGCAGCTCATGGGATGTCCGCTTAAAACCTCTTTCGGGGAGATGTTAGAATTCTCCGTGTTCAGTGAATAAGACGGAGAACATAGTCATGAACAACAGATCATTCAGCCCGCGCACGTCGCTGCGCTTGTCTGCCTGGCTGATGCTCGTGGGACAACTGCTATACGTGGTGGTCACCCTCTTGCACGCCGATGGCGTCGCCAATGACCACCCTGCCGTGTTCGCTGAGTACGCTGGCAGTACCATCTGGACGGTCGTGCACCTTGGCCAATTTGCTTGCATGGCGGTGCTTCTCGCGGGCCTGTTTGCCCTCTTCTTCGCTCTGGACATTCAGGCTGAAGTGCCGAGATGGGCGGCTCGTTGCGGTGCCGCGTCGGCGGTGGTGACTCTCGCGTTATACGGCGCCGTCCTAGCGGTCGACGGAGTGGCTCTGAAGCAAGCCGTGAACGCGTGGGCGAGCGCCCCCGACGCCGAGAAGGCGGCGCGCTTCGCGAGCGCCGAAACAATCCGTTGGCTCGAATGGGGGATGAGGAGCTACCAGAACTTCGTGCTGGGACTCGCCGTGATTCTTTTCGCCGCCGCGGTCGCGCGGACAGCGTGGATCCCGCGACCGATAGCTTACCTCATGGGGCTCTCGGGCCTCGCATACTTTGTCCAGGGCTGGACCGCCGGGTCTGAGGGCTTCTCACCAACGCACCAGATAGCAATCGTTGTAACCGAGGCTGTGAATCTTGTGTGGATGATCTGGTTGGTTGTCGTCGCTTGGCGAATGGAGGATTCGAATTTCAGTGGCCGACAAGCCGCTGAAGGCGTGGGCCGCCACGCTGCAATCTAGCGATCCTGCGGCCGACTACCCGTGCTGGCGCGGAAATGTCTGTATTCTTTCACCCGAGGGCTGAGGGGCGCGGACACTGCGGCACGACGGAGCGGTAGATGCCGAAGACAACGGACGATCCCGAAGGCGAACACCTATTGGGTCAGCTGCTGCCCCGTGCGTGCGGATTCCAATACGGCCGATATCGCTTGGCTGGTCGCTTTAGCTCCGTCCCGGCTGAAAAGTAGCCCGGTATGATCCGCTTGGTCGAATGTGCGATGAACGCTGTTCGACGACAACTCGACAAGTTCGGCTTGCAGTTCCGGCCAATCAGGGTCGGTACCCTTTCCCGCACTCAGGACGAACAAGGGACGCTTGCCGAGGTTGGTGAAAGCGTGCGGCTGATCCGTCACCGCCCCGAAGGAAGACAGCTCTGCCAGCACCGCCGCCGCTTGTTCGGGGGTCGCGCCGAAGGCATTCAGTTCGTCGCGCTCTCGTGCTGGCAAGTCGAGAGTGTCGGTCTCGCCCAAGCCTGCCAGACGGACGATTCCAAGTCTGGCCAGCAAAGGTCCAAACTGTAACTCCCGCAGGGAGGCTTCGAGTGTGGTTCTTCTGGCGGGTGAGCGAGTCAACTGGTCGGGATGTGACGAGTCGATCAGAACTAGCCCGACTACGTCGTCGGGATAGGCGCCAGTGTAGGCTCGAACATACAGACCGCCGAGCGAATGGCCGACGAGCACGTAAGGACCAGCAATTGCTGCTCGGATGAGGAGCGTGTGCAAGTCATTCGCTATTTGGCGAGCATCTCGGGGCAGTGGGCCGGACTCGCTCCAGCCGTTGCCGGCACGGTCGTAGGCACAGACCCTCGTTGTCGCCGAAACGGACGACTGAATAAGAGCCCAAGCGGGAGATGTGAGGCCGGTGCCGGCTTCGAGTATGACTGTAGCCATTCCTGGATGAGGAGTGCCCGCGCATTGAATATGCAGGCGGTGGCCGCCGACATCGAGCAGTTCTCCCGGCGGCGGAAAGTTTCGTTGATCTCTGGCGGTGGCGATCGCTTGATAGGCCAGTCCGACGCCGACCAAGACAAGGACAATGAGCGCGAGGCCAAGTGTCACCCGCTTGAACCAACGCCACACGCCACCTCGACGAGGTATCGTCCGCTTCACGTTTTCGGCGCCGACGTGGCCAAGTCTCACCCAACCCTTTCAGTCGATGGAATCGCCACGGCCTGCGTTGTCTCGCCAACGGTATCGCTAGTCCGCTCCACGGAACTGGAAACGCGCCGGCGAGCAAAGACCTCAAGCTGGGCATTTCGACCACGAACCGTCTGCAGGGTTGACTTGGTGAACTCGGCTAAGAGTGTTTCCGCCTCAACAGGCGTGATCGACGCTCGTATCGCATTCACCAAGTCTATACTGACTACAATATCCGAATCGAGATCGCGGGTCATGTGTTCAAGGCGGCTCGCGATGTTGACGGTGTCACCGATGGTGGCAAATTCAAGCCGATGGTCACCGCCAATATCCCCCAACACCACCGGTCCCCAATGCAGGCCGATGCCGATGCGAAGGATGGGCTCGCCTCGGCTGCCCCGGGCGCGGTTCCATTCCGCCAGCGTGGTCGTCATGGCCAGGGCGGCGGCCATGGCGTTGGCGGCATCACGTGGACCCGTGTTCGGTGTGCCGAAACTCGCCATGAGGCCATCGCCCAGATACTTATCGAGCGTGCCATGGTTTGCGAATACGGCCGCCTCCATGCGTTTGTGGAATTCGCGGAGGAGACCGAACAGGTCGACCGGTGATAGCGCTTCACCCAGGCTGGTAAACCCAACGATGTCCGCGAACAGAATCGCGACCGTTTGGCTACGAACCTCATCAAAGGGCCGGTCTGCGTCCGCAAGCTGGTCGACCAGATTGGCGGAGAAATACCGTGCAAGCTGCGTGCGTTCGCGCTCTGCTGTCACTTGGCGGAGCACGAGAGCGCGCGACCGATTAACTGCTCCGGCGAGCAAGCCCGCGATGACAAGCAACAAGAAGACCTGCTGTACCAGGGCATGAGCCATGACGGCGTGTGGGTCTGTCCCCATCGCCATCCATCGGACACCTGGCAGGCCAGCCACCCAAAAGGAAGCGGCGACCCACATGATCGCGGCGACCGTCCCCGTCCACATGACCTGACGCGGCGAATTGGTGAGGGTAGACAATGCGATGAAAATGACAGGGTACAGAAGATTGTCGGAACGCAATATTAGCGGCAATTCCGACAAATCACCGTTGCCCACAAAAGGATTGGGATAGACGACGGCGAATGTGACGAGTGCGAGGTCGGCCAGAGGTACCGCCCAACGCGTCCATTCCGGTGCTCTTGACCCGCTGTATCTACCCGGGATGAGAGAGAGCGCACCGATCGCTACGAAGCCCAACGAGAGTACACAATGGTAGATTATCTGCGGCCACTCGTTCATTGCGGCGATAAAGACCGCGACAAGTGCGAGTGCGATCAGCCGGAGCTTGAAGGCGAGCTTCAGGCCATTCCGTTCCTCCGCAGCTAACGCCGTGGTCAGTCGACCCACTGGCAGCCGAGGCATTTGAACGAGCGTTAAGTGGTCTTTGTCCAGCGGTCGACGCTCCATGATCCATGAATGCAGGCGAGATATAGCGTCCGCGACGCGACATTACCCCGCTTTACAGAGGTGGCGACAGCCATTCCGCCTCGGCAGCCAGGCGGGCCGCTCAACGTCTTCAAGAAAGCAATGAGGTCTGCGACTTCGCTTCCATTCAAATTGAGCGGCTTAAGTTCGCTGTGCCCCTCAGGTGCTGGCGGTGCGCGATTGTAGTGGTCCAAGACGTTCTTAAGCGTCGCGAGTTGCCGTATGTCGAAGCCGTCTGCAAAGAAGATCCCTCGGCGGTGCGATTAACCTTCACGTCCGGACGAGGTCGCGGGGCTGAACTTCTTTATGGGCAAAGCAAACTGTATGAATTGCCACGATGGGCCATTGTTCGCGAACAACGACTTTCACAACGCCGGAGTACCGACGGTCCGAGGTTTGCCGGAAGACACGGGTCGCGCGCGCGGGGCAAAGGCGTGACCGAAGTCCGGCACCTGTCGCGATAGTGGGGACCAGGGGGGTTCACCACCACCACGCGGGCGTTCGAGTTCCGCGTCGGCGGGGAGTGGGACTTCGTGATGCACGGACCGGACGCGTGAACGCCGGCCTGATCGATGAGTTCTCGATCGCGCTCTCACCCGTGCTGTTCGGCGCCGGAATCCGCCTGTTCGAAGGCGTGGACGCGGGCCGCGTGGCCCTGGAGCCGGTCCGCGCGGAGCCGACGCCGCGGCTGACCCACCTGACCTACGCAGTCCGGGAGCGGTAACTGTCTCGACCTCAGCGCTCCCCGATCCAGGGGTCTTGACCATTCCTCCGTAGGTCGCGGCGCAACGACAAGTTCGGAACTTTCAGTGGCGGCGTCCCTGCAGGAATCCCTTCAGACGTACCGCCGTGTCACGGCTAGCGAGATCAGGCTCAAGTTCGTGCGCCAATAGGTGATCGACCACAACCTTCGCATCGGGTCCGGCGCCCATGATGAGTGCAGACGCCCGGTTGCGTTGCCAAGGGCGGCCAAGGTGGTAGAGGCCTGGAACGGGGGAACGGCCGTCTTCGCTGAGTATGCCTCCGTCGCCGTCCTTGGCCTCAGATATGTCAATCCAGCGGGTGTCATCTTCATATCCGACGGTCCAGACGACTGCATTGATTGCCGATCTCGTGCCATCGGCAAAAGTCACCTCGGAACCCCCAGCGGAAAGGACGCGGGGCTTGGTGACAATCCCCAGCCGCTGCAATTCGACAAGACCGCGGTTGCGATTGGGAAATGGATCGGCGGCGCGCATGATCCTGCCGACCGGGGAGGTAGGCCCTGCACGCATCAAACGTGTAGCGTTGAGCCACCACCATATGCTGCGACCGAGGAGGTGCTCTGGAAGGAGCCGCCGTTTGCGGCCAGTTGCAAGGAGAACGCGGCGTGTTCCCGCTAGATCTGCAGCGATGTCACGACCCGAGGCCCCGTCGCCGACGACCATCACCGTCCCTTCCGGTGTGTCAGCGGGGCGGTGATATGTCCCGAGTGTGAGCTGCGTGATGTGTCCGTCGAGTTTGGCGGCAAGAGCTGGGAGTCTGGGCTTCTGGAATGCGCCGGCCGCCACAATAACGGCGCGTGCGATGAGGCTACTTCCCGCCGATAGCGTCGCTAAGAATGGGCCGTCTTCCCGGCGTTCCAAACGACGGACCTCGGCACTCGTCCGAACGGGCAAGCTGAACTTCGCCGCATAGGCCTCGAGATAGTCCGCGAACTCCCGAGCTGCAGCGTAGCCTTCCGGATCGCCGCTCAGAACCATCCCGGGTAGGCTGCTGAACGCCCTCGGCGTGAACAGAGTTAGGCTGTCATATCGTTGCCGCCAACTCTCCCCTATTCGAGCAGCGCGCTCCAGGATCACAAATGTTCGCTTTGATTGCCCCAGCCAGTATCCCGCCGCCAGGCCCGCTTGGCCGGCTCCGACGACAAGAACGTCGAGTTCCGAAGGCGTTGGCCCACTCATTGCGCGGTACCGTTTCTACGTTGCACATCGCCGGCTGCCGACCAACACCGTTGCAAATCGTGCGGCACCGCGCCAATGAAAACGTGACCCACATCACCAAGCGAACTTGCCTAGTGAAGTCTGCGCAGTATCCGCTTCGGGTCATTCGCGTCGGTTCCGCGACGCCCGTGACAGGTCCGCTTCGTCTCCAACTTCGGTCGGCGTGATGGCGCCGGCGAGCGGAAAAAAAGCGCCACTAACGGAAGTTCTTGTCGCTCGGCAGTCGCAGTGGGCGCCTAGGCTTCAGCCCGAGGAGGCCCTACGGTGGCCAGGGGCGGGAGGGTAGGGAGCGAGGTGGCCACGATTGGCCAGAGCGACCGCTGCAACTATGCCCCACAGAGCGATGGCGAATGCCCAAGCATACGTCAGGAAGGCTGCCCCCGTCGTCGGAGGAGCGAGGACGATCGAGGTGCTGAAAATGTAACTCGCGTGCATGAGTATCGCCACCATAGTATGTAAATCGTGGGTCTATGACGCTCCTATGAGCACAGACGACAACCTGCTGACCTGCCGCAAATGTGGAACGAAGAATCGCTTTCCGATCAAAGCGGTTGGCGCCATTCGGTGCGGAAAGTGCGGCACTGTCCTGGCGGAATTGGCAGATGGGGAACGGCCAGCTCTACCAATCCGGGCCGCTTGGCGGCAGCGGGAAAGAACACGGGTGCGGGTGGGGCTGTTTGTGGCAGGAGCCTTGGTTGTCGGCGGGGGTGCCCTTTGGGTAGCGGGGCCGAGGGCAAGAGACTCCTCTCAGCATGCTCCGACCGCTACGACGTCCGACATGCCGAAATCCCAAGCGATGGCACCTCCGGTTGACTTGTCGGCCTACGGCGCCCCGGCCAACCCGAGGGCAGAGCAAAGGTGCCTCCATCCGCCACGAAACGCTGACATTTTGAAAGGTTATGCCAACCTGCGGAGCGATGGTCACACGCTGGAGATCCAGAACGGGACCGAGGGAGATGCGATTGTCAAGGTGCGTGATGCTTCGACCAAGCGGCTCGCGTTTTCATTTTTCGTTGCGCAATCATCGCTGGCGTCGCTCAAGGGAATCCCCGACGGTACGTATCGCATCCAGTTCGCCTTCGGCGATGCATTGAACAGGTCGTGCCAGAATTTCGTGAGCCTGACAGGGGCTAGCGAATTTCCCGCCAGCGAGAGGCTCTACGCCGAAAAAACCGCCGACCACCTGTCGACTGCGGTCGTCAGCTTCACTCTGTTTCCCGTGAGCAAGGGCAACGTCCGCGCAGATCCCATGGACACGTTGGCGTTCGAATCGGACTGACCCGCCACTCAGTCTCTTTGCCTTCTAGCCCTAAGATTGGAAGCTGAGGGCAGGGGCCGAGAGTTCGACCTTCGGCCCGTTCGAGGCGAAATTCCGCACGTCTTGGGCGGGCTTCAGGATGCTACTCACGTGCGCGCCCCAGCGATCAAGGGCGTCCTTGCGCTCGGTGAGAAATTCGTGGCGCTGATACACGGCCGCTACCCCGGAAATGGTGCCGGAACGGTGATTGAGAATCTTGTCCGCTACGTGCGGCGGGACGCCAAGCCGAGCCATGCCACTAACTACCGTGCGTCGGAGATCGTGGAGCACCCAGCCCGAAACATTGGACAGCGTGTCCAGCCTCCTCTTGGCGTGTCCATAGTTTTGGAAATGTCCTTGCCCGGCGACGGTGAAGGCGAGAGGGCCCAAACGTGGCACGCTGCACAGAAGCGCCCAAGCCGGATCGCTGAGATGGACAGTATGGGGCTTGCCATTCTTGGTTCGCGCGCCCGAAAGTGTCCACGTTCGTTCTTCGTCGTTGATCTCGTCCCATCGCAAGGCGGCGACTTCCTCCCGGCGTTGGCCAGTTAACGCCAGGAGGGCTACGATCGAGCCGAAAGGGTGCCCAATAACGCGGCTGGCTTCCAAGATCGCACTCAGTTCGTTGTCGTCGAGCACTCTGTCGCGGGCATGTTCTCGCGCAGGTGCTGCCACGCCCTGACAGGGCGACCTGTCGAGAATTGCCCGACCGACACACCAGTTGAAGAACTTGCGTATTGCGGCCAGCACACGGTTGGCCATGATCGGGGCGCCCCGACTTTCGATTTCTTCGAGCAGGAGGATGACGTCGCGTTTCGAGATCTGGAGAACGCTTCGACCGCCCCAGCGCGGTAATACTTCACGCCGAAAGACTCTCTCCGTCTCTTTTCCCGAACGATTCTGTGACGCGTGCCGGTCAATGAAATCGGCCACCAAGTTCGTAACGCCGCTTTGTGCCGTCAGCGCTCGCCCGGCTTTCTTCTCGAGGGCTGGGTCTCGACCCGCGGCACGTTCTGCAAGTACTTTTTGCGCCGCGATCCTAGCCTGCTGGAGAGTGAGTGTGCCGTAAGGCCCGATCGTATATTTCCGGAGTCGGCCCATGCCGTCGGTTGTGCGATAGAGCACCACGAATACCTTTCGACCCGTGGGCGTCACCTTTACGCCAAACCCAGCCAGACCCGTGTCCCAGAAGACTGCGTCCCGCGCGGCCGGTACGAGCTGGTCAATCGCTGTTTTCGTGAGATGAAGTCTTGGCATGTCTGGTGTTACCTCGTGCTACCTAGCGTCGACATAGGTAGCACTGCAAAGTTCATTCAGGCAATGCTGGTGATACGTCAAGTGGCGAGAGGTCTGTAATTTCAAAGCGATGTCCATTGGCGGAAATAGCGGACAACAACGTCCAACGCTGCAATTATGACTCTTAATCAGCGGGTCACAGGTTCGAGCCCTGTTACACCCGGTAGCGTCCTCGGACGTGGTGTAATTTCCGGCGTTTTTGGTGGTGGATTTTCCG
>JADMIO011367172.1_pt1 | contig 24462 bp, 24 predicted proteins | sample 8958161 | NCBI WGS metagenome assembly JADMIO01 (sample SAMN16585339, study PRJNA669376) | soil metagenome | isolation source: Crop rotation soil | place: USA: Cullars Rotation, Alabama | collected 2011
CCGCCTCGTCACCATCAAAAAGGGCAATGACTTTGGTGCAGAGCTTTCGAAGAGCCTTGGCATGATCCAAAGTAAAGGCCGTGCCTAGGGTGGCCACTACGTTTTGTATGCCATGTTGGTACAAAGCTAAAAGATCCATGTACCCCTCCACCACGTAGGCTTCACTGGCGGCCCGAATATGTTTTGCCGTCACGTGGAGTCCGTAAAGGGTTTTGCCTTTATGAAAAAGGGGACTATCGGTGGAATTGATGTATTTGGGTTGTTGATCGCCTAGAGAACGTCCGCCAAAACCTAGAACATTTCCGCTCGTGGATAAAATAGGAAACATCAGACGATCCCGAAAGAGATCAAAATAATCTCCCCCAGATTTTTTCTTGATGAGGCCCAATTTTTCGGCGACCGGAAGTGGCGCTCGCCCACGCTTGAGACTTCCCGCCAGATCACTCCACCCGGGTTCAGAATAACCCAGTTTAAATTCTTTTATGACGTCCTCGGAGAGTCCCCGCTTTTTTAAATATTGTTTTACGACATGGGATTCAGGTTTGGTGCTGAGATTTTTTTGATAGAGCGCCCCGACATAGCGATTGAGTTTTTCGAGAACGGATTTGTCTTCGGTAGATCCGCCCAGGGCCGCCCGTACGGCGCCCTTCTCGGGTTCGGGCATGGGAATCCCCGCCCGATTGGCAAGAAACTCTACGGATTCGGGAAAGGTCATCCCCTGAAAATCCATAAGGAAGTTAAACGCCGAACCGGATTTTTTACAACCAAAGCAGTGATAGAGTTGACGGGCTTCACTGACGGTGAAGCTTGGGGTTTTTTCGACGTGACCGGGGAATGGGCAAAGGCCCTTGAAGCTGGACCCTGCTTTTTTCAGCTGAACAAATTGTCCGATAAGGTCGACGACGTCATTGGCGTCACGAACCCTATCGATAAAGTCGCTGGAAAACCTCAAGATCCCCTCGTTTTTTTTCGAACACTATTGATTGCGATTGTTCTCGTGCTTGCGACTGCCAAGCTGTTGAACAAAGTTGCGGTACTCAAGTTGACGAACTGAGAAAAAGAGAGCGCCTTTTCAGGCGCCCCCTTCACTACTGCAATTTCGACTTAACAATCTCACTGACAACCTTGTTATCAGCGCGGCCCTGAGTTTTTGCCATGACACCTTTCATCACGGCTCCCATTTCCTTGGCGCTGGTGGCGCCCGTGGCTTTAATCACTTCGGCAACGATGGCTTCGACTTGGTCCCTCGGCATTTGCTGAGGGAGATATGACTCAAGAAGTTTCAGCTCCGCTGTCTCTTGATCGACCAGGTCTTGTCTTCCACCGGCCTTAAACTGCTCGATAGAATCCTTTCGCTGTTTCACCGAAGTCTTGATGACGCCTAAAACAGTCTCGTCATCTTTTTCGTCCTGGGTTCTCTTGTCATTTGGGTCCGCAGGCTTAACCCGATCATCAATCTCTTTATTTTTGACTGAGGACTGAAGCATACGAATGACGGAAAGTTTTAATTTATCTCCGCTCTTCATGGCCTCTTTGAGATCGGTCATCAATTTCGTTTTCAAAGACACTTAGGCGACCTCCAAATTTTTACGCAATTTTTTCAAATTGCGTTTCCGCGCCGCAATAGACTTCTTCTTTCTTCGAACGCTGGGCTTTTCATAGTGCTCGCGTTTTTTAACTTCAGAAAGAACTCCGCCCTTTTCACATTGCTTCTTGAATCTGCGTAGTGCTCCTTCAAAACTCTCACCATCGCGTAATTTAATTCCCGGCACGAAACATCACCCCTTTCAAATCGGTTAGTGTCTGGTTTAGATAAGCCCTTGTAAATACCCCGCGACAAATACCTTTGTCAAATTCTTGGGTTACGTTTATATGGAGACATGGCTGGTGATTCCCCCAATTCCAATATAGACCCCCGTTTTATGTCGATGGCCCTGGAAGAGGCCCGAAAAGCCGAGGCCTTGGGCGAGGTGCCGGTAGGGGCCGTTGTCGTTCTGGACCACGATCCCCTGACAAATCTGACCCTGGATGAACCCCAGTGGGTTAGTTCTGCCCACAATTTGCGAGAAACGGCTCATAATCCCGTGGCCCATGCCGAGTTATTGGCCATTGAAGCGGCCGCAAAGAAGCTGGGCCGATGGAGACTTTCGGGTTGCACCTTGTATGTGACCTTGGAACCCTGCGTGATGTGTTCGGGGGCCATCGTTTTATCACGGGTGGATCGGGTGGTGTATGGAGCTGACGACCCTAAGGCCGGGGCGGTGAAATCGCTCTACGGTATTTTGTCAGACGAGCGGCTCAATCATCGGCCCGAAGTTGTTTCAGGTGTGATGGCTCCGGAATGTTCAGAAATTCTGAAGAACTTTTTTCGGGTGCGGCGGGAGAAATGATCTAGTGGCCCCTTGGCTGTCCTGGCATATAATTTGTAGCTTTAGTGGCATATGTATAAGTCTATCTTATTAAAAATTTGCCAGAGTCTATGCATGAGCGTTGCGCTGTTTTCCTTAAATTCAGCCTATGGGGCCATACCCGACTATTGCCAAGATACCCGTTATGCCGATTCCGCCGTTTGCTTTGGAGCAAAACCAAAGTTTTGTTCTGATACGGCTTATGGAGATACCTTTGCCTGCGTGGCTGCAAATCCCGCGTACTGTTCGGAGACTTCCCATGCGGATCAAGCCGCTTGCCTTTCGGCAAATCCTAAATTCTGCAGTGATTCAAGCTACTCAAATACCTTCGCCTGCTTTGCTTCAAACCCCAAATACTGTGAAGACTCCACCCATTCTAATGACAGTGCATGCATCGGGGCGAAACCCCAATACTGCACGAGCACGAGTTATTCGGGTGACGTAGCGTGTTTTGGCTCAAACCCAGTCTATTGTGCGGACGGGATACACTCCGATTCTCCAGCCTGTGCTCCTAAAGACCTTTTAGATAAATTAGAAATTGTCGCGACGGCAAAATCTTTAAAGACCACGAATATTGCCACCATCATGCGACAGACTAAATTTTGTAAGTCCCTTCCTAATCAGAGCATCTGTCAGTGACATTCTTGACCTCGGAGAAAACACGCCTCCCGTCTCAATTTAAATTAATTACATAGCGGAGTTCCGAGTTAAATGTGGTAGTCATTTCTACTCTGTACACTTTTTCGGGAGTTTGAAATGAAATATCTTTTTTTATTACTCGCCATGATCTTAAGTTCTACGGCTTTTGCGGCCTCCAACAAAGTTTGTTTTGGTTCTACAAAAGATGATGATACCAAGGGCGTTATTCTTAGTGCTAAAATCGGAACCCGCGCCATCTATCTAAAGACCATCAAAACCGGAAACGGCCAGGTATTTGGTGACGAATATTATGGCGGTGGAACATATCCCACATATAACCAAAAGGTCCAAGGAAGAGACGGAAAAACCTACCTTAGCTACAAAGGTGAAGATACGGACTACCAAGACGTCATTATGGTCGATCAGGTATTACTGAAGGCAAGAACCACGGGACTCCTCCAAATTCGGGCTCGGGGAGAAGGCTTTTTCAACCACGTTTTTGTTTGCAAAGACGCCACTAACTGATCAAAAAACTCTTAGCGCCCTCGCCTGCACCACAGGATAACGAAAACACACTAACCCAAAATAATTTTACTGAATATCCGTAGATTCTGTAAGGCCATTGTTGGTGCGGGCTTGGCCGCTCTTGAGGACTTGGGCTAGGCGCCCTTGGTTTTCTTGATCTTTCACTTGGGTTTTATGCCAGAGGTGATACTGGATTGCCGCCCCCTTGATGCTTTTCATTTTTAAACCTAAAAACTTTAATCGATATTCGACATCGGAGTCTTCGCCGTAGGCGCCGGAGAAATCGTTGCCGAAACCGTTAATGGCGATCATGTGTTTTTTATGAACGCTGAAGTTGCAGCCGCGGATATCGTCGATTTCTTCTCGGGCCAAGAGCCCCCGCAGAAATTTTGGCGTTTTGAAAAAACGGCCCAGGTTATGGGTTTCACCAAAGAGTGCATCCATCCAAAGGCGGGCGGGGAAATGGTCGAGATATCCGGAAGCGATACGCTCGGCAGTTAGGTATTCGCTGGCGCGCGAAGAGAGTTCTACCCTACGACCCGTGATGAAAGACTTTTCATCGGCCATTTCTAGGTGATCGCCGATAAAATCATGGCGGAGGATGCAATCGCCATCGATGAAGACCAAGTATTCACCGGTCGCCCGGGCGATGGCCTTATTCAAGGCTATGGGTTTTCGATTACCAATATCTTTTTGTGTCAGATGGATGAGGGGCGCGCCTAAAGAGGTCTGCCACTTGGTGATAAGCTTGGCATTTTCGGCGAATTCACCATCTTCGGTGACGATGACTTCGATGGGTTTAACCGTCTGTCGTTTTACGGATTCTAGAACCCGATTGAGAAAATCTGTGGATTTGTAAATTGTGATGATGAGGCTGACGGTCATACCTTGGCTACGAAATCCTTTACGGACAGAAGATTTTTATCTCGATCAGAAACCGTAGGGTTAGTCGCGGGCCAGCGGATCCCTAACGAAGGATCATTCCATAATAGCCCCGTCTCACCCTTGGGATTATAAAATGTGTCCACTTTATAAACCACATCGGCGGGTTCGTCACCCAGAACACAAAAGCCATGGGCAAAGCCTGCGGGAATCCACAGGAGCCGACCGTTTTCGGCGCTAAGTTCGATACCGAAATGTTTTAAGAAAGTTTTGGAATCTTTACGGACATCCACAACCACATCCCAGACTTTGCCTCTGGTAACGCCCACGACTTTGAGTTGCATAGGATCGTATTGATAATGCAGACCTCGCAAAACGCCGGGCTGAGAACAAGAGTGATTGTCTTGAACAAACTGAGTACTTAGACCATTTTTTTTGAATTTTTCTGTATTAAACCGCTCAACAAAGAAACCCCGAGAATCTTTAAAGAGATCCAGTTCAATGAGCTTTAGGCCTTCGATTTCAAGTTGCTTGACCTTCACCTCACTGCTCCAAAATTCTCCGTAAATAGTCGCCGTATTGACTGCCCGGATAACGTTCAGCTAAGACCGTCAATTGTTTCCGATCAATAAAGCCTTTGGCGAAAGCCACCTCTTCGAGACACGCAATCTGCAGCCCCTGACGTTTCTCTAATGTCTGCACAAATTGGCTAGCCGACAAAAGACTGTCCGCTGAACCCGTATCCAACCACGCCACGCCACGTCCCATGAGTTTGACTTTGAGATTTCCTTTTTGCAAGTAGTGGCGATTCACGTCGGTGATTTCAAGCTCGCCACGGGCCGAGGGTTTTAAATTTTTTGCCACTTGTACGACGGTAGAATCATAAAAATAAAGACCCGTCACGGCCCAACGAGATTTTGGTTGTTTGGGTTTTTCTTCAAGGCTTATGGCTTTTCCGGCCTTGTCAAATTCCACAACACCATAGCGCTCGGGATCTTGAACTTGATAACCAAAGACGCAAGCCCCTTCCGTCAAGGTACCGCATTCGTTCAACAGCCCCATGAGTTCGTTGCCGTAGAAAATATTGTCGCCCAAAATAAGGCAGACCGGATCTTTACCAATAAATTTCTCGCCGATCACGAAAGCTTGGGCAATGCCTTCGGGTTTAGCCTGTTCGGCGTAACTGAGCTTCATCCCCAGTTCATGACCGTCGCCGAGAAGTTCTCGGATGCGGGGTAAATCTCGCGGAGTACTGATGATAAGAACTTCGCGGATCCCGGCTTGCATGAGCGTCGACAAAGGGTAGTAGATTGTTGGTTTATCGTAGACGGGAAGAAGCTGTTTACTGACCGTCAAGGTCAAGGGGTAAAGCCTGGTTCCGCTGCCGCCGGCGAGAAGAATTCCCTTCATATGTCTCTAGGCCTCCAAAACCCGTACAAATTAGCTAGTGTGATTAGGACCCTGTGTCAAGCCGGAACGGCCGCCGCGAATTCTACCGATGCGACCCGCCTCCCGATTCTTCATATATAACTTGGCTTGACGTAAAAAGAATCCACTTCCTTCCATGACGGCTAAAACAAAACCGAGAACCCCGTCCCGAAAACCCTGTTTGCGAAAAAAAGATTTTAGAAACATGGCGACCCCTGAGAAAAACATATAGCTCGACGAACGCACGACCCCTTTTTGAAAAAGTTTTTCGGCTTCGTACGTGGAATAACGGTTCATCTTGGTGACCATGTCGGTCAGTGTGGTTTTTGGAAAATGGAGAATGGACGCTTCAAGGCGCATGATCTTTCCTTCCACCACCACATACTCATGGACATCGCCCACAAACTTGGCTCCGTCCTTTCTAAAAAAGCGCCATTGGTGGGAAGGGTTACCGGCACCATAGCGGTACCGGATTCCTAAAAAATGTTCGAGGCGGCGGATTTCGTAGAGATCCACTCGGCCGATGGTGGGTTTACCCGCCGAAGATACGGGATGGTCGCTGGGAGAGGGCGAAACGGACTTAACTACGTTTTCGGGGCCCCCTTTTTTAAATTTTTCCATCCACGCGATGAGTTTGGGGGAACACACTTCGTCGGCGTCGAGAAAAAAGACCCAAGGGTGAGTACATTTGGTTAAGGCAAAGTTGCGCTGCTCACCAAAGTTGGTCCACTCCCGCATATGAATTTGGCTGGTGTATTTTTGGGCGATTTCCACCGTACGATCAACGCTGAATCCGTCCACGATTATGATCTCATCGGCCCAAGTCAGACTCTGAAGGGCCCGATCGATGACGGCCTCTTCATTTTTGCAAATCATAAAGGCAGAGATTTTATAGTCATTCATGGGAATAGCTTATCCATTAGACCCGATACGCATCCAATATTTGTTTAAATATTTTTCTTTGGTCAAAGTCGGTGCGCACCCGCTCGGCGGCCGCTACGCCATAACTGGACCAGCTCTGTTTTTGGGCCAAGGCCTGACGCATTTTTGTCGATAAACTTTCGATATCGTGGGGAGTGCAGAGCCAACCGGTCTCCCCTTCCCGCACGACGTCGGGGGTGCCGCCACTTCTGGTGCCGATTACGGGAAGGCCGGCGAGGAGCGCGTCCAGTAGGGCCAAAGAAAAAGTTTCTTGGTAGCTGGGTAAGACGTAAATATCAAAAGCCCGAAGATAGCGGTAAGAGTCTTTGACCGTTCCCAAAAATTTAATGCGGTCGCGAATTTCAGGCTCTAGGCCCGTAGCCCGGGAGCGTAGATCTTTTTCGTATCTTTCGGCGGTGAAATCATGGGGACTGGGTGCACCGACAATGGCTAAATGAATATGGGGATTGTGCTGGAGAAGGGGGAGGCTTGCTTCTAAAAACTCGCGCACGCCCTTCGAAGCTTCGATGCGGCTGACGCTGCCAAAAATAATGGAATTCGCCGGCAAACCCAAAATTTTTCGGGCCTCTTCACGGGAGAGAAAATTCCCCTCCATGGATTCTATATCGCGGCCGTAATTGATGACCCGAATTTTGTCGTCACTCAACGGAAGGTTTTGCAACAATGTCGATCGCCCCGCTTCACTGCTACACCAAACTTCGTCAGCAATTTTATAAAGCATGGCATGGAGGGGATCCCGTTTTTTATGATTAATCCAGATATGGGTCTGTAAGATCACTTTGGGGTGATGATTAAAAAGCGTTCGGTTCAAGAGGGCCGGACCAAAAATATGGTAGAGCTCCTGGGTGGAGTGAAGGTGGATAACCTTCAACTGATCTTGGGTTTTTAGAAGTCTCGCGAACGAGGGCCAAAATCGGAGAATTCCGAAAGGCCGATAGGGATCAAAGAGGACGGGGCGAATTCCGTGTTTGTGGCACTCTTCTTCAAGCTTGGATCCGGGGCTCACGACGAAGCCTACGGACTTGCCCCGTTGAACCTGGTCGGCAGCCATTTGCAAGGCGTACTGCTCCAACCCGGAATAGCTGCGGGACGGACAAAAGTGAAGGATCTCCATAGATTATGAACTGCCTGAAATCCCGGTCGATGTCAATCCGCGGTTAGTCTGCGGCGTCCAAGACTTCAGTTAAAAGCTCGGCCGTGGCCCCACTGGGGCGTCGGGTTTGTAAGATACGGGCCAAAGTTGGCGCAAGACTTGTCACGGCCACCCGTTTGTGGACGATCTTCTTGGGAATTCCCTTCCACCATACGACCAAGGGTACCCAACTGTCGTAATCATACGGAGTCTCATGGTTTACGGTGGCGGCGCTGCTGCTGTTCCAGTACGGGGCCAAAACTCCGATGACATCGGCTCCCCGCTTGGGATGATAGGTGGTGGGAAGTCGTTTAAGCCATGGCGTCTGGGGAATTCGCCCTTCCATAATTTCGTCCCGGGTGTAGGCGTTCCAGATACTCTCGGATTTAATAAGACATTGTTTTAACTTTTCTCGTCCCGATTTTTTATCCGTCACCTGATCGGTCAAAAAATAGTTCAGAGAATAAGTTCGGATAAAAGGTTGGCTGGCGGAAACGCCCGACTCCTTCATGCAGTCCTTAAGAACTTTTTCTTGGCGCAGAGAATCCATTTTGCCGCCCGGGAGATTAAATTTTTTAAAATCGGGGGTAGGAATTCCCGCGCCGTGGTCACCGGTCAAAACAAACATCACCTTCTTTGAGCCCGCCATTTTTTGTAGGCCCTCAATAAGTTGGGTTACGGCTTGATCTTCGGCCTTCATGACGTCATGGAGGGCCTCGGAGTCATCACCCGTGTCGTGGCCCACGTAATCGTGAGTCGAATAGCTAAGCCAGAGCATATCGGGTTTCTTATGCTTTCCTAAATTTTCTTCTTTTGCCGCAATCAGCGCCAGGCGGGTCAAATCACGGATAGAGCGGAGAGACGATTCATATTCCCCATCTTTTTGCGGGGGAAGTTTCACTTGAGAATTGAATTGCACAAGCCACGCCGGGAGTTTTTTGCCGGGAGCGTAGGCATCGCTGGTGGTGAATTTCTGACTGCGGGGTGCGTACCAATAAACTCCATCACCCACATGCCCGGCCATGGCAATGGCCGAGCGATCCTTAAGGGCCAGAGACAAAACTTTTGAATCTGTATTCCAGGTATGTTTGAGCTCATCGCCCACGGTGGTGGTGAGAATACGTTTGCCACTGGTACCCACGATAGAGAGATCATTTCCGTCGGCTTCGGCATCGATCCATTGGTGTTCAGGATCTCCCAAGCAATACACCCGCTTTTGCGTTTCGGGATCCCAATCTTCGTTAACCGTCACGCCGGAGAGTCCGGGTTCAGCACCCGTAGAAATAGAAACGTGACCGGGGCAGGTCATATTGAAAAACTGCGTGTGGTGGGCATCATCGTAGAAGATGCCTTGCTTGACCATTTTCCCGATCCCTGCGGGATTGAGGGACTGCTGGATGCGGAGCAGTTGGTCGGTTCGGTATTGATCAATGACGATGACGACGACAAGAGCCAGTGTGGATAACATGAATGAAATATAGTTTTGGCCGGGGGTTTTTGCGAATGAAATATTCTAAAGTTTAGGACGGGCCAGAATGTAGTATTGCTCCGCCAGAAATTCGCTCAGGAGGCCAAAGCAGAGGGCATTGAGGAATTTATACTTAGGCGAGGCCGATATTTTCAGTTCGCGCCGAGTGATAGAAAAGCCCGTACTGTCCAGCATGCGGCTGACTTCTTTAAAAGTGAAAAAACGCATATGGTCGATATCGAGAATCCCCGATTCTTCGTAGGGAAATTCTCCTTTGAAGAAAAGGGCCCTGAGTACCCGGTAATGCCGAATATTGGGAATAGAAATCAGTACATGGCCATCGTTTTTCAGATACTTTTTAAATTTGAGGAGCATTCCCCAAGGGTCATAGAGGTGCTCCAAAACATCGGCAAAAACGATGCAGTCGAAGGACTGATCACTAAAAGGCAGAGGGGCGTCTTCTACATCCCCCGACACCACCTGTTTCAAATATTTTTTGGCCCGCTCGGCCGCCACGGGATTGAGCTCTACCCCTGAAACTTCGGCGGGAAAGTCTTTCCAAACCTCGGCCGACCCACATCCGACGTCTAAAATCGTCTTTGAAGATCGGGGAATAAGAGCCAAAAGCTCCGGGCGCTTTCCCGCAAAGTAATGGGCCGGTTTATGAAACCGATTTTGTATGTTGTCTGGAGTTATTACGTTCATTAACCTGGAGATATACTATTTCCGGGGCCCCCGGCAAAGGCTTATTGAAGTTTTTCGGCAAGCTGAGTAAGTTTTTTGGCCTCTTCTGTGCGACCTTGTTTTACATAAACTTTGCTCAAACCCAGGTAAGCGTCTTTATTTTGGGGATAGGCCCGAATGACTTTTAAATACTGGGTCTCGGCCTGGGCCAATTCCCCCTGATAAAAATACAAATTCCCCAGATTGATATTGGCATCGAGATTATTGGGGTCGTCTGCCAGAATTTGAAAAAGAATTTCTCTGACCCGCCCTAATTGATTCAGTTTGGCATAGGTCTGAACGAGCTTGGCTTCGGCCGCCCGATAGTGGGGTTGAAGTTCTAAGGATTTGTTATACTCAACGAGAGCCTGATCCCAGAGTCCTTGAGAAAAATACCACTCCCCCGACACGTAGTGAACCGTGGAGTCTAGTGGATCTTCTTTCAGGGCCTGATCTAGAAGGAATTTTGCCTCGGCATAAAGGCCTTTGCCAATATCTAGAGTGGCAAGATTGGTTTCGGCACTGATGGCTTTGGGATTGAGTTCGATAGCTTTTCTAAATAAGGCTTCAGCCTCTCCGGGATTTCCGTGATCAAAATAATACACTCCCAAATTGGTATGGGCATTACTTGATTTTGGGTAATGTTGGATGACATTTTTCCAGAGGACTTCGGTGTTTTGCCAAGTGTCGACCAAATTAAAACTCAGAAAAGCGTAGGCCCCGAAAGTGGCGGCCGCGGCACCGTAGAGGGCACTTCTTGTTCTCAGGGTGTCAAGACATACGGCAAAAGCGTAAAACAAACCGATGCTGGGCAGGTACATGTAACGATCAGCGTAAATAAATTCACTCCCGAAGGGGATGATTTTCAAAACAAGAGCAATATTGGCGAGAAAGAAAAGTCCGCCGAAAATAACGTGGGGCCTGGAGCGGGGGTTTGTTTTGATAATTATTCCGAAAATTAACAAGATGAGTAGAACCAGGACATATTGGGCGGCGGAAATATTCACGGCCCCACTCTCGTAGTAAACGCTAAGGGCAGTGGGTACGAGAGATTTACTGAGGTAAAAAACGAGAGAATCTAAAATATTTGTGAGATCAACAGAGCCCCCATGACGTTTATGAAGATTCATATGAACGATAGTGAGGATAAGGGTCACGGCGAAGAACGGAATTTTCTCGATGAGAGTCCGCCGGGTCATTCTAACTTGGTAAAGCCAATCACTGAAAACCATGACGGCAAGAAATGCCGCCGCCGTAGCCTTTGATAGAAAAGAAAATATGAAGAAAACGAGAGTCAAAATATATTTGGTGGTACGCCGGCGCCGGTCCTCTCCAGAAGCTTGAATATAGTCAAGATATGCAAGCAGACCCAAAATAAAAAATAAGGTGCAGAGAAGATCCTTTCGCCCCGAAACCCAAGCCACGGGTTCTACATGAAAGGGATGAATGGCGAATAATATGGCCGTAAAAGCCGTGACAAAAAAATTATTATTAGAAAGCTTTCGCGCCAGGACCATAACCAGAATCGAATTTAAAATATGAAGACAGAGATTCACCAGGTGGAAGTAATAAGGATCCCAATTAAAAAAAGCATGCTCCACGGCATAGGTGAGAAACGTGAGGGGTAAATAATCTTCAGCCGCAAAGTTAAAGAAAATATCCTTGAGACTGAATTGGGCCACGGCCTTATTGAAAAGCACCAACTCTAAATCATCGTAATCGACAAACGAGGCATGAAGGCCACGCCAGAACAAAAGTCCCGTGATGAGGGTCAGGACGCCGGCCAAAATCCAAAAGAATTTCCGATTCGTGAGTGTCGTCAAAGCTGCCATATCCCTTTAAACTTGTGCGGGGGGCGGATGAACCCCTACCCGATGATGACTAAGGATAATCTTACTGAGGCAGAAGCCAGAAAGAAAAGGCTAAATGATGCACCGTCTCGGCCTTTTTCACCTCAATACCCAAATTCCCATTTCTCCCTATGGACTGCCAAGATCCCCTATGCTAACTATTTGTATTCAAACTGAATACCAGCTTGCGGAGAGGTGGCCGAGTGGCTGAAGGCGCACGATTGGAAATCGTGTTACGGCTAATACCCGTACGAGAGTTCGAATCTCTCTCTCTCCGCCATAAAAAAAGTCGACCCCAAAGGGGCCGACTTTTTTTATTCGCTCGAGAGAAGACAGATCGAACTCTGGCGCGAAAGCGCCACGAGTTCGAAAAAGCCCGCCATCGCGCGTAGCGTGGGGCGAACTTAGAAATAGACGGAGGCCCACGATGGGCCGACCTTCCCTACTTTAACCGAATCGCACGAAAGCGATTCGGTTTAATCTCTCGTAGCAGTGTGAGGGACGGCCCCGTCCCTCTTCCCAAACCAAAAACTCCCGCTCAGCAGAAACAACGTAGATGAAGCTCCATCGACAACATCCGAAGTTACCCGAATCTGAGATACGGTGCCCGTAAAAGCCAGCTGAGTTTTTCCCACCGAAAATTCGTAAACCGCACCCACGCCCGCCATAGGAGCCTCTCCCGACCCATCCAGGTGTCTGGCATAGGTATCCGGAATACTCTCATCGTACTTATTAAAATCACCCGACGCACGGTAGCGTTGATAAAAATACTGTCCAAAAACTTGAAGATGCTCGTTGAATCTGTATCCACCAAGAACTCCTAGGCGTTCCGAAGACTGATGAATCTGCCAATCCCGGCCCTCTCGTTTGCAGTTAAAAATAAAGCAACCATTGGAATGGGTCTCGCCATATTGATATTCAGGCTTATAAAAACCAAGAACGGACAACTTCACGCCAGGTCTTAAGGCCGACTGGGGGTCACCTATAAGCTGGAGTTGCCCACCCCATTCCAGAGATTTTGAATAAACAATAAGAAGATCCAAAAAAGAAAAGACCCCGGCATGAATAATCCCCAAACCACTGGGACTGATCTCACTGGAGGGATGACTAAAATCCGGAGGCCAAGGCCCGGTATCTTGAGTATATGTAACCTTATATTCTCCCGATGTCTGAAGGCCCAGTCTCACTTTGAAAAGACCGCCCGTTGTCTCAGGTTCTGACACCACAGTTACAGGAACTGCTGACGTAATGGCGTATTGGGCCCAAGCCTGAGTGCTCAAAATCAAAAAGAAGAGTGCCGCAAACATAAACTTCAATGGCTACCGCCGTTTCATCTTATTCAAGGGGCCGCAAGCGACGCTCACGACAGATTTTTCATCAGATGTAAGGTCCGTAAGAACGACGACATTTTCAGCTGTAGCTTTTGCAAATCTTGCGAGATCAGGTTTTAAAAATCCAACAGACAAAAGAGGGTGACCGTCTTTATTAGACGCATCCCAATCAAATTGGAAATGCATATCACCAACGTCAGTCCACTCTACGGTTTTTGATTTTGCCACTTCAAATTCAACTATCTTCTCAGGAAGATTAGTTTTAACTCCGTTCTCGGTCACGGAGCCCAGACAGATCACCGACTTTACGGACTCCGCTTTATTAGGACCGGCCGATTCAGAATGAGATGATCCACAGCCCATAAAAATTCCGGCTAAAAAAAGTAAACACGTATACCTAAAGGACATAAATACTCCTTAAAATTGATTAGGTTTATTTTGAGGGAAAAATTAGATTAATTTTCTCTCGGCCCCATAGGAAGGCATATCAGAGAAACTTCATCCTTATTTTGAGGATTAATTTCTGAGTACAGTACGAAATCTTTCGCGCTGCCTTTGGCACTTCTAAACACATTTGCCTCAAGCGTGATGTAACCCACGGAGATGAGGGGATTGCCGTCATGATTAGAAACATCCCACTCAACATTATACCTTGTATCGCCATCGACATAGAAATCTTTAGAATCACCCTGCTTAGGATCAAACTCGTAGGTCTGCTGAGGAATATCGGTAACCTTACCGGCCTTCACCAATCGGCCCGAGCACATAACGGTTTTAGCAAAGGCACCTTGAGTAGCGAAAATAAGAGTGCCAAAAACTAAAATATTAAAAATAGCTTTCATAAATTCTCCAAATCGTTCGCGTTAGTAAACATCGAGATGTCCCTATCGCAACGAGCGTGCCCAACTAAAAAAGGGCCTTTAAAACATCGAAAGTCCCCAAGTTTTGCCTCAATTAAAGATCGCGTCTTTCTGCCTTCTCACTGATGCTTTGAGCAAATCTTGCGTCTTTCTTTAAAAATTTTTCTAAGCCGATTCAGATTTCTTCTTCTTTCCCGAAACCGTCATCGGAAATAATTGACTGTTCATCTGATACACAAGCTCCGCAGGAGTATCCCGCAACTGATTCTCGGCCCAAATAAGGATCTGATCATGAAAGGCCTTAATCTTGAGCTTAAGTTCAGGAATCATATCTTCAGTAACGGCGATCGATGACGCCAAATACTCCCGCTCATGAACGGGCACCGATTCAATAGCGTTCACGCTCTGTTCTAAAATCTTTTTGTGATAATTACGAAGGGCTCCCGAAGGGATTTCATCCGTGGTCTTAATATGAGTCGTGGCTTGTACCCAACGGCCATTCTCCTTTTTTATAAGCCCAACTTTAACAAGTTCTCTAAAAGCTATCTCCGCTTGGGCCATAGTAATGCGATTGCCCAAACGCTCGGCAATCCAGAGACCCGTAGGCTGAAAATCCGTGAGACAGAGGAGTTCACGAATGGCGAAATAAAACCAGTCCGAAAGAATAAGGTGCTGATCTTCTGAAATCTCATAAATCCCTTCACCTAAACGAAGATCTTTCACAAGTTTATAACTTTTTGAAAAATCCTCAGACGTTTTGGCATGGGCCATAGTCACGAGGGACGTGAAATAATCTCTTGCGCGTTTATCAAAATCCATAGCTTGGGCATAGCGGCGGGCGACCTCGGGCGTAAGATTGATCTTCCCCGAGATGACAAGTTTAGAATGGTTTGGGGAAGAAAACTCCGCCCGACCGGAGAACTCCCGATGCGTAAAGCGGATGTTATCGGCTTTCCTCTCGGTGTAATAAGTCTCCATGATCTTTCGATAAGAAGAAAAAAGATAAATGTTCATGGCCTATTCCGGACCGAGCACTTCAAACGGGACAAAGTATCCACAGAAATCTTGACTGAGTTAAGTTTGTATTCTTTTAAAATATTGCCGCAGAGATTTTCGTCCGTGCCGGGTGACTTTCCAAACGCCCCCAGAGGAATTGCCGAAGCCACAACGTAATTCAAAGAAGGCACGGCCACTTTCAGCACAGGGTTTTGTTCTATGAGTTCAGCAATGTGCCGGCGCTCTGCCTGATGGGCTTCAAATTCAACGGTTAGGATTTCTTCGTCACTCATTTCATGAGAAATAGGACTCTGAAGCATATGCACCATCTCATGAACCAAATCCGCACTCACCCGCCACTTAGGAATTCCCAAAGGGAGAGTTATCTTCGCCTGCACTTTACCCGGCGAATGATAGTGGGGATGGTTGATGTCCGATTCTAAAATTGTGGGTACCAAATCAAATTGCACCTTATCCTGAAGATCTTTATTCAACGCCCAATCTTGGGCTTGATATCCAAACCGTTTAGCCAGCTTCGCTCTCAACGCCTGAGCTGTCGTGGTCTGCCAGTGATCGTTCCAAATAACTTTTTGAATCCAGCCATCAGCCCAGTTCTCGCCCCCCAGATGATCTTTGTAAACTTGGGGATGAGGGATAGGGTCAAGGATCTTCCAGATGGGGAGAATTTCTTTTTCTGTGGCATCGTCCATAATTTTTGAGACTTCTGCCAAAGGTAACTCTGCGGCCGTTACATCCAAAGGAAGAATGATTGACCACGAATTAGCCAGATAGCCAAAATAAATATTTTCAGATTTATCTAATCCCGTAGCGATATAAACATCATCGCCAGAGATGGCCTGAACTGGCGGATTTAAAAAATAAGACTTTGTTTTATAGTTAGTTCTCTCTAGAGAAAAAATTCTAAGCTTTTCATCTTTGGGAATAATGAGATGGGGTCCCTTAACCAAGACACCACCAAAAGATTTATCGTAAAGGGAAAGACCGTTTTCTGCAATTTCTTTGGATTCAACTTCACCGCGGAGGAGAAGAGAAAGGGCTTTTGTCGGATTAAGTTCGGCAACTCCAAAACTGCAGCGGAGACTCCCGAAATCCGTCATAACACGGTAAACTTCCCAGTTCTTACCGGGCAAATAGAGTTCGCGAACACCCTGATTCTGGTGCAATTGGAGTTCTTGGGGCGTGCATCGCGAGAGCCGAACGCGCAGGTAATGAACTCCCGCTACGACACCTTGGGACTCAGGAAAAGTAAATTTCAGAATAGGAAGGGGACGGATAAACCAATTTCCACCGTTACCGGCGGTACCGCCTTCGGCCTTTACCCAGGAAGGGTTTAAGCTGAAAACCGCAATTGCACCTAAGACTACAATTCTGAAAATACGTACCATATTGGTAAGACTGAGCAATTCTTAGGCCCCGTCAGACGTAAATCAATTGAGATCCAGTCCTTGAAAAGTGTCTAAGGTGCCGAAGAACGGCCACAAATCACGAGCACAATAAAAAAAGTCGACCCCCAAAGGGTCGACTTTTTAATTACTAGAATCCAATGAACCTAAAGAACCTTCCGGTCAATCCTCAACATTCGTGTCCAACGTATCCGTCGGATAAATCATGTTATCGCAGCCACGAACATGCACGCTATGAACCGGAAGAACTTTTCCATCCAAGGTTATATTTCCTTGAAAGGGGATATCATAAATTTCGTAGTTGTATGGGCCGTAATAATCAGGAAATGGTCCCCACGTGAGTTCTTGGGTCGACACAGATCCATCGGTATTCATCATTTCAAAAACAATCTTCGAATTTCCCTTTGGATCTATGCTGATGAGACCGTTCTTAGAATCCATATTCCTGGCGAGGGAAAAGTGGGAGGTCCACTCGTTAATTTTTCGCTGAAAGTATGAAACTCTCCACTGTTCTCCTGAGTATGCGGAATCCTCACTCGAATAACTGGGATTTCTCAAGAGAATGTAAACCTGACGATATTGAGTTGGGGTATTTTCAAACCAAATTTCTGCCCGACACTGTCGCGGCATTACATGAACCGCAAATGTCTGCATCTTGACGGCTACCTTTTCATCCGCACTGGCCACATGGGCCAATTCATGAAGAACTAAAGCCGCCATGCGTTTTTTGAGCATCACCGTAGGCAAGCCCTTTAATCGACCTTCACTCAAGCAGAGACGAATGGGATTTCGCGCTCCCTTAATAACGGAGGCATCTCTAGGCTTCCCATTATCGTAACAAGGAGCATTCTGGCGCACTAACTCAATGCCATTTTCTTTGCCGCCTTTGAAAGAATCCATGAACTGATCCACTTCAGGAAGGGCCACAATTTTCTTGGCGATATCCGCGACCTGCACATCACCCCGAATGGGCAGAACAGCACCGGGCTTAACTTCTCCCTTGAGCTCGCGAAGCATGGGTTCTAATTCAAATTTCCAGGCATCTTGGGGATCGGCTTTGAATTCTTTTTTGGAGTAGATATTCCCTCCGCCACCGGCGCGATCTACTGCGTGGGCCGCAAAGGTGGAAAGAGTAAGTCCGAGGACCATTAACACGTACAACCTAGTCATAAAAACTCCTAAATTTAATTGGGTTCAACATTTGAGCCAATATAAGCCGCATGGAGTCATTTGTCCCCATGATGTTGGTAAAAAATTACTGATATTTTTTATTTTTATTAAACTATTTAATTAACATGTTAATATTACTGGATATATGAAGGTCTTTGAATTTTCTGATTACAAAGTTTTTGTTCATAAAAAGCTCCGTGATTCTAGTAATAAGGGTCATGGTCAGTACAGCCGCATTGCCAAACATTTGAGCATTCATACGAGCATGGTCAGTCAGGTTTTCAACGGTCCAAAGCACCTTACCTTTGAACAAGCCTGCGGAGTTTGCAGTTATTTTGGTTTCACGGAGCTTGAGACGGATTACTTTGTAGCACTCGTTCAACTGGAGAGAGCCGGGACTCAAGAAGCAAGAGAAAAATGTCAGAGAGATATCAACCGGCTCCGCTCTCAATCTGAATCTCTTAAAGATCGACTCACTAAAGACATGGTTCTGGCAGAAGCCGACAACGCACTTTTTTATTCTCAATGGTATTACACCGCAACCAAGCTCATCACATCTATTCAGGGTTATAATTCTCCGGAGGCCATTTCCGAAAAGTTAGGTGTGCCCCTCAATCTTATTAATAAAGCCTTAGAATTTCTGTTGTCCGTAGGTCTCTGCGTAGAAGTCGATGGCAAAATTAAACCCGGCCCCGCCAATACCCATCTCGGGGCCGACTCACCCCTCGTCGGAAGACATCATCAAAATTGGCGGGTTAAGGGATTTGAAAAAATGGGCGCCCTAAGGCCCAGTGAACTTTTTCTGACCATGCCCGCAACATTAACGGAGAAAGATGCCATTTTACTTCGCCGAAAAATAGTCGAGTTCATAGATGACTTTGTAAAAGTAATTGATGCCTCAAAAGGCGAGGCCCTTTATTGCTTCAATATCGATTGGTTCAATGTCTGCAGATGAATCCCCCTACCCTGGCATACCCTTCGCAATTCACCCGGGCAGCATTACTAGAAGCTGTCCGAGGTGAATGAAGAAGTAATTCCTTCACTAGTGTTTATTTGTTGAACAGTCTCGGACCTTCTTCACACAGGAGTATAGAACTATGAAGTCATTCGTTTGGACCCTCGTGATTTCTCTTTCGGCATTGGCCCTTCAAGCTTCGGCAGCTGAACAAACTCAAACTGTACCCCAGGGTCAGCAGTCCCAACAGACTCAACCCACCCAACAAGTTCAGACCTCAGCACTGCCCGCACCGGCGAAAGAACATAGTTTCGGATTTAGACTGGATCCCGTCTGGGTTTTGATCGGTGGAATCGGGGGCGAAGTGGATTTTAGAATGAGCCGAACGATTTCTTTGGGCATTGGCGGATACAATATTTTCCCTCACAGCACGACCCACTCGACGTCTACGACAACCACAAGTTCGGGCACTACTTTCACCTGGGATGATGATTACAAATGGTCCGCTTACGAAATTTATGTGGGACCCACCATCATGCTTATGGGTGACTACGACCACCGCGGTCTCTACTTAGCCCCTGGCGTAGGTTACACCGGTGCTAAGATTACCGATTTCGGTACTTCAAAATTATCAGGTTCTATGGATGCTCCCGAGCTTCGCCTCACCGTTGGCTATCAGTGGGTCGTAAAGAATTTTAGATTCACCACGGGCGGCGGTATCAGAGCTATTGGCTCAAGTGATGTCGTGGTTAAAGACGACACGGGTAACGAAGTTCTCCGAGAAAAATCCAGCACCCTCGGTGGCTTAGCCCTGGATCTCGGCGTCGGGATGGTCTTTTAGGACCAAGCGCCATTGCCAGGCACGCCCTTTGTACTAAAGCCCCTTCTAATTGCTTACTAGCGGATCCGCTCCAATAGATTGTTTTAGGAGCGGATTTGCGGCGGCTTTTTGTCGTAAGCGTATAGAAGATAAACAACCCATATTGGAGTGCAAATGAAAAAGTTATTGGTGGTTTTGGTCTTGTTCGGAGTTTCTTCTGCCTATGCGGGCGATATCAAAAAAATTGAGGCTGACTTTAGTAGCTGCGGCGAAAAAGCCGAGAGCACCAGAGATATGAATGATTGCTCAGACGCCGCCCTCAAGGCTGCTGACGCCGAATTAAATAGCGTTTACCAATCTATTAAATCACCGCTGGCAAAAGCCGGAGACGAAGACAGCAAAGAAATCTTGAGGAGGCTCGTTGCTTCTCAAAAAGCTTGGCTGGTTTTTCGTGATGCCAATTGCAACCTCGCCGGTACAGATAATTTAGGTGGAAGTGGTGAGGGCGTAGTTATCAACAACTGTCTAGCTACGAGCACCATCAATCGCGTTAAAGAACTTCAGACCTACGCGGAACCTAAGTAAGAAACCTAAAGCACAGAAAATACATAATGACCAAATCCGCCGTCACGTGAGTGACGTACGGAATGAGCATGCCCTTGGTTTTATGGCGGAGAATGCCAAGGGCTGTGCCGTACACAAATGTCATGATGTAGCCCACATAGCCATTGGGAAAACCCCCAAGAAAATGCAGGGCCGCAAAAGCTGAGGCTTGGAGCAAGATCCCTATGCCGGGCTTGATATTAACCCTCAAGGTCGCCTCTTGAAGAACACCCCGATAAATTATCTCTTCGGAAAAAGCATTGAGACAGGCAAAGACCGGAACACCCAATAAAAAAATCAGAGGCTTGGGGAAGTGGCTCACTCCCCTCACCATACGCGCCCCCATTCCTAAATTATTCGTCCAAAACGCCCAAAGAATAAGGGCCACGGCCGACACCACAGAAACGATCAAGGCCCACGTCACATCCCTTTTTGTGACGTTCCCTTTTCTAAGCCAAGATAATTTTTCTTTGGGAAAGACACAGACGACAACCGCCGCCGAAATAAAAAATAATAAAGCCAAATAAAAAGCCGAAGCGCTCAGCAAAAAACCCGGAAGGATAAAATGCAGCGTTCTCCAGAGGGCCATGAGGAATGCAATATGAAAAGCCCCTCGTAAATTGAAAACCAAAGCCAAAACTAAAAGTCCGAGATAAGTGAATGTAATGGGCCATCGCGCATTGGTAAATAAAACCAAATGATGGAGAAGGACCACCATAAATACGATGAAGGCGCCTAGATATTCTTTCTTCAATAATCTCTGATTCACAAGATATTGTCTGAATACTTTTCCATCGCTGTCTACAAGATAGTCAGAGTTGAATTTCGCTACCTCTTGGTCTGCCTCTTGCTAAATCCCTAGGGTACAAGCTCCAGAACCAAGACCTTGAGATATACCGCTGGAGCTTATGAAATTATTCCTGGATTGTACGTTTGTTGTTGAGGACAGGATGAAAAAATATTTACCGCTCATGATATTGGCTTTGATTTCAACGCTAGCCCCCTGGAATTCTTACGGGGCCCGGGCCAGCACCATATGCAATAATCTTTTATCCCCCCTTAACATGGAGCTCGTTCTCCCGGACCTAAAACAGTACGAACTAATCCGCATTTTAGATCTCAAACCCGCAAAGGATTTTAAGAATTTCGCTCCCGCCGAAGGAATTTTCGTCACTCAAAGAGATGGCCAGGGCCACGCTACCGAAGCCACAATCCGGGTTCTTGCCGATAATCCCAATGAGGTCGTAGAAGTCGTCGGTGATTTCAACAGCTGGGGTCTTCATGGCACTCTCCACCTTCACCCCGATCCGGCCGATCCCCGATACGTCATTGGAAACATGACAAATATTTTTCACGGCATGCAATATCGTCTTTTGATCAACGGTCAGCAGCTCATTGACCCCGCAGCCCTGGTTCAAGCCACACCTGAATTCAATCTGAAGATGAAGGGCAACGCCGAACCTTATTTAAATTCCGCATTCTGGGACATTGAAGGCCAGGGGAAATATATTCCGAAAAGCAAACCCGTGGACTTAAGACGCTCCGCCGTGGCCGTTACCGAAATTGACATAGCTGCCCTCGTAAAAAATTGGCGTCACGGCAATCAAGTCGGGCCCAAGAGCCGTGGCGAAACATATAACTTTGTGACCCAGTCCGGAATTATTCCCTTTCTAAAAAGTTGGGGCATCAATGCCATTGAGTTTCTCCCTCTGACGGCCAGTGTGGACGGCGACGTTTGGAGTTACCGCTATCTAAATTTTGCCCCCTTTGCCGTGGATTCTCGGTGGGGAACTCCCAAAGAATTCGCCAGAATGGTGGATGCTTTTAATCAAGCCGGAATTGCCGTTGTTCTCGACGTAGTGCCCGCGCACTTTCCCTACTACGGAAATCAGGGGCCTCGGGATTTAAGCAAACTGGGAATGCAAAACTTCAGAAAAGCCGATGGCCGAAGTCTTTTTGGCGAAACCAAGAGTGAATGGGACACACGTCGTTATGATTTTCAAAATCCCTATGTCCGCCGCTACCTCATCGACGGCATGCTCAACGCCATAAAGTATTACGGGATTGGTGGATTTCGAATCGACAATTATATGGGTATCCAGGCCCAACCCGGTGGCGTGCAATTTCTAAAAGAATTAATTTCTGAAATTAGAGCCTACGCTCCCGCCACATGGATCAATGGAGAGACATTCGGCGGAGATAATTCCGTTACGCGGAGTCTGGATTTAGGCGGCCAAGGAGCCAGTACCCACAACTATGGGGACTTCTTTTTCGGCGCGGTTTATCCCTTCGCCAAGAGGAGAACGGAAGAACTGGACATGAACGTTCTGCGAAATATTATCCGCAGTCCCTATGGTTGGAAAGAAAGCGCCACTCTCTATAATGTGACCAATCACGATGAAGCTTCTAATGGCACGGGCGGTGGCGCCAACGGGGCTTACTTCGCAAGTCTTGTCAGTGGCGGTCGAAAAGAAGATATGATCGGAAAGACCCGCGCTTGGTCGGCCTTAGGAATGTTGGCGAGTTCATTTTATTTAGACATGCCCCAACTTCGAATCCTGCAACAGGGCACGTTTTATAAAAATGCCGCCGTAGAATATGATCTTCTCAATGATCCTGATATTTCCCACTTGGCCCAGTACTTAGGTGACCTCACCCAGTATTATACAAGTCACCCCGAGTTTGCGTTTTACAATACCCATCCCGATATCGAGAACCACGTCGATAATGATCACAAGGTTGCTACCCTTCACCGAATAGATCGTCAATCGAACCGTGACCTCTATGCCGTGATCAATATGGGTCATCATGAAATTAGAAATTATAGATTTGGGGTTCCCAGTGAAGGTGGGTCTTACGCGATCGTCTTGGATAGTTCAGGGGCCAAATACGGCGGACCCAATGAAAATGCACGGGTGACTCAGCAAAGGCCTCTGTCAGTGGAAAATATCGGGGCCCATGGGCGGTCCCATTCCCTTAATTTGCCCTACCTACCGCCCTATGGAGTCCTGATTTTAGAGAAACGCTGACCCTTATCGGGCGTCCCGCCAGATTTTCGCGGTCAAGAAAGCCGCGTGGCTCCAGGTGAGATTCACCGCCCCTTGCATAAATCCCGTATGGCGATTGAATTGCTCGGAGAGAGATCCGTCCTTCCCACGGTGGGTGAGGATCCTTCTAAAAAACTGATCCCCCATCTGACTGAGCGACGAAATGATAGTTTTAAATTGGGCCATGTTGGAAGTGAGTTTGGTTCCCGCCTGGACCGTGCCCTGACCCTGGAGAATAAAATCCAAGAAGGGCTTGTTCAGAGAGGTCACATAGATTTCACCAGCATGGGTATATCCCATGCGAACACGATTGCAGTACTCACCAAAACCAACGGTGGCTAAAAACCAGGGATTCCCTTCGGAGGTCCCGGTTCCGTTATAGACATCCTCGGGATATCTGCCAATGGCCGGGGCCATGGTCGTATTTTGATTGATGGGATAAATCTTTTGAAAAGCACTGATGAGAGCGTAAGCCGTGGACATCACTTTTTCATCGATAGGGGCTAAAAATCCGTCACCGGCATCGCCATGAAGGACGCCTAGAATAACGGCCACATCAAGACCACTTTTAGAAACTCCGCGGGTTTGATCCAGGGTTTCTAAAAAGTAATTTCCATTGGGCGTCCAAAATTCCATGAGGGCCTGAGAGATTTCTCCAACCTGCTGGCGATAAAATGCAGCGGCCCCCCCATCACCCAGGGCATCGGCCAAGGCCGCACCTTCAATCATGGATCGTCTCTGCACGATCAGGGTGTAGAAATGGCGACCCCAAACTTCTTCCCAAGGATCAATTCCGGATTCACGCCAGTGGTGGGCCACATATTCCAAATCAGCTTTGATCACCGAGTCCGTGGGAATTTTTCCGTCATAAAGTTTTTGGCGAACGTAATCGCCCTGATTGTCTTTCAAAAGAATGTAAGCGAAATGAGTTAGGGTGAGGGCTCTTAATGCAGGTCCATCATTTTGGGGTCGTCCCCAATCGCCATCGAAAGCCGTTCCGTCTACGTTGAATTTGGGTTCGCCCAATCCACCGCTGCGGTTGGGAGTTGTTTGATTACGACGAGAAAGATTGACGTAATCTAAAACAAATTGGCGATAGTAGGCTTTCGTTCCGGGGTCGGATGTGTGGGAAATGGTTTGCACCACCGAATCCATGACCAGGGCCGCATCCCGAATCCAGTGAAAATAATAATCGGGATCATGCCCTTTCCAGCACATTGGGATCCTAAGCTTAGAATTCCACGTGGACAAGTTGTCGC
>JADMIO011201741.1_pt1 | contig 24459 bp, 12 predicted proteins | sample 8958161 | NCBI WGS metagenome assembly JADMIO01 (sample SAMN16585339, study PRJNA669376) | soil metagenome | isolation source: Crop rotation soil | place: USA: Cullars Rotation, Alabama | collected 2011
CGCGACTTCAAGTCACGTGAATTCCAAGCTTCGGATCCCACTGTGCTGGAAAGCAACTTCAATCAATGCTCTGGGACTCGATCTGCTAAAACAAACGAGTGCATCCTCGAATAGCGTCCTTCTCTCTCCTTACTCGATTCAGTGTGCGATGGCCATGGCTTACGCCGGCGCCGAGGCTGAGACGAAACAGGAAATGGGCCGTGTTCTGCATTATCCAGAAAACCTCGATATCCATGCATCAATGGCCGAGTTGCAAAAAGGCCTCCAAACGTTGGTAGAGAAGAGCCAGGTTGCTGCGGAAAAAAGTAAGCAGTCTGCTCCCCGAGACCCACTAATGCTCTCGACCGCAAATCGCATGTACGGTCAGCAGGGCTATAACTTCCGTCCGGCGTTCCTGAATCTGCTGGCAAAAACTTACCTTGCCCCGTTCGAAGCGGTCGACTTTGTTCACCGTGCTCCCGCGATTACCGCTCAGATCAATTCCTGGGTTGAATCCCAAACGAAGGAGCGCATAAAAAATCTGATTCCGCCCGGCGCACTGAATGAACTTTCGCGATTAATCCTGGTCAACGCAATTTACTTTAAAGCCCCCTGGGAAAAGGCATTTACACCTTCCTCGACGTTGTCGGAACCTTTTCATTTGCTCGATGGTAAATCGATTCCGGTTCCCACCATGGTGAATCAACAAAGCTTTGGCTACGCTGATTACCCGAACTGCACCGCGATATCGCTCCCCTATGCTGGAAACGAAATAACTTTTCTAATCCTGCTGCCGAAGAGCGGCGTGGGTGTGCTGGAAAAAGGCCTCTCTCTCGGTTTCTTGAACGAATGTGCCCGGCTCCCAAACCGTGAGATTCGATTGCACTTGCCAAAGTTTAAGCTGGAGCCGCCCACGATCGCGCTGGGAACCCAGTTAAAGACCTTAGGAATGCGACACGCCTTTGATGAGCCGCGGGGTACCGCCAATTTCAACGGAATTGCTCCAAAACTTCCGACCGACTACCTGTACATCTCAGACGTTTTTCATAAAGCATTTATCGAAGTGGACGAAAAGGGAACCGAAGCGGCCGCTGCAACGGCGGTTCACTTTGCGACTCGGAGTGCAGTCATTATTCGGGATCCCCCACTGGAGGTGCGCATCGACCAGCCCTTTCTTTTTGCTATCCAGCATCGCAACTCGGGAGCCTGCTTGTTTTTGGGCCGGCTCGTCGACCCGCGGTAAACGCAACTCCCAAAAAGAAGGGGCGCGTCTGAGGCGCTTATTTAGTGCCGCCACCGTGCCGAGCTAAAAGGCTTTGTAGCAAGCCTTCGATCGTATGCACCTTTGCCTCAATTGTGGGTTGCAACCCGAGGCTTGCAATCATGCGCGAGGTTTCTGGTCCAATCGAAGCCAGTTTTAGTTCAGGAAATCGCTTACACATTCCGGGCAAATCAAAGCGCGCATGAAAATGTTGGACGGTCGAGGAACTCGTGAAGGTAATCCAATCGGCGCCCGTTTCCTGCAATTTTGCAGCACTACCGGTTGGATCTGCCGTCTCCGGAACTGTGCGGTAGCAGGGAATATCGTCAACTATCGCGCCCAAAGCTTCGAGCGCTTCCGGTAGCTCCGGATTGGCAACTTCCGCGCGTAAGAGACATATCTTCAAGTTATCAATACTCTCAAATTCGGCAAAAGCCTCAGCAATGTTTGCTGCCAACGCTTCATCCGGCATCAAATCTACCTGCAGGTGCAGTTCCTTTAATTTATTCGCCGTTGCCGGACCAACCGCGGCGATCCTGGCCCCTCCGATATCCCGCATATCATGGAATTGACGAAAGAAATATTCAAAAAAGGTTGATACGCCATTTGGGCTGGTAAAGACCAGCCAGTCGTAAGCGTTTAATTCCAGCAGCGCCTCTACCAATAGTTCCCGTTTTGTCGGAGGCTCAATTTTAATCGTGGGTATTTCCAATACCTCGGCGCCATACTCAAGCAATTGCCGTGAAAGTTGGCTCGCTTGTTCTCTGGTGCGAGTGACCACCACGCGTTGTCCAAAGAGCGGACGTCGTTCAAACCAGTTCAGTTTTTTCCGCAGCTTAACGACCTCACCCACAACCGCCACTGTTGGCGGGCCGATTTGTTCTTTTTCCGCAACTTGAGCAATCGTAGCCAGGGTTCCCTCGACGGAGCGTTGTTTACCCATCGTGCCCCAGCGGACCATCGCTACCGGCGTGGTCGCCGCCATTCCATTCCGGACGAGTGTTTCGGCGATTTGCCCGATTCGGTCCGTTCCCATCATGATGACCTTGGTTCCAGGCGTGTGTGCCACCTGCTCCCAATCCACCGTCGATGCTTCTTTTGCCGGGTCCTCATGTCCGGTGATCAGGGTAAGCTTGGACGAAAGCTCCCGGTGAGTCAGCGGCACGCCCCCATAATTCGGGACGGCCACAAAAGAGGAGACTCCCGGCACCACCTCAAATTCGACACCGGCGTCTGCCAATTGTTCCGCTTCTTCACCGCCTCGCCCAAAAACATAGGGATCGCCGCCTTTGAGCCGCACCACCGTTTTTCCTTCTCGCGCTTTCGCAATTAATAATGCGTTTAGCTCCTCCTGCGATAAGGTGGATTCTTTCCCACGCTTTCCGCCATAGATAATTTCGGCTGTGTAGGGAGCATGGTGCAGCAACTCAGGATTGACCAGGGCATCATAGACGACCACGTTTGCGCGACTCAGGAGCTCAGCTCCACGCAACGTGATTAGGCCCGCATCCCCGGGACCTGCGCCTACCAAATAAACCATGCCCTTAGGTTTCATGCGGAGAAGATGACGTGAGCAGAAGACTTTGGCAATTGGCCAGACACCTCAACCTTATACCTGGAACTCTGCAGCCCTCGCTGCCGGAGGCCGTTCCTGGCCGAGAACGGATTGCGCGAGCGGCCTGCTATTACTTTGGCTGGGAGCTTTCAGCCGCCGAAACCTCGCTCCTGACAGTTTTGCGGAAGCAGGCGCGATTGAGGGCGTTCAGCAGGGAGACGAGCTTTTCTTTCGTGCACTCTCCCATGAGGCAAATCTGTATCCAATTACGACGGCGCAGATACTCGCTATTATAACTTAAGAGGTATCCTGCCTCCTGGATCGCTTTGCCCAGTTTCACGGAGTTGAATTGTTCGGGCAATGCCAGGGTGACGACCGCCGGTGAGGTCACTGCCTCTTCTCCGACCAGTTCAAAACCAATTTCTTTTAACTTCGGTTTTAACCAGTTGGCCAGTTCCCTTAATTCTGCAAATCGCCTTTCCCAGGACACCCGCTTTATTGCCGCATTCAGGGCATGCAGCAAATTTGAAGAGAACGTAAATGGAATCCCTTGCTGGTCAGCGTAATAATTTAAATCGAGGTATCTTGGCAAACGTTGAGCGGAGCTCGGCAGGGTGTGATGGTAAAACACCATCGAAAGTCCCGGGTATGCTCGCAGTCCTTTACCGCTCGCACACGAGGCAAGATAAACATCTTTTAAATCCACCGGCATTGTTCCCACCGAGCTGATGGCATCGACACACAATTTGACCTGGAATTCAGCGCATAAGGCTTTCAGTCTATCCAGATCATTCAGTACGCCGGTGGATGTCTCACAGTGAACACACCAAAGCCAACCAATGCCTCGCTCCAACATCTTGCGAACGGCGTTTAGATCAAATGGTTCTCCCCACGCAAACTCAAGTGCATCAAAATCGAGCGAAAGCCTCCGCGCCTGGTCCACTATTCTTTCTCCAAATTCTCCATTGCTCAATATCAGCCCGCGTTGCTTCTCCAGCGAAAGCTGTCCGGCTATTACATCGTTCGCCAGGGTTCCGGAACCCAGCAGCAATTCCACTTTCCCTGCATTTACGAGCTCGCACAGCAATGTTTTTGTTGCCTCAAAGTCCTTTTGAAAAGCGTCCCCGCGATGGGATTCCGGCGCCTGTTCAAAGGCTCGCCGCACTTCCCGTCTGACGGCCACCGGACCCGGCAAAAAATTTACTGCGCTCGGGTGAAATGCCCGTGAAGGGGATGAACGCAGGAATTCCCGTGCCGTAGTCTCAAATGTTTCCAGCGTCACGTACATGGGCTGGAATTGCGCTTCGCCTGTGCCCACCGCCGGCCCGAAAGGCACGAACCCCAGGTGCTGATACAGCCTGAACTGCCGGATTGTTCCGGAAATGATCGCCAAATCGTACCCCTTCTCGACTCCGTGCTGCCAAAGCAACGCCAGGATACCCTGCAGCACTTGCGCTCCTCGAAACTTCTTTTCAATTGCCAGCAGGCGAATCTCGCAAATTTTGCGATTCGGGGGCAGGTAGGAATCCAATTCGGCAAGCTTGGCGTCCAACGAAAAAGGCCGATTGCCCCTGACCGCCAGCATTCCCACCAGCTTATTCCCGCACAAGGAAATCAAATAAGTATTCTCTTTATGAAACTTATCCACCAGCCGTTGCGTCGGCGAACTTTGGTGTTGAGGAATCTCTTCTACAAAGGTTCGGTAGTTCAACCGATGGATCTGTTCAAATTCCCAATCTTCACTCGCAGTTTTAAATACCAGGGGTGGCCGTGAACTCATAATTTGGGTTGATTCGATTTGGTATGAACTGCGCGATGCTCCAACAAATGCAGGAATTCTTCCATCAGATTTTTGCGATGCGTGAGCAACACAACCACTGCCAGAGTGGAAAGAGTCGTCACCCTAACGTGGTTTTCCGCTTGATACATGCCCACTAAAGGCAGGCAACTGAAGGCAATTAGCCCCGGCAACACGGTCTTGCGGATAAATCCAAAAGCCAAAAGAAAGAGGACAATAAAAGCAATGGCCAGGTGATAGTCATAAACCACCAGCGCGCCCAGCGAGGTTGCAATCCCCTTGCCGCCGCGAAAGCGCAGTTGAATTGGCCAAATGTGACCTACCACTACTGCCACAAACGCAAGGGCGACAAATCGTTCATCTTTGATAAAATGTCTGACCGTCCCTACCGCGATCGCTCCTTTGGCAAAATCTCCCAAAAGCGTAAATATGAACCCGGGCACCCCCAGGATGCGTCCCACATTCTTTGCCCCCACATTTCCGCTTCCCAGTTCGCGCACGTCCTGGCCACGAGCAAAGCGCACGAGATAGTACCCGGTTGTGAAGCAGCCTAATAAATAAGAAAATAAGGAGATGCAGCTGGCCTGGTTCCAGTTGGCCGACTGAATCTGTTCAATCCACGGCATAGTTGTTAGTCAGGTTTCTCACCAACAGTTCTCTGCTCAGACCTCTGACCTGCCAATTCTACCCCGAAGCGCCCAGTGCTGTGAAATCAAAAATATGAACATTAAGTAACCTTGATCTTCAAATCTTTGGTTTCAGTCACGTTCAGTAAACCATCCGGCCTGTTTACAGGCCAGCGAAATCTCCATCCTATTGAGGTGAACGGATCCGGTAAAATCGTTGCGAGACTGGGAATGAATCGGTCACATTTATCAACGATCCGTCGCCCGTGTAGGTCTGTAATGAACTCCAGACCGGGCTTGTCAGGTCCGACTTGTACTCCACTCGATACGTCTGACCGTTGATACTTTGGAAGGAAAAAACCGGAGAGTTCCCGCTTCGTCGCGGATTCACGATTGTCGTTGGTGTTAGTCCTGCACAACAGGAGTAAGCACCATCCGAAATGGTTACCGTATCCACATACCAGCCGATTACCGCGTCGCTAACATCCGAGCCGCAAACCCACCTTAGCCGCACGCTCTGACCCGCCGCAGCCGCGGGCAGGTTGACGGTTGTGGTGACGAAACTTAAAGAATTGCCGCTCCATGCCTGCCGGCCAGCCAGTGGGTTGCTATACGAGCTGCTGACGGTGCGATTATACGCTCCATTTATAAAACTGCCTCCTGCAGCTATGATGTCCTGGAAACCGCCCGCTCCGATCGCAATTTCCAATACTCCTCCATCATAAGCGACCGCGGAGCTGGCGCTGCTCGCTTCTAAGTTGTAAAAATGCCGGAAACTTAGCTGGGCCGCTGGTGACGTTACGTTGATCGCTGGACTGAGCAATGTTGCCGTACCCACTGTGGTAGCATTCGTTACAAATACTGCATTCGGAGCGGTATCGCGAGCGGCGGTCGAAGTTTTCCAGGTAGAGGGAACTCCGCTTGCTGTTGCTGTCCAACCTGCGGGGAGTGCCGGAGCCGTCACGCCATCAAATGTCTGATTTAGGGTTATGATACCACTGCTTACTGTTCCGAGTTTAAAGCTGAAGCTTGTTGTTCCAAGATTAGTGGCTCCGGTCGCCCCAGCGGGATCCTGTAAATTCAACGTAGCAGTCACCGTCCCACCGCAATTCCCATTGGCGATGAATGTGAATGGTCGTGTAATCACCGTTCCACCCGCCAATGCCCCGTAGACTTGTGGCCCAGACGGTGAAAGCACTCCGCCAGACGCCTGTAACGTTGCGGTTAGATTGGTTGTGCTGCTGGTGCCGAGGTTTTGCAAAGCTACATTTATTGTAGCCGTTTCGCCCGGGTCCAATGCTCCGTTGGCTGGCGAGCAGCCTTCCCCGATTAGAGTAGCGCTCACACCTCCAATCACAGGAACGGGCGCCTCAGTGGCATTATAAATCACTAGTGCAAAATCCTGGTTCAAGGCGTTGTTCACGTTAGGGACTCCAATCCCGTTTATCCCCGTGCCCAGAACTTTAACCGAATAGGCACCAGATACTCCTGCAGGTAAAAAGACGCTCTCCACATTATTTTTTACGTCAGCGCTGCCCCCGCTAGTTGAAAGGGCGCCAGTGAAAACATTCCCTTTGTAAGTAGTCCCGCCCACTGTGACGACCAGGTCAAGATTGTTTACATAAGCGTTCCCGACTGTGCTGCCCGGCGCATCAGTCCACGCCACTGTGACTCGAAAGGGTTTGTTTGTGTCCGCAATAGTACCGGTGTACACCCGGGATTGCCCACTCGCCGTGAAGGTGTCATTCGTGAGTTGGTCGCGCACGACTCGAGCGATTCCGTCAAATGCCGTATCCAGCGCCACCCCGCCCATACCCTGGTTGTTCGACCATAGATTATCTCCGGCTGAGGCCCCCGTTAGATACCGTGCCGAGTTCATCAAATACGCCTTTGTCATTGCCGGGCTCGGTGGGTTACTGAATTGATTGATGAAGTATTGTCGCACCAACGCGCAAGCACCCGCCACCGCTGGCGTCGAATGGCTCGTCCCTGATGAAGCCGTGTAAAATTGCTGATTTAGTGGCCAAAACAGACTGGTTCCGGGACCACCAGAAACGCCATCGCCGCTCCAGCATCCGTCCACTGTCCCTGTAGCTGCAGGATTAAAAGCCTCCGGAGCGCCACCGCTCACATGTGTGCCGGGTGCGACCAAATCAGGCTTGTGCCTGCCGTCAGCGCAGGGGCCTCGACTTGAAAAGGAAACGATGTCATTCGCACTGTTGGCCTCGTTATCGGCTACGCCGCTCGCGTCCGTTCCTCCGAACGCCTGAACGTTCTCTGAAGCTCCTACCGAGATGACATTTTTGGATGTCCCAGGCGAACCAATAGAAACCGGGCCTGAGCCATCGTTCCCGGCGGCGAAAAGAATTACCATTTCCTGATTTCCATCTAGCGCAAAAGTTGAGCCGGCTGGTTGCGCATCTCTCACCAACATGTCGTAATTTTGTGCGTCGATGTCATAGCTCCCGTCTCCAGGGCCTCCCCAACTATTATTACTAACCCGCGCTCCGTCCTGGTAAGCTTCAGATTGCAGATTGTCGTAGTCAGGATTCGTGAAATTGTCCGGATCAAAGACAACCGATGATCCAACTTTCACAAATGGACAAACTCCCAGCCCGTAATGGTAGCCGCTGGTGTCTGCGAAGGGGAAGCCTGGTAGATTATCAAATCCCCCTATAATATGCGCATTCAGATTCCCATGTCCGTCACATCCACTCAGGGTGCTTCCACCATTCGGAAAGCCCTCCAATCGATTATACGCCACTCGACTGCTTGCGGTTAAACTACCCCCGGTAAACAGACCAAAGTGGTTCGGCGCCGTACTGCCGTTGTCTATCCCGCTGTCGCTGACATCGACTACAAACCCGGAGGCATCAAACTGTGCTTGCGTAAAACCTTTGCTTGCGAGCCACGCAAGGTAACCAGGGCCACTTGGTACATTCCCGTTCAAATGACCGGACATGATCTGGTCCTGTCGTTCATCAAATTTTCGTCTTGGAAAGTAAGGCATGATGGAGATGACATCAGGTCGCGCTGCAATCGTTGCGATGCTCTCAGGTGCCAACCGAACGATAAAATTCAAATATTGTCGCACCGCTCTGCGCTGCTGGATATTTTCCAATTTCAATTGCTCCAGCAATTGTTCAGTTGCCGCGTTTGCCTCCTTATCCGCCACCAATTGCACGGAAAATAAATCCGTTCCAATCTTGCGAGCGATTTTGTGTTCATCAGTCGCGCGTGCCAAAGGATGAATTTTATAGTCTTTCAGGTAAGGGGCTTCCCATTGAATATGACCTTCCGAGGCTGCCAGTTTTCGCATGTTGCCGATATTGGCCGTCTCCCCATAAACCAGATAAGCGTTATGTGGTATGTAATCCACGACTTGCAGCCCGGCGGCTTGAAGTTGCTCGCGCCATTGCGGCTGCACCGGGCCGACGAACTGTACGAGATGTAGCTGCTTGCCTTTACCCTGAGTTACGGTCGCGCTCAAAGACTTCACCTCCGGCAACCGTGTTTCAAGTCGCTGCGAATTCAGCAAGATCGTATAGTATTCATCGCGCATCTGGCCGGGCGGGTTCTGCGTGGCTCCTGCATCTGGCGCTTCCGCAGTCTCATACAGTTGATAAGTGCCGTAATCAGCGAGTAATCGGCCTCCTTTGGAAATGATTTCTGCGCCTGCAATCGGGTCGGTAACCTCCACCTTATGTGGATTTCCTGCCCAGGCTATGCATGTCATTAACAGGAAACCCGTTAACGCTACGTTTAGAGAGAAAAGCCTCTTTCGGTTGGCCCAGGAAATAGGGCCACAACAATTCGACATATTAGGGTCATAACCTACCGGAATCGCATCACCGATTCCAGCACAATCAGCGCCATTTATACGCAAAAGTGAGTACTTTAACTTTCATTTTGAGCATCGTTTTACTCCACGAGATTGACTCTTCTATGGCAATGGATTAAACAATCTCTTTAAGAGCACTGAAGCTGGATATCATGAAATTTAAGGTTTTGTTCTCATTTCTCCTCGTGATGTTCGCCCTCGAAGCGCGAACCCAGAACTTCTCGATCGACTGGTTTACTATTGATGGCGGCGGAGGCACGAGCACTGGAGGAGTGTACACCGTAACCGGTACCATTGGTCAACCGGATGCGGGCAGGATGAGTGGCGGCAATTTTACCATCGAAGGTGGTTTCTGGGGTATTCTGGCTGCAATTCAGACTCCTAATGCGCCCAACTTGCGAATCGTCCTCACTGCCACCAATACCGTCATCGTGGCCTGGCCAACTTCTGCAACCGGCTTCACTTTACAGCAAAATTCCGATCTGAACACAACAAGTTGGTCAACTGTAGGCACCTCTCCCACCGTCGTAGGCTCCGAAAATCAGGTCGTGGTTTCTCCTCCCATAGGTAATCGTTTTTACCGACTGAAATCTCCGTAGGCCGCTCGCTCAAAACTGGCGAAACCGTATTTGCCAGTTAATGGGTCATTAAATAAAAAATGATATTTATCCCCAGCGGGTATGCAATTTTCTCCGAGTAACGACTGAAATAAACTTCATTCTCGCCTTCACGCTCCCAGCCATCACTAATATCGCTGTTGTGAATGGCTAAAATCAGCAGCCGCTGGTGGTCGTCCAGTATGGCTCGAACGTGCATTTCCTTGGAGCCTTCGCCGCGGTAGACCGTTTGGAGCTCCGATTGCGGATCGGTGGGATCGTAATTCCGATTCCAAAATTGAATCGTCGGGACCTGCAGGTTGTTCATCGGGCCTCGCAAATCGTAGACACAATTAAAAATCGCGTGCTCCGTGGTTAATTCCTGCCACGCCCGGCCGGGCAGAACTCGGGATATTTGCGCGGCAAACCCATTCCATTCTTCGGCTCCCCAAAAATCATTTACGAACAGCGCCCCTCCATCCATCAGGTAAACACGCAAAGCAGTTACTTCCTCCTCGCTTAAGCTCATATATCCAGCGTGTTCCATATACAGCAGTGGGTACTGGAAGAGCGAAGGGTCCGTCAGCTTCACCACGCGTGCATCCGGGTCCGTCTTTATCGTCGTGAGCTGTTGAAGCCGATAGGAAAAATTGAGGTCAGCATCCGGATAATCGACCCACCAGCCAAGCCAACGAAACCAGCCCCGGCCGGATCGTGCTCGCGGATCGGGTTGGAATATGACTCGCGCAAACGTAAAGACCTCGTCCTGAAATTCCGGAGCGTTGGTCCAACTCGGTGTTCCGGAGCTATGGCTCGCCACCTCACGAGCCGTCCGAATCTCGTCTTCGTTTACTACCAATCCTCCTTCGATTTGGACCATGTGGCCGGAACCTTCCGAGCGAGGGTTTAACCGCGACCGCCACGGCGGTTGAGCACAACATGCCCCCACGACAACAATCATTGTCAGCCAGATCGTCTGTCTTGCCCTGGTTGTTGACATTAAAATTTGAGAGCCGAAGCAACTTACTACTGAATTTGCCAATGCTCGCCAATTTTCTTTCGCCCGCCCCACTTGAACTTCTAGCAGCGTGAATAAGCTGAGTTCACTGAATTTGATTGCGAGTGGACAAGGTCGGAGTATCTATAAAGTATGCGTTTATCCCATGTTTCCGCATTAATCGTCCTGTTGGGTGTAGGCATCGAGAGGAACAGTGCAGCGCCAGGACCCAATGCGGTGCCAAACCAAATTACGGAAGAGGAAAAAGCAGGTGGGTGGAAGCTTTTGTTCAATGGCAAGGATCTGCAAGGTTGGCGTAGCTTCAAAAAGAAAACGGCGCCTGAGCAGGGATGGGAAGTTCAGGACGGATGGTTGCATTGTCTTGGTAAACACGGCGGAGACATCATCTCTGACCAGGAATTCGATGATTTCGACCTGGAATGGGATTGGAAAGTCGCGCCTGATGGCAATAGCGGGCTTAAGTACTTCGTGACAGAAAAACGAAACTCCGCCTTGGGTCATGAATATCAAATGATCGATGATGCGCGGAACTCCGATGCAAATGCCGCGAACGGAAAGCATGTCACCGCCTCATTTTATGATGTGCTTAAACCCGAGCGCACTCCCCCGACCAATCCCGCCGGCCAGGTCAATCACTCGAAAATTGTCGTAAAAGGAAATCATGTCGAGCATTGGCTAAACGGTGCCAGGGTCCTTGAATATTCCTGCGGCAGCGAGACTGTCAAAGATGCGGTTGCGAAAAGTAAATTTAAAAATACCGAATGGTTCGCTGACAAGATTTCCGGACACATTTTGTTGCAGGATCACCAAAGTGAGGCCTGGTTTAGAAACATTAAAATCCGTCCTCCCAGCTAGGCTGGTTGGCGCTCTCGAGAGTTTGAGGCTGGTTAGATTTCCATCAGCATCCGGGCTGGATTTTCCAGCACATCCTTGAGTCGTTTCAAAAAGGAAACCGCTTCACGGCCATCCACAATTCGATGATCGTAAGTAAGCGCCAGGTACATCATCGGTCGGATAACAACCACACCTTCGGCCGCGATCGGGCGTTCCTGGATGGCATGCATGCCTAACACACCGCTTTGTGGTGGGTTGACGATTGGTGTGGACATCAACGAACCATACACTCCGCCATTGCTAATCGTAAATGTGCCGCCCTGAAGTTCTTCAACTTTAAGCTTATTTTCTTTTGCTCTTCGCCCGAAATCCCCGACCGATACTTCGATTTCAGCAAAACTCATCCGCTCACTATTTCTTAGCACCGGAACCACCAATCCTTTCCCGCTCCCCACGGCCACACCGATGTCATAGTAGTTATGGTATACAATATTGGTCCCGCGAATTTCTGCATTCAACGCGGGATATTGTTTAAGTCCATCGATTACTCCCTTTACGAAGAAGGACATGAAACCGAGTTTTACGTTATATTTTTTCAGGAATGCTTCTCCATATTCCTTCCTGAGCGCCATGATGCGTGACATATCCACTTCGTTAAATGTGGTTAGCAGGGCGGCCGTATTTTGTGCTTCCACCAGCCGCTCCGCCACCGTTCGACGCAGACGGCTCATCGGCACTACCTCCTCTGCGCGGGCTGAACTGCTTATTCCAGACTTAACTTGAGCTGTTGCCGGTTTCAGTTCCTGCTCCTTGGCCGGAACACCTTGAGTTGTGGTGACTGCCGACTTGGCGGAATCCGAATGCCGCATGGCATCTTCCTTCAAAATTCTTCCGCCCGGACCCGTTCCTTTCACGTCTTCCGGTCGCAATCCATGTTCTGCAAGGATCCGTTCGGCTGCCGGCATCACGCGTGGTGTTTGTGTCGGCGCCTCGACAGCCTTCTCGGAAGTTTTTTTCTCTGCTCCACTCCCGGTGACTTGACCGTCTTTCTCCATGATCGCAATGGTTTCGCCAACTTTGGCGGTTTCACCCTTTTGCTTCAGCACTTGAGATAAAACACCCCCTTCCGGAGCCGGAAGTTCTACCGTGGCTTTCTCGCTTTCCAGCGTCACGACCGGTTCATCTTTAACCACCCGCTCACCCTTGCTCTTGAGCCAAGAGCCAATTTCCACTTCGCTGATGGACTCCCCGACCGAGGGGACTTTGATTTCAATTGCCATAAATTATTAATTACTCCGAATGCAGCCTGAGGGTTCAGAGTTCACTCCCTGAACGCTCGAGAAATTATGTCTGCCTGCTCCTGTTTGTGGCGTTTGCTGGAGCCCGTCGCTGGTGAAGCCGAAGGTGCCCGCGTGATGGGAGCAAAGGGAAAGCTGTTCAGTAACTTTTCTCCAAACCGCATGCGTAGGTAAGTCCACGCACCCATATTCGCTGGCTCCTCCTGCACCCAAAAAACCGGGGTGCCCTCGCGGTAAGGTTTCAATTCTTGCTGCAGCAGGGTTTGGGATAACGGGTAAAGTTCCTCCAATCGAATAATCGCCACATCATCGCGCTTGTTCTGTTCGCGATGGCTTTCCAGTTCATAATACAGCTTACCCATGCAAAGCAGGATGCGCTTAACATTTTCGCCGCGGAATTCCGCGGTATCACCGAGAATCCGCTGAAAACTTCCGGAGGCAAGCTCATTCAGGCTCGAGACCGCCTTGGGATGCCGCAACAAACTTTTCGGCGCCATGATCACGAGCGGCTTGCGCCAACGGCGCAGGACGTGTCGCCGCAGGCAATGAAAATATTGGGATGGCGTGGTGGGATACACCACCTGCAAATTGTCCTCTGCTGCCAGGTGAAGAAATCGTTCCAGTCGAGCGCTGGAGTGCTCTGGTCCCGCGCCCTCAAATCCATGTGGCAGCAAGAGGACCAACCCACTCAGGCGTTGCCATTTGTCCTCCGCACTCGCGATGAACTGATCCACGATCGGCTGCGCCACATTCCAAAAATCTCCATATTGCGCCTCCCAAAGCACCAGACCTTCCGGGCAATCGAGGCTATAGCCATATTCAAACCCTAGTACCCCGACTTCCGAAAGCGGACTGTTATAAATCTCAATCGCCGCCTGACCGCTTTCCAGATGCTGCAAGGGCATGTGCTTGCGACCGTCTTGATAATCATGCAAAACCGCATGGCGATGGCTGAACGTGCCCCGTTCGCTGTCCTGGCCGCTCATCCGAACGCGGATGCCCTGAACTCCCAAACTGGCAAAAGCAAGTGATTCCGCTGCCGCCCAGTCGAGCGGCTGTTCGCCCAGTGCCATCTGTTCCCGTGCTTGCAGCAGCCGCTTTATTTTTGGGTGAGGATGAAATCCCTCCGGCAGCTTGGCCTGCGTGGTTAACCAGGATTTTAATTTTTCTACCGAGACCGTCGTATCAGTAATTTCATCCTGCGGTTCCGGGCCACCAGTGTAATTAGCCCAAATCCCTTTTAAGGAATCAGCCGAAGCTGTTGATTTTTCTGATTGCGATTCGGACAATTCCTTCTCCAAAAGCTCGCGACGTTTTGTGGCTATCGCATCGGCTTCCTCCCGAGTCACTCCACCCAATCGCAGGAGATGTTCGAGATATCCTTCTCGCACCGATTTTCGATTGGCAATTGCTCGATACAGAACTGGCTGAGTAAATGACGGTTCGTCGCCTTCATTATGGCCCAGCCTCCGATACCCGTACATATTGATGACCACATCCCGCTTGAATTCATTTCGGAAATCCATCGCGAGCCGAACCACTTGCGCAACGGCTTCGGGATCCTCTCCGTTTACATGAAAGATCGGGATCTGCAGCATCTTTGCCACGTCCGTGGCATAAGTGCTCGATCGTGCTTCCGCCGGGCTGGTCGTAAATCCCACCTGATTATTGACGACTACATGGAGCGTGCCACCGACTCGGTACCCGGGTAATTGACTTAAATTTAATGTTTCTTGAATGACACCTTCTCCGGCAAAAGCGGCGTCGCCATGGATTAGCAACGTTAGACCTTTGCTTCGCGCACCATCACCGGCCCGGTCCTGTTTGGCCCGGACCCTGCCCAGCGCCACCGTGTTCACGAATTCCAAATGGCTGGGATTAAAACATAATGAAAGATGGACTTTAGCTCCCGTCGTTGTGGTCCAATCGGTGCTGTGCCCCAGATGATATTTCACGTCCCCCCGTCCCGAAGCACTCTTGCCGTCGCTATCGGCAAATTCTCGGAAAATCCGGCGAGCGCTCTTGCCCATAATATTCGCGAGCACGTTAAGCCGGCCGCGATGAGCCATCGCCAAAACAATTTCCTGAATGCCCTGTTCTCCCGCTTTTTCAATGGCCAGGTCCAGCAAAGGGATGAGGCTTTCCGAACCTTCGAGGGAAAAGCTTTTGGCTCCCACGAATTTCTTACGGATGAATTCTTCGAAGGTCACCGCATCGGTTAGCCGGGTTAAGATGCGAAGTTGCTCCTCTCGCGTTAATTCCGTCCGGTTTTCCGTCATCTCCATGCGTCGCTGCAGCCAGCGTCGCACACTAAGGTCATCGATGTGCATGTATTGCACGCCAATCGAGCGGCAATACGTGTTCCGTAATCGTTCCAGGAGCGATCCTAACGTGAGCGGCCGGTCATATTGAAAGGTTTCGCTGTAAACCGGCAAATCCATGTCCGCCTCGGTAAATCCAAAAAATTCCGGCTTAAGTTCGGGTGGAACTTCCTGCTGCATTCCCAGCGGATCCACCCGGGCAATGCGGTGCCCGCGCACTCGGTAAAGGCGAATCAAAAGATAAACCCGGTCCTGAATCGCAGCTATTTCCCGAGACCCGAATCTGCTTAAAGGTTCAGAGTCTGTTCCATCGGGTGGGTTGAAAATGCTGTACGGCTTAAATGAAGGCCCAAACCTCGGCTTGGGAAAACGCAGTTCCCCATTCGCCACTTGTGAAAAATATTGCTGCCAGTCGGATGGAACCGAAGCTGGGTTACGGGTGAAATCCTCGTAGAGGGCTTCGACAAATGCCAAATTGTTGGCATCGAGCAGCGGAACCGGTTTTTCACCTCCGTTCATCTCATTCATGGGGTTGCTGCTCCGGATTCAACAAGTGCTTCCGAAAACTCAGCTTTTTGTGTTCTTTGTTCGGACTTGCAACGTCGAAACCACTTCCTTAACTCCATCCGTGTCCAAAGCCAAAACCATCGCTTTGCTGATGTCATCCGGGGAAGCGACAGCGCCTGATAAGGTAACCACACCATCGGTTGTGTTAACCGAAATGCTCAAAGCGGACAGGTCCCTGCTGGCGATCAACTTTCCTTTAATGGCGGCAGTCGTGCGAGCGTCAGCCGTCGCGTCCGCCAGTGCCTGGCCAGCCGCCTGCGCTTTTCGGCGAACTACCTGTCCCGAACGGGCCAGATCTTCCCGGATATTCTCGGGCTCCAAATTCCACTCCCTTAATTTGTCCTGAATATTATCCCGGGCGGACTTGGTCGCTTCCTCGATTTGATTGCCCGTCGAACGGACGGTCGAGCGACCTCGATTGCTGCCATAAAAATAAACTGCCGCAGCGCCCACCAACAACCCGACCACCAGCGCAAGCACGATCCTCATAAGGTAAGTTTCACCTTATTTGAGAGCCGGTCAAAGTCAAACCGCGCATGGAAATAGATTGACGTTCCAAACTCCATTCTGCCAGCCTTTGCCGAGGTAGAAGCCCCTTGTTCACATTTGATAAGCCCGCGCATGATCCTGGAAAATAAGAGTATTGTTAAACCCAGCCGCATGCCTTCGGCTTCCCACTGTTTATTTGCCACCATCCTCATACTCATCAGCGGCATGGTTTGCGCGAGCGCTCAACCCCGCCTGATTGCCTGGGGCGATTTCTCCGTCGGCACGAATGTTCCGGTCGGGTTGCCCGATTTAAAAAGCATTTCAGCGGGTTTTAGTCATGGCTTGGCGCTCAGAAACAACGGTCTGGTAGTGGCCTGGGGTGATAATTCCCTGGGGCAGGCCTCCGTTCCCTCAAATTTGTCCAACGTGACAGCGGTCGCCGCTGGCCAGTACCATAGTCTGGCGCTGCGCAGTAACGGCACGGTAGTCGCCTGGGGACTCAATAATTTTGGGCAATCCACTGTCCCCACCAGTTTGACCAATATCATCGCCATCGCCGCAGGTTCGTTGCATAGCCTGGCTCTGCGCAGCAATGGAACTGTAGTGGTCTGGGGCGGTAACGACCCAGTCATTAGGAATGTACCCGCTGGTCTGAATAACGTAGCGGCCATTTCAGCAGGTGATGCCCACTCCCTGGTTCTTCGCAGCAACGGAACCTTGGTAGCCTGGGGTAACAATGACTCCGGCCAGACCAACCTTCCAACCGCTTTGGGTCTGACGAACATTGCTGCCATTTGCGCCGGTTATCATCACAATCTGGCGGTCCGCTCAAATGGGACGGTGGTCGCCTGGGATGCAAACACAGTTAATGTATATGGAGAATCCACCGCGCCCGCCGGTCTCAGCAACGTCACCCGCGTTGCCGCCGGTTATTTCTACAGTATGGCCTTGCATAAGGACGGAACGGTGACCGCCTGGGGCCAGGATTTCACGGGCCTGACCAATGTGCCTCCCGGCCTCACAAATGCAGTAGCCATTAGCACCGGCACAGCGGCCGGCAGCGATTTTGCCCTCGCCCTCACTCCCTCGCCTTTGTGTCCGCCTGGATTTCCCGACAATTTCGAATGCCGTCAGGTCCTCTCCGGCACTAATATATCCTTCTCGGCCTCAAATGTGGGTGCCACCAGCGAACCAGGCGAGCCAGCGCATTTCGATTTCGATGCCGGTAAATCTCTCTGGTATACGTGGACTGCGCCCTCCTCAGGAGGTGTCGTCCTTTCTGCCCAAGCGAATTTCAACGCCCCGCTGCTTGCCGTTTATGCCGGCTCAAATTATCCCTCGCTTACGAAACTCGGAGGGAATAATGCCACTTATTTTCAAAGTCGGGTCGTCTTCACCGCTGTGGCAGGAACCGCGTACCAGATCGTCGTGGACGGGACCACCGCCAACGGTAGCACCGGTGAGGGAAATCTAAACGTCAACTTGACTCTCAACCCGCCTCTAGCCAATGACCTTTTCGTAAATAGCACTGTCATTTCCAATACATTTTACGAAACCGCCGGCTCTTTTGTCGGCGCTAGCGAAGAAACCGGTGAACCCATCCATACTAATCTAAACGGCAATGCCACCTTTCACCAAACCTTATGGTGGACGTGGACAGCTCCCACCAATCTTGGCATCACCTCCATCCCCGTTAACCTGACCGCCGACGGAGTCAGCTTTCCTCCAAACGTGGGATTGTACACCGGTGCTTCCCTGAATACTTTGGTGCGCGTCCCTAATGTGGTCAGCCAAACCAATGGCATGACGCGGAAAGTCAGTTTTACCGCTACTGCCGGCACTGTATACCAAATTGCGCTCGGCGGACTGCAGGCAGATCCCTTCGGAGTCGATGCTTCTCCGCGCATCGGCAACTTCCGCCTCCGCTTAAGTATCACCCCTTTGCTGCTCACTTTTTCCGGGATCAATCTGGTCAATAATGCGGATGACTCGATTGCTTTTAGCGCCAACGCGCAAGTCACGAACTATGGTTCCGCTGCAAGTGGTCCGCTGCGCGTTCAGATCGTGGCGAACTCAGGAGTGAGCGTTCGAGGACCGGACAACGGTTTTGCCACTAATAAACCGCTCGTTCTGACTGTTACCAATTTTGCAGCGCTCGCTCCAGGGCAGGGCACCGTCCGCCGGGTTTCCGGCACCATCCCGGCACCTGCTGTTAACCCCGGAGCTACCCCAACCAATGGCATCGGCTATGGCGCTTACGGAAATTTGCAGGAGCAGGTGGATACCAACTACTTCACGGTTGATCAAACCTTGCTGGCGTTTGGCGTCTGGCCGGATTTAGGAGGATTCCTTGGGCCAGGTGGCGGCGTCATTCGATTGGATCCAGGTCTGACCGGGGCTGGTTTCAACCCGCTCGTAAGCGTCGGCATTTTCGGCGCGACGACTTTGACCGAAGGCAGCACCGCCATTTATTTCGGCCGTGCCAAATATGCGAACAATTACCAATACGATTTCACCAACACACCCTGGTCCAGCACCGTGTTCACCATTACCAATGGTATCTTCACCGTTGGGAGCGTAGACAACGATACCTTAGCCACGCTCACTGCCACGTATTCCTCGGGCGGCATCTCCTACAAGGCCACCACGAACATCCTGATTCTCAATGTGCCACCGGCGAATTTAAGCCAGCCCACCCTCCAGCTAAATACCAACTTCGTATTTAGCCTCCAAGGTGCTCCCAATCGTAAATACGTCATCGAAGTAACCTCAGATTTGCGTGACCCGGTAATATGGCTCCCCGCCAGCACCAACACCATCCCCGCCTCCGGCTCACTTTCGATCACCAACTCGCTCGGCTCTGACGCCGCCCGTTTCTTTCGCGCCCGCGAAGCGAACTGATTTCCTACTTCTCCTTCATGTGGATCACCCCATCCGCACTTCTTTCATTTGGTAATGACTGTAGTTCTCGCAAATAAAAAGCGGACGGCCCGTCGGCTCCTCCTCGCAACCGCAAGACTTCTTTGAAAAGTTCGGTGGCGCGCTCTGCATTCCCTTTTTTAAAAGCTTCCAGGGCCATCACAAAAGTTTCCATCCAGGCCAATTTTTCAGTCGCCGAGGCGCGGAATCCAATCACTTCATTAACACTCACCGGTTTGCTCCGGCCTGAAACCACAAATTGCCCCAGACTCCGAATTTGGAATCGGTCGCTCAGCAGAGCTCGGGTGGAATCCGAAATCAACAGTTCGGTTCCCAATGGTTTGTTTAAAGATTCCAGCCGGGCCGCCACATTCGTCGTGTCGCCAATCAGCGTATAATCAAAACGAACGTCCGAACCTAAATTCCCCGCTAACACTTTCCCACTATTGATTCCAATGCGTGTTCGCAGTCGTCTGCCCGCAATGTCCTTCTCGCCCGCCTTCTTGATGTTCAAAGCCGCCAGGACGGCGCGCTCTGCCGGCTGCGGTTCAGGTAACGGCGCGCCCCACGCCGCCATCACCGCGTCACCAATGAATTTAATCACCATCCCCTCCTGCTCCAGAATTGCACCCGTGGTTTGATTGAAATAGGCAATCAGTATTTTTGAAACTTCCGCCGGCTCCAGGGATTCCGACATCTTCGTGAAGCCTTCCAAATCGGTAAAAAGAATCGTCGCCTCAACTTCTTTACCACCCGGCGTCAGATCAAATTGGCTGTTCGCGATTCGGTCGGCCATGTAAGGCGAGGCATAAACCGCGAACGCTTGCCGCAATCGTTGACGCCGCAAAGATTCAATCAAATACCGATACCCCACCGACCAAACCAACGCTACGGGAGTTTGTGCTGCTACGGGTATCGCCCAGGCAAACCAGAAATGTTGCTTGAGTTGTAGCGCACCGCTGAGCGTCGCAAAAATAACTGCCGCCAAAGCCGCCACGCCTGTCGCCGGCCAGGGTGCCAGCCGCATGAGGCCCAGGCTTACGGCCACGCCCCAAAGAATCACGATCAACAGCTCCACTCGATAATCCAGCCGCTTTAACCAATCTTTGTTCAGCAAATTCAAAAGGCTCAAGCCATGCACCGCGGCTCCCGGCGACAGCGATGACTCGAATGCTCCTGTGTCAAACCTCGAGTAGGGATTGCCAAAGGTATCTCGTGCTGCGCCGGTTATTCCCGCCTCCGTCCGCACACCAATCATGACGATTTTGTTTCGAAAATAATCCGAAGCTAAGCCATTTTCCGCCAGCGCCTGGTCCAACGCGACCGCACGCAACCGCGCGGGCGGACAATAATAATTAAGCCATCGCGGCTCCAAACGGGAACTCCCCTCCCTGGTCACGTCTGCCTTCAACACCTTAGCCGCCGCCCAGCTCGCGGAGGGATAATTCTCCAGCCCGCCATAAATCCGGCGCACACTGAAATCCGCTTTGTCTTCATCCACATTGGCGATCCCAATCGCCGCGCATGCCTTCTCGAGAACCGGCGTGGGCTGAATCGGCGTCTGAAAAACGACATTCCCTTGCACTTGATTGACGCATTCACCCACCAGCGTCACGCGCCCATTCTGTTGCATCGCTTCGGCAAATGCCTCATCGAGCCCCGGTTCAGGGCTTTCCTGATCAAACAACAAATCAAAAAACACCAGTTTCGCATCTTCCTTCGTTAAGCGTTTGAGTAGCTGAACGTAAAATCGCCGGTTCAGCGGGACGTCGGTCGGCTGCTGCAACCGCTTTTTTACCATCGTGTCCAAATAAACCATCATGAGTTCTTCCGGCACACGATTCTGAAATAAGAACGGTACGTCGTAGCTTAGCCGCTCCAATCCTTTTCCCGGCCCCCACAACAGCATCACGCCAATTCCGACGGCCAACAAAATTCCAATCACGCTCCCAACGCCTTTGCGCGCCAGATTTTTCGTGAGCAGATTTTTTCCCGCCGGAGATTTCACCTTAGAAATTTACCCTGAACCTTCCTGCATAAACCCGTTCGCGCGCCATTTCCGCATACGTATTCAACGGGTTCAGCCGATAATCTGTCCCAGCCAAATTCAAAACCCCGAAGCTTATCTCTCCCCGTTGCCGTCGCAGCCGGTAACCCACAAAAACATTATGCATGAAGAAATCGTCCCCCGGCAGCGGCTGCGCATAACCGCTATTTTCCTGGTGATACCATTGACTCTCAACTCTCCCGAAGAATCCGGAGTGATGATTGAACAACGCATAAATCGTTGCTTGCTGCAAATCTCCCTGGGTATGCATGTCCGCCGCTGGATCAAACGCGGCCAGTTCGGAAAAATCGTCATGCAGTTTTGCTCGCGTAAATTTATAAGCGCTCCCTACTGACCAACTGGCGCCCAGGAGTTGGTTCACGCCCGCCGTCAGGGAAAGTTCGTCGTAGTTCAATCGCTCTCGTGTCCCTCCCGGCGTCACTGGGGGCGGCGGCGGCAACGCCCCGGAATAATCAAAAGCTCCAACTTCGCGATTCACTTGGGAATTCAGAAACTCGCCTTGAATGCCAATGTATGTGCCTGATTTGAATTTTAAATCAATCGCCGCACCCGCCGTTTCATAGGTAGGCGCGCTAACGGATCCCACCACCGATTCCGATATAATGCTGCGAAAGGATTGGCTGAAGCCTGCCAGTTGAGTGGGCTCCAAACGAAAACTTTCGTCCAGGCTTACCCCTCCCAATGAGCGCGTGTACGCTCCGCGAAATGTAAATTCCGGAATCGGACTCCAAACTAAAGCTGCTTTGGGTCCAACCAATTCCTTGGTCTCCGAACCTTCAATAATGGGCGGGTTCCTGAAATTTCGCGGCAGAGTTTCGCGTTCGTACGCCACTCCTCCCGTAATGTGCAAATCCGGCAAGGCCTCAAGCGTATAATAGCCATACCCCGAAATGCGTTGAAATCGTTCATTGATGTCCCCCTCCGCCGCCGGGTTCTCGAAAAATGCCGCCAGGTTCGTCGCGGCTGCGCTTAGCGTTAATCTGTCGCTCGTATCGAAAGACCCCCCTTGGAACCTGCCGCCCACCACAAATGTATGTCGCTCAAATTGCAGAATCTGCGTGAGCTCCGCCGTGTAGATTTCCAGCAGGCTTCGATATCGCACATCAAAAGGCACGGTCGAAATGTTCAGCACCGCGCCGTTGGTATCCCGCGTTAAGATCAATTGGCCTGTGTCTGTGTCTGTGAATCTTTGGTCGTTTTCGAGTCGGCCTCCCAAAAACAAGGTGTGCGCTCCGGGTCCCCATTCGTGATGATATCCCAGCACTGCCAGCGGCTTTTGGTACTCATCAAAGTTGAAGTTGGTCCGAATCACCGGCGCATTGGTAATCCCATAAGGTTCCAGCTCGTGGCTTACCGCGTCCGGGTTGTAATACTGAAAGTTGTCCCCGGAATGATAATCCTGGTACTTAAGCAAAATCATCGCTGAATCCCGCGCGGTGATCTGATATTTCGCCGTCGTGTACCATTCCAATCGGTCCAATTCATTATTCACTCGCACCCCCTCGTTGTGCTGATAATCCAAATCAAACGCGTAGCCAAAATTTCCCAGCGTGCCAAATTGCGAAGCCACTTCCCGATATTGCCCGTCACTTCGCCCTTCAAAAAACGAACTGAATCCAAACCGTTCCGCTTCGAATAGTCGCGAATATTCCTGCTGCGAAATGTTTACCGATAGATTCCCTCCGCCGACCGGCGCCAACAGATTCGCCAGGAGCAACTCGCTGAACCAGGGGGTCTCCATGCGCAAATTGAACCGTGTGGGGTCGCGCAACGCATCAAAACTCTCCGCCAGGAACAAATGCGCGGAATAGTTTGCGTAATCAGCAATCACCCCCCGCGCCGCTTCGCGCACGCTTACGTCTTCCATCCCTGCATCCCGATAAATCGTCGCCAGGCTCGCATTCCTCACCGCCCGGTCCTCGTCCAGCAGCAACCGGGACCGATAAACCTGCCGATTATCATTCAGTTCAACCGACTTCTCCAACTCGCTCACCGCGTCGTTGTAAAACAGCTCTTGCCGCAACACCAATGCCGAATATAACCACGGCGTCGGATCTCTGTCATCCAAGGCCTTCGCCAGTCGCAGCTCTTTCTCCGCATTCGCCACTGCCTTTTCGTTATCAAAAGCTTTGCCCAGGTAACTTCGTAACAACGATCGGTTCGGTTCCAGGGCCGCCGCAGTTTGTAGGTCCGCCCGTCCACCGGCCCGTTCCCCATTTCTCAGCCGCACCAATCCCCGGCCCAGCCATGCTTGTCCCAGCGCTCCATCCAGGCTGATCGCCTTGTTGAACGAATTCGTGGCATATTCCCACCGCCTGTCCGCCGCTGCCAAAAAACCCTTCAATGCCCAGCCTTCCGCATTGCGTGGACTTAACCTCAGGCTTGTCGCCAATGCCCTTTCCGCCAAGTCAATATGGCCATTCCCAAACTCCAGCTCCGCAATGCGCTCCCAGGCGAAGCCAAACTCCGGGTCCAGTCGAGTGGACATCGTGGCGGCGGTTAGCGCCCCCTTCAAATTGAACCTGGCTTGCTCCGAATAAGATCTCGCGAGCCATTCACTGGCCGAACCCGGCGTGCTGCCACTTCCCGTTCCTCGCAAAGTCACGCTGGCAATCATCTCACGTAAGGCCTTCGCCTGGCTGTTCCTTGCATCAACCCCCTCAAGTTCCAGCTCGGCTCGCTCGACTCGGCCCACCGCCAGCAAAATTCCCGCATAATAAACCCGTTCGGCCTCGCTTTGCGGCGTCCGCCCGGCCGGATAACTCGCCAGTGCCCCCAGCAAATCGCCTTGCTCATACGCGCTCAGCGAGTCGCTCCCACTTAATCCCAATTCATGGGTATCCAGAATGGCCGGGTAATAAAGCCACCACTGAACCACGTTCGTCGCCCCCATCATCGCCGTTTTCACCGGCGCTTGCCCCGCCCGGGCCAATCCCTGCTCACCCCGCCGAACCACCACCCCTCCAGCCGTATTCGTCACCTCCACTTCCCCATCGAAAACCGTGAACAGGGTCGCCCCGTCCGGCGTCACGGTCACCACGAACTCCGTCCCCCTCGACGCCGCCAGCGCATGCGGCGTCTGGATAAGAAACTCCCGCGGCCGTTCCCGGGTAAAAAAATACATCGCCCCTGCCTTTAAATCGACCGTACCCTTCGACGACGCCTCCCGTGGCGGCAGAATCTCGAGCGTCGTCAACTCATCCACCCTAACTCTGCCAAGCTCAACGAGTTGCACCATCGCCCGACTCAATTCCATCGTCCGCAGTCTATCCCCCACCCCCAACCTTTG
>JADMIO011204680.1_pt1 | contig 24457 bp, 26 predicted proteins | sample 8958161 | NCBI WGS metagenome assembly JADMIO01 (sample SAMN16585339, study PRJNA669376) | soil metagenome | isolation source: Crop rotation soil | place: USA: Cullars Rotation, Alabama | collected 2011
CGCGACAACTTGTCCACGTGGAATTCTAAGCTTAGGATCCCAATGTGCTGGAAAGCTGGGCTTCCAGATCCTTGCGGATATTGGAAAGCACCCTGCGTGCATCGTAATGCCGCACTGCGGCTGACAAGGTCTCGTATCTCCGCCGGCGCCGCTCCACAACCTGTCGTTCTGCCTGCGTCAAACGAAAAGTGAACTCATCCAGCCGCTGCTGTCGGCGGTTGATGGCATCCATCATGCGCCCGAACGCCCCATGAGTGGCCAGTTCCGTAATCGCCTGCCGGCCCATGAGCAATCGGTAACGCACTGCTCGCTCCAGTCTCTTTCTTAAGCCTTCGCTCTGCTCTTCGATCTCCTGTCGCGACCTGATCACCATTTCTGCCGCAGCCGAAGGAGTCGCCGCCCTTAAGTCCGAAACAAAATCGATGATGGTGAAGTCCGTCTCGTGTCCGACCGCAGAAATCACCGGTATTACCGAGCTCGCCACCGTTCTTGCCAGCCCTTCATTGTTGAAAGCTGCCAGGTCCTCCGCTGACCCGCCGCCCCGCGCCACGATGATCACATCCACTTCTCCCGACTTGTTGAAGTAACGAATGCCGTTACTGACCTCCAGGCCTGCGCCTTCACCCTGCACCTGCGCGGGATAAATAAGCACGTTCGCCGAGTGGTGCCGCCTGCGCAGAATGTTCAGTATGTCGCGCAGGGCCGCCGTTTGCGGCGAAGTTACAATTCCGATCCGCTGCGGCAGGCCCGGAATCGCTTTCTTGCGCTCGGCTGCAAACAATCCCTCCGCTTCCAGCTTCGCTTTCAACTGCTCGAATGCGATCTGCAGCGCGCCTGCGCCCTTCGGTTCCAGATACTCGGCGGAAATCTGCAGTTCGCCGCGGTCTTCGTAGATCGTCACCCTGCCGCGTGCCACGATCTGCATTCCGTTTTCCGGCCGGAAGCGCAGCAGCCTCGCCGACGAGCGGAACATCACCATCTTGATCTGCGCATTTTCATCTTTCAGCGTGAAGTAGAGATGCCCCGAATCGTGATTGCGCAGATTGGAGATCTCTCCCTCCACCCAGGTGTCGGCATATTCGCGCTCCACGTGCGTACGCACGGCAGCGACCAGATCACGGACTTTCCAGACCCGCCTCTCCGACGGCCTGAACGTGAAATCGAGCTGATCTGAAAAACCCATGTTGATCAATGCCGGAAACGCCCGATCAGGTACAGCAATACGCTCAAAGCTATGCTGAGCAGAATCGATGTCGCCAGCGGAAAATAGAAAGTTGTGTTCTTTCCCCGGTAGATGATATCCCCCGGCAGCTTTCCGATTGGCAGCCCCGTACGCCCGAGCAAAATAAGCACGGCGCCGCCCACAATCAGTACCACTCCCAGCACAATCAGCAATTTTCCAAATTCAGACATAAAACTGAGACCTGCCGACTGACAACTGAGAACCGGCAATTCCCCGCACTCTCATGCCATTCCCGCTAAACTCTTCTGCTAAACTTTTTCCCATGCTCGGGCGCCTCACGGTTATCTGCCTTCTTTCCATCAATTTATTCGCGCAATCGACCAGGCAAGTCGAAATCACCGCCGAACCGCATCACCACCCGGCGCTGCAAAACGCTTATGTCCGGGTATTCAAGGTCGAAGTGCCGCCTAATGACTCAACTCTCATCCATTGGCACCGCCACGATTATCTTTTTGTCATCATTGGGAACTCTGAGGTCGAAAACGATGTCGCCGGCAAACCACCGGTCACTCTCAAATTGCAGGATGGTGAGGTCAACTTTACTGCCGGCAACTTCGCCCACGCCGCTCGAAATCTCGCGCTTACGCCATTTCGCAATGTGACCATCGAGCTTAAGAACAACAGTTCAGCAAAATGGGACGAAGAACGCGGCCTGCAGGTTCTGCAGAACGGCACCCAGCACGTGCTGTTCGTTAAAGACGGAGCGCGCGTCTCAGACATCGAACTCCAGCCTGCCGGCGTGCTTCCGAAACATACCCACACCGGCCCCCACCTGGTTGTCGCCGTTACCGATCTTGACCTGCGCAACGCGCCTGCGGGCAAGCGTGCTGAAACCATTCAGCTGAAAGCTGGGGACGTCGCCTGGGTGCCCAAAGGTGTCACTCACAGCCTGACCAATGTGGGCCCGGGTAAGGCGCGTTGGATTGCGGTCGAGTTTCACTGAAAGTCAGTTTCCGGTTGGGATCACTCCCGCGCCTTCCATCATCAGGATCACGGTTCTTTCCGGCGCGTGCGGAAAGTGCATCACGCCTTTCGGCACCGTCAAGCCCTGGCCGGGCAACAGCTCCACCTTCCGTCCGCCCTCGAACTCGATAATGAATTTTCCTTCCATCACGTAGAAAAATTCATCTTCGTTGTCGTGCTTGTGCCAGTGAAAATCACCGTGCACAACCCCGAGTCGGACCACGCAATCGTTTACCCGGCACAACGTCTGGTTCCACCACGGCTGCTGGCTCGCGGCAATGGCTTTGATGTCCATGAATTCTAAAGGGGCGAAGCGCGTCTCCAGGTTGATGTCGTAAGCGTTTGTTGCCACCGGTTCCTCCTCGATGAGTTCATTTTAATGTTAACCCGGCTGAAATGGACCCGTTGGTGCGCTCCCGCATTAGAATTGCCCCGCATGGCAACCTGGTCCCCGGTCACTCGCAACACGGTTTTGCATTCGCTGCGCACCGCCATCGCCGCGGTTATCTCCACCTTGATTGCCCGTTCTTTTTTGAAGCTCCCGGAGTCTTACTGGGCGCCGGTTTCCACGGTTGTAATCCTGCTCTCCGCCAGCAATCCGATGAAACTTGCCTGGCAGCGTTTTGCGGGCACCGCTCTGGGCGCGGGGTTGGGCGCGCTCATTGCCACCTACTTCAACCCTACATGGCTGGTCTATGGCGTCGGGATCTTCGTCGCAGGAATACTCTCTACCCTCTTCCGCATCGCTGGCGCGTATCGCTTTGTTGCCATCACTCTCACCATTGTCCTCCTGGTTCCCCATACTCATTCCACCCGGGTCGTAGCTTTTCATCGTTTCGTGGAGGTCTCGCTCGGTATCGCGGTCGCTCTCCTGATAACTTCGATTTGGCGCCTCGAGCCGCCCGCGGCGAGCTAGGCAGAGCGAGAAGCCGCTCATCCGTACTCCACGCTTTCGCTTGTTATAATCGATTGTCAGCGGTGGGAGTAGCTCAACCGGCAGAGCACCGGACTGTGGCTCCGGATGTTGCGGGTTCGATTCCCGTCTCCCACCCCATCTTGTTACCCCGCCGCTTTACTCCATTCAAGTGATTGACCCGCCCTGCCGAAGAATAGAACGAGAATTCTCCCATTCGCTGATGACCGGCACTTACGACATTCGCCTGGTGGCGCTATCCATCGCGATTGCGATCACCGCCTCCTACGCTGCCCTCGATCTCGCCGGCCGTGTCCGCATGCATCGAGCGTCTGCCAGATGGCTCTGGATTGGCGGCGGCGGAAGCGCTATGGGATTGGGTATTTGGGCCATGCATTACGTTGGCATGCTGGCCTTCAATTTGCCTGTACCCGTCCTCTACGACATTCCCACCGTGCTGGTATCGCTGTTCGCCGCTATCCTGGGTTCGGTTGCTGCGCTGATTACTGTAAGTGCGGAGCAAGTGGACGTGTCCCGCTTCATCTTCGGCAGCCTGAGTATGGGCGGCGGCATTTCGGCCATGCACTTCGTTGGCATGGAGGCCATGCGTCTGCCGGCGGCCATGCATAATCGTCCGCCGATTGTGATCTTGTCCGTCGCACTCGCAATTGTCATTGCCGGGCTGGCCTTAATTCTCTCCTGCCGTGTCAAGAATCACGAGAAAGTGACCATCTACAAGATCGGTTCCGCCCTGCTCATGGGCTTGGCTATTCCCGGCATGCACTACACCGCCATGCGTGCGGCTGTTTTTACCCCCACATCTCTTCCTGTGTACTCCGCTTACGCCACAGAGATCTCATCGCTTGGCGTATTTGTCATCACCGGCTCCACCATGCTGGTTCTTCTCCTGGTTGTAGCCGCAGCCTTCGTAGATCGACTGCTTCTCGCCCAGCAAGCGGTCGGTGCTGCAATCCTGGCGGGTGAAACCAACTTCCGCAACCTCACTGAAGCCCTTCCGCAGATCATCTGGACCGCCGGCCCTGACGCACGGACGCAAACGTTCAACCGTCGCTGGTTTGAGTACACCGGTTTGACCGAGGAGCAAAGTCAGGGCTTGTCCTGGCAATCGATCGTCCATCCCGATGACTTGCCCGGCTGTCTCCAAACCTTGCAGAAGTCGCAGAAGAGCGGCGAACCATACGCCGTGGAATATCGCCTGCGCAGTGCTCGTGGAGATTACCGCTGGCACCTGGGGCGGGCGGTTGCCGTATTCGATGAAAACCGGCGAATCACCCGATGGCTCGGTTCCTGCACCGATATCGACGATCAGAAGAAAACCGAGCAGGCGTTGGAACAGCAGATAGCTCAACGCACCGCCGCTCTGCGCGAAGCCAACCTGAAGCTGACAGTTGAAATGCGACAGCGCGAGCACGCACAGCGTGAGCTGAACCGGCAAACCGACCTGCTGGTTAAAGCCCTGACCGAGCGTACACGTAAGGCCACTTTGCTCGCCAAAATGGGCGAACTTCTGCAAAACTGCGGCCATGTCAATGAATCTTTTCCGGTCGTAGCCAGTTTTGCTCCCAAGCTGTTTCCCGACATGCGCGGCGCGCTGTTCATAATCAATCCCGCGGATAAGTTGCTCGAATTAGCGATTCATTGGTCGGACTGCCAGATCGAAGATACCGCCTTCCCGCTCGACAGCTGCTGGGCCCTGCGCACCGGCCGAATCCATCAGGCAGGCTCCCACGAGTCCATTGCCTGCGGTCACGCCATCCGCCTGAACTCGCCTTATCTCTGCCTCCCCGTTCGCGCGCAGCGTGAACTGGTTGGTGTTCTGCACTTTCAATTGATGGCCGACCACCAGCTGCCTGAGCTGGAAATCGCCGTTCTCGAGAGCTTCGCCGAGCAGGTCGGTCTCTCGCTGGCCAACATTCGCCTGCGGGAAGAGCTGCGCGCTCAGTCCATACGCGATCCTCTCAGTGGCCTTTTCAATCGGCGCTATCTGGAAGAGACCGCCCAGCGCGAACTGGCGCGGGCTCTGCGTGCCAGGCACGAGCTGGGAATCGTAATGCTCGAGATTGACCACTTCAAAACCTTCAACCACGCGTTCGGCCACCATGCTGGTGACGCGATCGTGCGCGAGCTGGGAAGTTTTCTTTCCGGCAATGTGCGCGGCGACGATATCCCCTGCCGCTTCAGCGAGGAAGAATTTGTATTGCTATTGGCAGGCGCCGGCCTGAAAACCGCGCACCAGCGGGCTGAGGACCTGCGGCTGAGAATCAGCCAACTGAATGTGATAAGTCAGGGCAAGCGCCTGGACAATATCACCGTTTCCGTCGGTGTCGCTTGCTTTCCCGGACATGGCGCAGATTTGCCGGAACTGTTGAATGCCGTTGATGCGGCCCTCTATAAAGCCAAAAGGAACGGTCACAATCAGGTGGTGGTCGCAGAACACCTCACCCATCCTCTTCCGCTGCCTTCCCCTTTGGTACCCGTTTGAACCATGACCTTCCGGATGTGAAAAACCAAATGGTTGCACGGAATTTTCGCTGGTACCAGCGTTGCCATGCGCTTCTGCCACATGGCGGCTAATCAACACAAAATAATCGGATTACCGCAAAGCCGCCATCCATTCTTTGCCGACAGCTTGGTCGGTCCCAAGTGCCTGCCCGCTATCACCCCTGAGTTCCACAGTAATTTCCACAATGGTTTGATCGTGTGCGCCTAATCGAGCTCACCCATGCCATCCTGCGCCAGAGATTCAAATCGCGTTGACCGCTTCACGAACGCCATCTTCACTCGCCCGGTCGGCCCATTCCTTTGTTTGGCGATGATGATCTCGGCGATTCCGTCCAGCTCAGGATCGTCCGGCTTGTAGACCTCTTCGCGGAAGATGAAAGCCACTACGTCCGCATCCTGCTCGATAGAACCTGACTCTCGCAGGTCCGCCAGCTGCGGGCGGTGATCGCCGCCCCGGCTCTCCGGCGCGCGGCTCAGCTGCGAAAGCGCAACCACCGGAACATTCAACTCTTTCGCCAGCGCCTTCAGGCCGCGGGAGATCGCCGAGACTTCCTGCGTCCGGTTCTCGTACCGCTTGCCCCCGCCCGACATCAGTTGCAGGTAATCCACAATCAGCAGGTCGAGCTTGCCCTGCGACTGCTGCAGCCGCCGCGCCTTGGCCCGCATTTCGCTGAGCGCGATGCCCGGCGTGTCATCGATAAAAATCGGCGCGTGCGCCAGCTCTTCCATCCCGCGCACCACTTTGTCCATGTCTTCGCGCCACAACGAACCGGTCCTCATCTTGTGGGAATCCACCCGCGCCCGCGAGCACAGAAGCCGCAGCAACAACGCCTCGCGCGACATTTCGAGCGAAAACATGCCCACAACTTTCTGGTCTTCGATGGCTGCGTTCTCGGCGATGTTCATGGCAAACGCCGTCTTGCCCATCGAGGGCCGCGCCGCAATAATCACCAGATCTGCGCGCTGCAGCCCGCTGGTCATTTCATCCAGATCCGTGTAGTGCGTCGCCAGCCCCGTGATCCGCTGCCCGCGTTGCAGCAGTGCATCGACCGAGCCGAACGACTCCTTGACGATCTCCTGCACGCCCATGAACCCGCGGCCGATCCGCTTTTCCGACAACTGAAAAATCGCGGCTTCCGCATCGTTCAGAATTTCTTCTGCCGCATCGCTCTGGTCCGCAGCCCGGGCAATTGCCGCCGTGGCCGCGTGAATCAGCCCGCGCAGCAGCGCCTTGTCGCGGACAATCTTTACGTAGTGCTCAATGCTTGGCCGGTCCGGCACTCCGTCCAGCAGGCTGGAGACATATCCGACGTCCCCGATCGCCTGCAGTTCTTTGCTCCGCTCCAGTTCCTCAACCAGCGTGATCAGGTCGATCGGCCGCGACGACTCCGCCAGGTCCACCATGCGCGTATAAATTCGCCGGTGCGAGTCGAGCGAAAAATCTTCCGCCTTCAGGTGCTCTGCCGCCTGGTTGTAAGCAAAATTGTCGAGCAGGATGGCGCCAAGAATTGATCGCTCCGCTTCCACGTTTGCGGGCAGCGTCTGCGCCGGACTGTAGTCAGCGGTGGCCATGTTCTTGAAGCTGATTAGCGCTGAGCTCCTTCACCCGTGACACTCAAAGCGAACCCGATCTTATCCGCGTCTCTGCTTGTGGAGAGAAAGTGCAGCGTTGGAAAAATCGGGTTGTCTGCATTATTTATGGACTGAAAATTGTAGGAGAACAAAAGGCGAACCGCAATGACAAAATAAATACGGCCCGGGCCAGCCACCCGGGCCGTATTGCTCGTGTATGTCTTCAGCTTTTGCGCGCCTTGAAACCGCATCACTTAAGATGTTCGTCTCTCAACGCACCCTGCTTCCGGCATCTCTCAGTCGCGTTTTGATCCGCAACTCCGAACTGCCGTTACAGACAATCACTTTCCGCCGGCGGCTGAGTCCTGCCTTTTGGGGAGGACTGTTTCTGAGGAGGCCGCAACGCCCGAGTTTCCAAGATTCGCCAAAGCGCTTCCGGGGAACCCTCACGATAGTTCACCCTCGGGAACCATCGCTTACCGCCGGCTCTGCCGTGATCGTGGCAGGCTGAAAACATCTCACGCATGCACTGATGGCACTTTGCTTCAACTTAGCTCCCGCCGCAATAACAAAGTACGTCTCGATTGTGCAGAAACTGTGGACGTTGCGGATTGTTTGTGGAAAGTTTCGGAAAAGCCGGAGAAAATTCTTTGCAGTCAGGTTTTCGTCCGCATCCGTACGCCCTCTTACGCGCCGCGGCCGATCTGCAGTGTCGCTCGGCGATCACTGCGCGTCTGAAATTCTTTCCGATCTTTGCGCGCGCCCTTTGCGGCTTGGACTTTTCGCTGCAGCTTGCTGCGATTCTGAACTTTCCCCGGCGCTCTTCATCCTGACTATAATGGGCGCGCCATGAAGTTGCTGATCAAGTTCAATCTGGTGCCGGTCCTGGTATTCGGGACGGGCGAGTGGCCAGTGCCGGATATCTGTCCCACAACTTCTTAATTCGCAGCGCCCGTGAGCAGGTGCTCGAACAGGCCCGCCTCGATTACTTTGCCGAGCGCCTGGCCCGCCGTCTGGGTGGAATCGCGTGTTCGTGGTCCAGATCGTAGAATCTGCGCCGCCCGTGGTCTGACTTTGCATGCGCTACCGCCTTCTCGCTCGCAGAACTGAAGCGCGCGCCCGCGCTTGCCGGAATCGGCGTGGTCGGCGTGTAGATCGCCTGGTCGAATACGTTCCCGTTGGGAGCTTTTGCCGCTGCGAATACGGCGATCGCTTTTCCGTTCACGTAAGAAGCCGAAATATAGTCCGCCACCATCCGTCCCGAAAACGTAGTCGGCAGCCAGTTGGTCATCATCGGTCCGGCCAGCTGTTGGGCGGCGCTCCAGGTGCTTCCGCCATCCTGCGATGAGACGAAGCCCACATTCATGCTGCATACCGAACCGCAACTCGTTTTTGGATAGTAGTAGTACGCCACTGCCAGGTGCGCCGTGTTGCCTGAAGTTGCCGTGTCGACCGCCAGCCCGGGAATGAAATGATCGACTGTGCTGGTGGTGGGATCGACGGGAATGCGCGCCGGCGTCGTCCACGTTACTCCATCGCTTGATCTGCTCAACACCAGATCGTTCGACGTGCAGCTCGTGCGGAAGCGGCAATCCGCCCACACCACATACACGGTTCCCGCTCCATCTACTTCAGCCGCGGGCAATGGAGAACTGCGCAACCCGCCCTGCTCCACGTGATCGGTGACATTAGAAATGGTTACCGTACTGCTCCAGCTGCTTCCGCCATCGCTCGAACTGAATGACAACATTGAGCCGCCGATCCCAAAAATCGGAACAATCACCTTGCCGCCCGGCTGCACCAGCGGCTGTCCTCCAAGGCCGGCAGCAGCATTCGCGGTTGCCTGCGCTGCTCCCCAGCTCAGCCCGCCATCTGTCGAAGTTGACATCTGTATCCGGTCCTGCGCCGCGACATCGTCCCACTCCACGTAGCAGTGCCCGAAAAACGGGCTGCTCGCCGTGTTGTCGCACGTAATCCAGTTCTTGTCCGGATCGCCGCCCGTGCTCACCGCAATCGGCCCGCCCCAGTTGATTCCATCCGCCGATCGGCTCACCAGGACCTGATTGTTTGCGCCTAAGCCCAATGACGAGATCAGCCAGGTTGCATGCGCCGCGTCATAAGCAACCGCTGCATCGCTGGCCGCGCTGAACGTTCCTCCATCCTGAAAAACCGTAATGCCGGGCAGAAAGCCGCTGCTCCAGCTTGTGCCGCCATCGGTCGAGGTTGCAAAGCCGATGTCCGCGCCCCCGCCCTGCGAAATACGCCCCACCTGAAAGGCGCTCACCACCGTCGATCCAAACGCAAACGTGTCCGGTTCCACCTCCGTGGCATGCTGGCTGCTGGCATTCGTGTAAGGATCGGAGCTGAGCCTGGTAAGCGCCACCGTCGGCGGTGGCGGCGGCGGAACCACTTCAGAAGGCTTGGAAGATCCCGAGCCGCAGCCGGCAAGCATCAGTAATCCGGCCCACAAGCCGACGACAGCGGAGTTCCACACGCCAAACGTCTTCATCTCAAAATTCTCAACCGGCGCAACGACGTTATCCTGATAACCAAGCTTGGTCAATTGACCTCCGGAGTGCTTCCGCATTTGACCGCCCTCAAAACCTCTCCCTAAAATCTATGATTCCCTGTGCCGCTTCGCCTCTACAACACGCTCTCCGGCAAAGTCGAAGACTTCACGACCTTGAACCCTGAACAGGTTCGTATGTATGCCTGCGGTCCTACCGTCTACGACTATGGCCACATCGGCAACTTCCGCACCTTCGTCGCCGTCGATCTTCTTCAGCGCTTCCTGCGCCAGAGCGGATACCAGTTGCAGTACGTAATGAACATCACCGACGTCGATGACAAGATCATCCGCAACTCTGCCCGCGATGGCGTAAGCGTCAACCAATACACGGCCAAGTTCGAGAAAGCCTTTCTCGAAGACTCCGCCGCGCTCAACATCGAAAAGCCCGTCCTGGTCCGTGCCACCGAGCACATCCCTGAGATGGCCAGTTTCATCGCCGGACTCGAGAAGAAAGGCATCGCCTACCGCACCGACGATGGCTCCTACTACTTCCGCATCGCGAAGTTTCCCGAATACGGCAAGCTCTCAAAGAAAGATTTCAGCGGCATGCAGGATGGCGCGCGCGTCGACGTCGACGAATACGAGAAAGATTCCGCCCGCGATTTCGCCCTCTGGAAATCTCCCAAGCCCGGTGAAGCCTCCTGGCAGACTTCCATCGGCACAGGACGCCCCGGCTGGCACATCGAATGTTCCGTCATGTCGATGGCCGAGCTGGGCGAGAGTTTCGATCTTCACGCCGGCGGCGAAGACCTGATTTTCCCGCACCACGAAAACGAAATCGCCCAGTCCGAGTCTTACACCGGAAAACCCTTCGCCCGCTTCTGGTTCCACGTTCGCTTTCTTCTGGTTGAAGGCCAGAAGATGTCGAAGAGTCTCGGCAACTTCTTCACCATCCGCGATCTTGTCTTGAAAGGCTACAAGCCGTCTTCCATCCGGCTCTTGCTCGCCTCCGTCCCTTATCGCAACCAGCTCAACTTCACCTTCGACGGGCTCGATCAGGCGGCCAGCAACATCGACAAACTGCGCAACTTCAAGCTGCGCCTTACCGGCGGAACATTCCCGGAAGGAAGCAATCCCACTCTCCAGCAGCTCGCACAGGAAACTGTCGAGCGCTTCACCGCCGCTCTTAATGACGACCTGAACACTGCGCAAGCCCAGGCCGCAATTTTCGAGATGGTCCGCGGCGCCAACATCGCTTTCGATTCAGGCGAAGTGAAGAAAGGCGATGTCGCTCCGCTCCTCTCCGCCCTTACCCGCTTCGACCAGATCTTTGCCGTCCTGAAAGAAGACGATGTTCCGAAAATGAAGATGATTCTCGATTGGGCAAAAGCCAACGCCCGCGACAACGACATTTCTCAAAAGCTTCTCGAAGCCATCGGATCCAGCCAGTTATCCGACAGCGACATCGAAATCAAAGTCAAAGAAATGGACTCCGCCCGCAAATCCCGCGACTTCGCCCGCTCCGACTCGATCCGCGCCGAACTGACCCAGGCCGGCATCATCATCGAGCAAACCAAAGACGGCATCCGCTGGCGCCGCAAATAACCCGTGTGGGGCGGACATTCTTGTCCGCCAAAAAACTAAAATTCATCCGAGCGCCGGGTGCCCCCAACGCGGTTTTCGTTGGGTGGGAGTTCATCAGGATCTCCACCTCCCCCTTCCCACCCTCCTCCTCCACCTTCTGTCGCCTTCTCTTTCCGCCGGTGAACCCTGCGCCGTAACCTCTGTCCATCCTTTCCCCGGCTCCAGCACGCCAATGTAGCCGCCCTTCCCTAACTCCAGCGGCCTGCTGATTCTTCTCTTGAAATCCACCCGGTCCGCGCGTGTTTGCTCGAACCATGCCGGCGTTACAAAATCCGACACCAGCACGCCGTCGATCATGTAACCCAGTTCATCTGCTTCGACCGCATCGCATACCTCCAGCGCATACACCCGCCCATCCACTCCCTGCGCGCACCAGTTGATCCATGGATCGGCCAGCATCTCCAGCAGTTCGTGGCTGAGCGTCACCGTCCACGAAGCACCCGATCGCAGGTCGAGCCCTGCGAACACTTTTCCCAACGGCGTTCCCTCGCCGGTCAGCTCGTGATAACCCAGCGCTCCGGCCTGGTCCGGATCATCGAGCACCACGATCTGCCACCAGCCATTGGTCAGCGGTTGACCCTTGGGCAAAAATGCCAGCTGGCACTCCACCTCCCAGTACGCTCTGAAATCAAGGCTCACCTGCCGCTGCAGAGCGGAAATGCACGCCTCGACCTCGCGGTCGTTCAGCACCGTCGAGGCGTTGGTAATGGCAATCACCGGCAAACTCATTCCGCCTCCTCAACGAATTTCGCAACCTGCAAGTGCCGCACTCGTGCACACCTGCTGGTTCCACTGCCGTTTCAGGTCCTTTGCCTGCGGAACTGCTGCCAGCCTCGCGTGCGGCGCGCCGGCCTGCGGCATCAAAGTTGCGAAACTGTTGACCGTGGTCAGAATCAGGTTCACCGCGGCTGAAATGCGCGTGGCCAGAACCGCATCCCCGATGTGCGTCGCCTGCACCAGCGCCGGCAGGTTGCGGTTCATGTCGCCGATTACGCTTTGAACTTTCTGCAGACTGTTCTGGCTGGGGCTGGCCTCGTATTCGCGATACAGCGTTTCCAGCAGGTTTAGGTCGCGGGCCGCCTCAGACGAGATGTTCTGGATCGCCGCTGCCTCCCCCGCGCCCGCCTGCTGCCCTGATTGCAACGTGCTCACCAGAGTCGCAATGTTCAGTGCCATCTGCGTCAGCACCGGCAAGTCAGCTAATGCCGTGTCCAGCCATTTGGGATTGCAACCTGTCAGGCTCACGCACAGCACAACTGCCAGCACGCTTTTCATCATCGAATTTTTCATGTGCCTCTCCTTTTCAAATAAAACGGGCGGACCTTTTGGTCCGCCCGTTAAAATCACTGAGAACTGAGAACTAAGAACTGTTTTTACATGCCCAACTCCTCAACCTTCGACGACTACCTGGCCCGGGCCGAGCGCGCTCACGGCCACCTCTGTGCCGGCCAGGTGCTCGGAGTGCGCATGGCCATGCTCGGCCTCGCGCTTCTCGGCATTCACGATCCCCACGGCAAAGACCGCAAACGCCTGGTGACGTTCGTCGAAATCGATCGCTGCCTCACCGACGCAGTTGCCGTCGTCACCGGATGCCGCCTCGGCAAGCGCGCCCTGAAATTCCGCGACTGGGGCAAAGCCGCCGCCACTTTCATCGATCTCGATACCGGCAAGGCTGTCCGCATCTGCGCCCGGGAAACTTCAAAGGCTCTCGCTCGCCAGCTCCATCCCGAGCTTGCCGACAAAGCGCAGCAACAGATGCTCGCCTACCGCGAGATGCCCGACGCCGATCTCTTCACCACCCAGTGGGTGAAGGTCGATCTCCCGCCCGAAGAATTTCCCGGATACAAAGGCGAGCGCATCGTTTGCGCTGACTGCGGTGAAGGCATCAACTTCCAGCGTGAAGTTCGCCGCGACAACAAAATCCTCTGCCGCTCCTGCGCCGGCGAAAGCTACTACCGAAAGACTTAGCCATGTGGCGCGGGCGCCCTCGCCCGCGAATGCCGCCCCGCCTACGACTTCCCGGCCCCCTCATACGCGTGCGCCATGCGCAGAATCGTGCTCTCGTCGAAATGCCTGCCCAGAATCTGCAAACCTATCGGCAGCTTTTCTTTTGTTTCTCCGCACGGCACCGAAATGCCCGGAACTCCCGCCAGATTCGCGGTCACCGTGTAGATATCCGCCAGGTACATGGCTAGCGGATTATCAGTCTTTTCGCCTAACCTGAACGCTGCTGTCGGACTGGTCGGCGTCACGATCGCATCCACTTTACGAAACGCCTCTTCAAAATCGCGTGTCAGCAGCGTCCGCACCTTCTGCGCTTTCAGATAGTAGGCATCGTAATAGCCTGCGCTCAGCGCGTACGTTCCCAGCATGATGCGCCGCTTCACTTCCGTCCCAAACCCCTGATCGCGTGTTCGCCGGTACATCTCGGAAAGACTCTTCACGCCCTGCGCTCGAAACCCGTAGCGCACGCCATCGAAGCGCGCCAGGTTCGCCGATGCCTCCGCCGTCGCAATGATGTAATACGCCGGAATCGCATACTTCGTGTGCGGCAACGAGACTTCGATAACTTCGCAACCAATTCCAGCCAGCTTCTGAATCCCCGACTCCACCGCCGCCCGGACTTCCTCATCCAGACCGTCGCCGAAGTATTCCTTCGGCACGCCAATCTTTAATCCCCGCACCGGCTTGTCCAGCTCAGCAACGTAATCCGGCACCGCCAGATCGGCCGAGGTCGAATCCATTGGATCGCGTCCCGCGATCACTCCCAGCATGGCTGCAACATCCTTCACGCACTTTCCGAACGGCCCGACATGGTCAAGCGACGAAGCGAAGGCAATCAGCCCGTAGCGCGATACGCGCCCGTACGTCGGCTTCAACCCCACCACTCCGCACAATGCCGCCGGTTGCCGGATCGAACCGCCCGTGTCTGATCCCAGCGAGATCACCGCCATATCCGCGGCCACCGCCGCCGCTGATCCGCCCGACGATCCCCCCGGTACCCGGCTCAGGTCGCGCGGATTGTGCACCGGCTTCCACGCCGAATTTTCATTCGATGAGCCCATCGCGAACTCATCGCAGTTGGTCTTGCCGAGCGTCACCGCGCCCGCGGCTTCCAGTCGCTTCACCACCGTGGCATCGTAGGGCGGCACGTAATTGCCCAGGATCTTCGATCCCGCGGTGGTGCGCACCCCCTGGGTAACGAACACATCTTTGATCGCCACCGGCACGCCTGCGAGTGCCGGCATCCCATCGCCCGCCTTGGCCCGCCGGTCGATTTCATCCGCTTTGCCGAGCGCGCGCTCTTTCGCGAGCGTAAGAAATGCTCCGATCTGCGGATCTACGCTCTCAATGCGCTGGAAGCACGCTTCCGCCAGTGCAGTGGCAGGCGTCGAACGCGACTGAACGCCCGAACGTACACTCTCAATTGTGAGTAAATCGAAGCTCATCAATGCGTGTGGAACTTCCCCTGCGGCTCATCCGTTGGGTGATCGAGTTCGGCGTTGAAGATGCGTCGTATCTCCGCGATCGTCCCGGCTTTGTCCCAACTCTTCGACTTGCACAATGCGTCCGCAACGTGGCGCGCCACATCCGTCAAAAGGATCCCCCATACTGTCCGCTCTTCCTCGCCGAAGTTCTCAACCCTCAGGCTGCAGTGCAACCCTCCATGGGCAACCCAGGCGCGAATCACCTCCCGCGCCTGCTTGTCCGAGCGCGCACTCGGCGGAATCATCAATTCATCCACATCTACCTCTCAATCACCTTCGGGACCTCAAAAAACGTTCCGTCCGTGTCCGGAGCATTGGCGAGTGCGGCCTCATGTGGCAACGATTTCCGCAGTCCTTCCAGAATGTCATCCCGCATGGCGCCACTTGTCGACGCCACCGAAACCTGCGTCATTGGTTCCACCTTCGAGGTGTCGAGTTCATTCAGCATCTCGATATGCCCCAGTATCGAATTCAGGTCGCCTGCCATGCGCGCGCTTTCCCCGGCCGTCAATTCCAGATTGGCCAGCTCGGCGACATACGCGACGTCTTTTTCCGTGACTTTCATTTCATTCCTGGCACCGATCTATGCATTTCGAGTGACGTCTGAACAGCCAAGCCCAAATGCACGGATCCCTGTTGCGCGAGCGGTTCGCATCGCGAACGGTTCCTCAGGATGACATCCGGGACTTTTCTGCGACTACAAACTCCACCCGATTCACATCCTCCGCCACGTAACGATTGATCACCGCCAGGTACTGCGGTGCGAGCGCCTGCAGCTCTGCCCGCCAGCTCTTATCTGGAACTTCCACCCGCAAGAGGCCGCCCTTGAAATCAAGCGCTCGCGTGCGTGCCGCTACCCGGGAACCGCAAGCCAGCGGCCACGCCAGCACCGGGCCTTCCCCGGCTGGAGCGCGGCGCAAACTTGAGCTCACGATTTTTTCGAGCCCGGCGCCCACCGGCTGCATGGAACGGCTCATGTCAGTTTTTGTGCCCTAAAACAAAAATGGCACGGATCGAAATCCGTGCCTATCTAAATTCAGCATAGCAAATTTGATAGGGAAAATGTGTCATGGTTGGGAACTTTATTTTCGCTTTGCTTTGAAGCACTTAAGCATTTTTCGCGCTTTCAGGGGGCTTGACAGGATTTTTAAGAAACCTGCGGAAAGGCGGTTTTTACGAATTCCAGCGCCTGTACCGTCGACCCCAGCCGGCCTTCGAGTTGCGCGTCTTCGACCGCTGCCAGGATTTCCTTAAATCTCGGCCCCGGCTCATAGCCTTCCGCAATCAGATCGTCTCCGCTCAGCAAAGGCTGTGGACGGATCGCCTCCGGCGTCATGGTTCCCATCTTCTCGCGCGTGAACTCGTATGACGCCAGGTTGCGGTGGCTGGCCTGGCAATCCAGCCGGTGCAGCTCGAGGTGCTCTTCGAAGCGCGGCAGGCGCACGAAGCGTTTGAAAGTCGAATCCTTCATCTGCATCACCTGCGCGAAGCGCATGTGATTTTTCACCAGCGCCATAATCTGTTCGGTGTCGTGATTGGAAAAACGCAACCTGCGGCAAATCTCCTCCGCCATCTTCACCCCGACATCCACGTGCCCGTCGAAGCGAATGCGATCCGGGGCAACGCGAAACGTAGGCGGCTTGCCGACATCGTGCAGCAGCGCGCCCCAGGCCAGTGTCATCGGGCACGGCCGGGGCAGATTTTCAAGCAGCAGCATGGTGTGCACAAAGACGTCGCCTTCGGGATGAAACTCGGGCGGCTGCTCCACCCCTTTCATGGCTTCGATCTCCGGCAGCACCTCGCGCAGCAGACCCGATTCGGAAAGCAGCCGGAAAGCGCGCGCTGCCTCGCCTTCAATCAGCATTTTTGTCAGTTCGTCGCGCACCCGCTCGCGTGAAACCTGGCTGATATCCGGCGCGGCCGATTTGATCGCGGCCCAGGTCCCGGGCTCGATTGTGTAATTGAACCGGGCGGCGAAGCGCACCGCGCGCAGCATGCGCAGCTTGTCTTCCGCGAATCGCTGCCTGGGATCGCCGATGGCGCGGACCAGGCCGGCCTCCAGGTCTTTGCGTCCGCCAACAAAATCGAGAACTTCTCCACTCAGCGGATCGAGCAGCATTCCATTGATGGTGAAGTCGCGTCTCTGCACATCGACTTCCGGCTCCTTGCTGAATCGGACTTCGTCGGGATGGCGACCATCGGAGTAGCCGAGATCGGAGCGGAAGGTCGCCACTTCCACCGACCCGTGATGCCCAAAGCTGGTGACTTGAGCAGCAGCGTTTGGCGCTTCTGTCGAAGGCAGCGGCACCAGCACCACTCCGAACTGCACGCCCACCGCGAAAGTCTGGGGAAAGATATGCATGACCTGTTGCGGGAGGGCATCGGTGGCGACGTCATAGTCAGCCGGCTCGCGCCTGAGCAGAAGATCGCGCACACAACCGCCTACCAGGTAAGCCTGATGCCCGTGGTCGCGGAGGCTGCGAACGATGCTGGTGGCAAACTGCTTCACGCTATCAAGTTTACCGGGATTGGGGGTGTGGCGCGGGCGCCCTCGCCCGCGAAGGAGTGTAGCTGTGACCTCCTTCTGGTCTCGATCAGTTAGCGATGTTCACTCGTCACATACAGAAAGCTTGGATCCTGCTACCTATGAAAGTGCTGAGGCTTTGGCGGGCGAGGGCGCCCGCCCCACACAGGTCTTTATTTTATTCATGTCCAGCTATCCGCCGATTCTCTCGAAATATCGTTACCGTAGAAGGTTGCCGCACCTTCAAAAAGACGATGCGGATTTGTTCATCACTTTCTGCACCGGTGGGCGGAGCGTACTGCCTGCGGAGGGTCGCGACCTAGTACTTCAACACTGCCTGAGAGAAGGCGGAATACTTCCCATCGACCAAGATGTGGCGCGGGCACCCTCGCCCGCGAAATCTCTGCCGCATCGCCTTCTTCTTCATGCGATCGTGGTCATGCCCGACCACGTTCATCTTCTCCTCAGGCCTCTGCGTGACCATGACGGCTGGCCCTTCCCGCTGGTCGATATCCTGCAATGCCTAAAGGGCTCAACAGCTCATCGGATCAACAAATTGCTTGGGAGTGCCGGCCCCGTGTGGGAGGAAGAATCGTTTGATCATGTGTTGCGGTCTGATGAAAGCTTGCGAGACAAGTGCGAATACATTCGACAGAATCCGGTTGAGGCTGGATTAGTGAAACGCCCAGAAGATTATCAATGGTTGTGGGTCAGCCCAGAATTAAAAAGATGAAGGAACGTGTGGCGCGGGCGCCCTTGCCCGCGAAAATCTTTGCACCAGGAAGTTCCATTGGGGAATTCACGGCAAAACCCTTTGGCGGGCGGGGGCGCCCGCCCCACACACCCTTTCCCACACAACAGACATATCGGAACATCGGCGGGTGCGGGCGCCCGCCCTACACCACCGAAACGGTTTCATCCACCAGCTTCTTATCACCCTCATCCACCCCCGCCAGTTCGAATGAGTTTGTAGTCACGGCCTTGCCCTTTTCTACGCTGGTAATCACATATGAGCAGCCAAACCAGTGGGCTTCCGCCAGATCGGTCTGCGACCAGCGGGCCGGATGGTCGGGATGCGAATGATAGAAGCCGATGATTTCTTCGTTGCGCTCGCGGCCTTCGCGCTGAATGCGGACCAGCTCTCTGGGGTCGATGTTGTAGCGGTTCTGCGGAGAATCGGTCCGCGTGTTCCCCGCGCGCGCGACCGAAGTCACGATTCGCGCATCGCCTTCAAATGACCCCAGCAGCACGCCGCAGCATTCATGCGGGTAGGTTTCTTCGCCGTGGCGGCGAATGGAATCGTAGTGTGCCTGGCCGATCTTCAGCATCCTCAGTTTAAGAATTCACTCTTCCCAGAATCTCTCGCTCAGGTACTTGTCGCCTGAATCGCACAGAATGGTAACAAAAACGGCGCGTTCGTCTTTCGGCAACTGTCGCGCAATCTGCAGGCAGCCTTCGACCGCGGCCGCCGCGGAAATTCCCACCAGCAGGCCTTCCTCGCGCGCCAGGCGCTTTGCCATGACGTATGCGGCTTCGGTCGAAATTCCGATGTCCTGGTCCGCCAGCGAGGGATCATAAATTTCAGGAACGATCGCCGAAGCCATATGCTTTGCCCCTTCGATGCCATGGAAGGGCGAATCCGGCTGCAGCGAAATGCAGCGGATCTTCGGATTCAGCTCTTTCAGGCGGCGGGTGTTGCCGACAAAAGTTCCACTGGTGCCCAGCATGGACACGAAGTGCGTGATATGTCCTTCTGATTGTTGCCAGATCTCGTTCGCCGTGCCAAGGTAATGCGCGCGCCAGTTGGCGTCATTCGAATATTGATCGGCGTAGAAATACTTCTCCGGCTCGGCGGCGTAAAGCTCGCGGGCTTTTCTGATGGCGCCGTCGGAGCCGTCATCGGGATCGGTGTAAACGATGTTCGCCCCGTACGCATGCAGAATTCGCTTGCGCTCGACAGAGACATTCGAGGGCATGCAAAGAGTAACCGGAAATCCCTGCGCTGCACCGATCATTGCGTACGCAATGCCGGTGTTTCCGCTGGTCGAATCGAGCAGAATTTTTCCGGGCGGGAAACGTCCGCTGGCGCGGCCTTCGGCCACGATGTTGGAAGCAGCGCGGTCTTTCACCGAACCGCCGGGATTTACCCATTCGGCTTTGCCGAGCAGGGTGACGTTAGGGAATTCACCCGCGATGCGGTCCAGCCGCAGCAATGGCGTGTTGCCGATGCGCTCCAGGCTGCGCTGGCCCAAAGCTTTAGCGGCTGACGCTTGCTTCATATCCGGTTTCAGAGTTGTAGAAACGCCCTGCATCCCTGTAAATTGAGAAACTTTCTAATGACTATCGTAATGTGCGAAAACCTGAGAAAACCGCGTAAATAACAGGTGCTTAGATTATAAGAAATGGTATTTGGTTCCACCCGGATGCGAAATTTCAGTTGTTGCATCTAAACGGAACAGGGAAAGCAGATGCCTACAAAAGTGGAAGAACGGACTTACGAAGACGCGCTGAGCTGGTTACGCGATCATGGCTTCGACCTGATCGAGGCGCCCGGTACGCAGGGGCGCGTATTTTTGAAGAAATACTGCTGCTCTGCGGCCATCCAGAAAGATGGCGACGATGGCGTAAAGATCTTCGCCTACCCGGGATATCTGATCGGCGGCGAAATTTCCAAGCTCATCAATCGCGGATATCAGCAGTTTCTGAAGACTGCCAAGACCGAAGTGCCCGCAACGGCCGATCACCTGAAAAGCCTGCAGCAGTTCACCGAAGAGCTGAAGGAAGCGCTTGGACTGCCCAGCCTGTACAACGAATCACTTGGCACGGTCAGCGAGTCGTACCAGTACGACCGCATCGAGGACCGCGACAAGCCCGCGGCGGCGCGGCCGAAGCGGCCCTGGGAAGTGGCGAAGCTGAAGACCGCGGCCAGCAAATCTCGCGCGTAACCGCCTCCTCCGATGTGCGACACTGTTCCGCACCGGAGGCCGCATGTTCAGGTTTGCCATCCTGCTTCCACTCTTCTCTTCTCTCGCACTGTTTGCCGCTGATGATGTCAGCCCCGCCGTTCACGCTGTGCTGGTCCGTCAGCAGGAGGCCTGGAACCGGCATGACCTTGAAGCCTTCATGTCCGGCTATTGGAACTCTCCGCAGCTCACCTTCTTTTCAGGCGCGAAACAAACCAGTGGCTGGCAGCCCACGCTCGAGCGTTATCGGCAGACCTATCAGGCCGCCGGAAAAGAGATGGGCCGGTTGGGGTTCTCAGATTTGAAGATTGAGTCTTTGGGTGCGGATGCCGCGTTCGTGCGCGGAGCATGGCAGTTAACCATGCCCGACGGCAAAACCCCTCATGGCCTGTTCACGCTGATCTTTCGCAAATTTCCCGAAGGCTGGAAGATCGTTCACGACCACACCTCAGCGGCCGAATAAAAGATGTCATCCTGAAGAAGTGCAGGGCTGCGCTTCGCGAAGGCCTGCCGAGGAGGGATCTTTGCATTTCAAACGACCACAGAAATGCATAGGGATGACATCGGAGGTGAAACGGCTGGAGAGCGCCTATTTCTTTACCCGCAACTGCACGCGGGTTCCCTGCGGCAGTTCGCCATTAAGAATGCGCACACGGCCGTCCTCCACAATGCCTTCAAACTCCGCAGGCTCCTGCCTGATTGCCGGGGCGGGTTTGTTGTTGGTTCTCCCGCTGCCGCGGTCCATCGCTTCATTGGCCAGGCGGTCCGCTTCCTGATTGTGCTCGCGCAGAGCATGCTCGATTGAAAACCAGTTCATCTGCCCGATCAGCACCTTCGCGCGCGCATGCAGGTCTTGCAGCGTGGCATTCTTCACCTTGTAAATGCCCTTGATCTGCCTGACCAGCAGCTCCGAATCGCTGATTACCTTCAAAGCTTTGTATTCGTGCTGCTCCGCATATTCGAGCGCCGCGATCAGCGCCTGGTATTCGGCGAAATTGTTGGTCTGGTGCCCCAGATACTCGCTGAGCGCGGCCACTTTCTTCCCGCTCTCATCTTTGATGACCACGCCGTAGCCCGAAGGGCCAGGATTGCCGCGCGCGCCGCCGTCAGTGTGAGCGATCAGATAGTGTGAGGGAGGAGTGGGCACAGATAAAGTTTACCGAAGAAGGCGCGAGCTTACCGTCCCGCAGCCAGCCGCGTCGCCAGCCGCTGCGGAAGATTCGCGGCCAGAATGCGGTCCTGCGCGCTCTTCAAACCGTAAGGCGTGCGGCAGAAGGTGACCATGCGGCTGTCTGAATCGTACAAAGCAAACGCCGCCCGCCAGTCGCCGTCGCGCGGCTGCCCCACGGATCCCGGATTCACCATGTAGCGGGTGTTCGGCCGCAGCTTGAACTCGATAGTTTCCGCCTTGCCGATCGTCTTGTAGGGCGGACGATAAAAGTCCGGCGCATTGCCGTTGCTGAAAAACAATCCCTGCAGATGGGTGTGGCCGAAAAACGTAATCGGAGAAGAGGCCACCGTCAGCGGCTCAACCGCATCGTCGAGCGTGACCACATACTCGTCTTCATCCACCGGCGAACCGTGCACGAACTGGATCTCCGGCAGCTCCGCAATCTTGACCGGCCCGGGCGGAACATTGCGCAGCCACTCCAGGTTTTCCGGCTTCAGGTGTTCGCGCGTCCACAACGCCGCCAGCCCGGCCACGGGATTGAAGTCCCGCAACTCCATCTGTCCGGTGGCAGCCTTGTCGTGATTTCCTCGCACAAACGTTTTTCCCAGATCGCGCGAGCGTTCCAGCACCTCGTTCGGGCTGGCGCCATAGCCCACGATGTCGCCCAGGTTCACGACCGTGTCGTGCTCCGGCGCGATGGCCAGGCTGGCCTCCAGCGCTTCAAGGTTGGCGTGAATGTCACTGATCAGAAGGACGCGCACAAGCCACCGACAAACCCGCGATTATAGACCTCTGCCGCCCACAGCACTACTCGCCGCATTCAGCACCGGGCAGCGCGCCCAGTGCCCGGCTTCGACTTCCACCAGCTCCGGCGGTTTGCGCGCGCATTCATCCACCCGGAACTCGCAGCGCGGCTCAAACGCGCAGCCCGGCGGCATTTTCTGCAAGCCGGGCACCGCGCCCTCGATGGTCTGCAGCGGCTGCGCGCGATCCGTCCTGAGCGTCGGCACCGCCCGCAACAGCCCCTGCGTATAAGGATGCGCCGGCCTGCTAAAAATTTCCCGCTTCGGCGCCAGCTCCACCAGGCTGCCCGCGTACATCACTCCCACCCGGTCGGCGACCTCCGAGATCACCGCCAGGTCGTGCGAGATGAACAGCATGGCCAGCCGAAACTTGCGCTGCAGCTCGGCCAGCAGTTCCAGGATCTGCGCCTGGATGGTGACATCGAGCGCCGTGGTCGGCTCATCGGCGATCAGCAGCTGCGGCCGGTTTACGATCGCCATCGCAATCATGATCCGCTGCCGCATTCCGCCCGAAAGCTGGTGCGGATAATCCCGCGCCCGCCGCTCCGGCTCGGCTATGGCCACTTCCCGCATCGCCTCGACGGCTTTGTCCCAGGCCGCTTGTTTAGTAACTGGCTTGTGCGCGCGAACAGCCTCGGCAATCTGGTCGCCCACCCGCATCACCGGATTGAGCGCTGTCATCGGCTCCTGAAAGATCATCGCGATGCGGTTGCCGCGCAGGTTGCGGATCTGATCTTCTGAGATGTCAAAGATTTCCAGCGGCGCGTTGTTTTCCGTGTAGCGAATTCTTCCGTTGACCCGCGCCTGTGGCGGCAGCAGCCGCATGATGGCCAGAGACGTCAAAGACTTTCCGGAGCCCGACTCGCCCACCAGTCCCAGCACTTCGCCTTCGGCGATGGTCAGAGAAAGATCCCGCACCGCGGTGAGCAGCGCCCCGCCGGCAGCGGGAAATTGGATGGTGAGGTTTGCGATCTCAAGCAGCGCCGCCACGCGGCTATCCTAGCAAAGCGATGGCCATGTGGCGCGGGCGCCCCCGCCCGCGATGAAGCAGTCTCGTGTGGCGCGGACATTCCTGTCCGCGAACAACAGTCGGGAATCGTCTCCGCACACGATTACCACCACCCCCGATGTCATCCTGAACGAGCGCCGCTGTTGCGCGAGTGAAGGACCTGAGCGCGCCGCGCGCACGCGTCGCGCTGTTCGCGACGCAAAATTGCGCACCTGGCGCGCATCCAAAATTGCTCACAGCCGCGAAGCGGCGAAAGATTGCAGCCCACGGCGCAAGCCGTGGGTAGGCGAGCACCACCGACCAGCCCCGCAGGGGCGAAAGAAACTAGTCCCAGAGGTATTTTTCGTCGTACGAGACGCTGTTCCTCTTCAGGAACTCGACGAACTCTTCTTGGAAAGATTTCTTTTGGTGATGTTTTTCCTGGTTGGCGATGTATTTCTCAACCGCGCCAACATGTGATTCGCTCACACTGAATACGCCATAACCAGTTTGCCAGGCGAATCTCGAACTCCATTTCGCGCGCACCCACTTTGAGGAATTTGCCTTGATTACCCGGACGATCTCGGCCGCGGAATGTGTCGGTCGGATCCCCACGAGCATGTGAACGTGGTCGGCGGTTCCGTTCACGATCAGGGCTGCCCCATTCATTTCGCGAACGATGCCCCCGAGATACGCGAAGAGATCGGCACGGAATTCCGGTTTGATCAAAGGCCGGCGTTGATGGGTGCTGAAGATGAAATGCAGGAGGATATTGCCACATGTATGCGGTATTTTCTTTCGCCCCTCCGGGGCTGGTTTTGTCCTTGCTGCCTACCCACGGCTTGCGCCGTGGGCTGCATTCTTTCGCCGCTTCGCGGCTGCGTCTGTGTGTGCGCATATCCCACGGCTTGCGCCGTGGGCTGCACTCTTTCGCCGCTTCGCGGCTGCGGCTGTGCGTGCGCATATCCCACGGCTTGCGCCGTGGGCTGCATTCTTTCGCCGCTTCGCGGCTGCGTCTGTGTGTGCGCATATCCCACGGCTTGCGCCGTGGGCTGCACTCTTTCGCCGCTTCGCGGCTGCGGCTGTGCGTGCGCATATCCCACGGCTTGCGCCGTGGGCTGCATTCTTTCGCCGCTTCGCGGCTGCGTCTGTG
>JADMIO011126979.1_pt1 | contig 24454 bp, 26 predicted proteins | sample 8958161 | NCBI WGS metagenome assembly JADMIO01 (sample SAMN16585339, study PRJNA669376) | soil metagenome | isolation source: Crop rotation soil | place: USA: Cullars Rotation, Alabama | collected 2011
TGCTGCTCCTCGACGAGCCGGTCGCCGGCATGAGCGACGACGAGACGGCCCGCACCGGTGAATTGTTCCTTTCGCTCGCGGGGAAACATTCCCTCGTCGTGGTCGAGCACGACATGGCCTTCGTGGCCAAGCTGGCGCGCAAGGTCACGGTGCTTCACGAGGGAAGCGTGCTCGCGGAAGGGCCGATGGACCAGGTGCAGAACGATCCCAAGGTGATCGAGGTGTACCTTGGGCGCTGAGCCATGCTGACCGTCGCCAACCTCAACCAGTACTACGGCGGCAGCCACATCCTGCGCGACGTGAGCTTCGAGCTGCCGGCCGGCAAGGTCACCTGTCTGCTCGGTCGCAACGGCGTGGGCAAGACGACGCTCCTGCGAACCCTGCTCGGCGTGGTGCCAGCCGCAAGCGGCGCGGTGCGGCTGGACGGCATGGACCTCACCAGGGCGGCGCCCTATAAGCGCGCCCGTGCCGGCATCGGCTACGTGCCGCAGGGACGCGAGATCTTCCCGCGGCTCACTGTGGAGGAGAACCTGCGCATGGGCCTCGCCACGCGTCCCGCCGGCGAAGGCCTGCCCGAGTCGATCTTCGGCATGTTCCCGGTGCTCTCGAAGATGCTCGGGCGGCGCGGCGGCGATCTTTCGGGCGGACAGCAGCAGCAGCTCGCGATCGGGCGGGCGCTCGCCATGAAGCCGCGCCTGCTGATCCTCGACGAGCCGACCGAGGGCATCCAGCCCTCCATCATCAAGGAGATCGAGAACGTGATCCGCCGGCTCTCGGAGTCGGGCGAGATGACGATTCTGCTCGTCGAGCAGTACTACGATTTCGCGCGCTCGCTCGCGGACCAGTACCTCGTCATGGACCGCGGCGAGATAGTCGCGCGCGGCCGCGGCGAGGACATGGACGCCGACGGTGTGCGCGCGCGGCTGGCGGTATGATCGTTCGATGCTCGTTGCGGACACTCCGATTGCATCCGGCTGGCGCGCCGAGCTGGACCTGCGCTACGAGCTGCGCGAGGGTCGCACCGTGCTCGCGGGCCGGCGCCACGAGGGGCCCCTGGTCGTCCAGAAGCCGCTTTACCCGGAAGGCGATGCGGTCTGCCATACCATCGTCGTGCATCCTCCTGCGGGCCTCGCGGGTGGCGACGAGCTCCACGTCCGCTCGCTCGCCGGTCCGGGCGCGCACGCGCTGCTGACTACGCCAGGGGCCGGCAAGTGGTATCGATCGGCCGGCGCCTGGGCGCATCAACGCGTTGCGATCGAAGCTTCAGCGGGCGCGGCGGTCGAATGGGTTCCGCAGGAGACCATCGTTTTCGATGGCGCGCTCGCGGCGTTGAGCACCGAGGTACGCCTGGAGCAAGGCGCCCGCTATCTCGGCTGGGAGATCCTGTGCCTCGGGCGCACCGGATCGGGCGAGCGCTTCACGCGCGGCAGCTGCCGCCTTTCGACGAATGTCTGGCGCGGCGAAAAGCTGCTTTGGCGCGAGCGCGGAAAGATCGACGGCGGCTCGCCCGTGCTCGGCTCGCCCGCGGGATTGGGCGGCAGACCCGTCTGCGGAACTTTCCTGGCGAGCGCGCCGGAGATCGAAGGCGAACACGTGGAAATCTGCCGGACCGTGGCGCCTGCGGAAGGCGATGCGGCCGTGACGCGCCTGCCGGGCGTGCTGATCGCACGTTACCTCGGTCATTCGAGCGAAGCGGCCCGCCGATACTTCGCCGCGCTGCGCACGCTGCTGCGCCCGGCGCTGCTCGGCCGCGACGGCGCGGATCCGAGAATCTGGAGGACATAGTGGAGAAACTGAAGGCATGGAACTGACGCCGCGCGAGAAGGACAAGCTGCTGATATTCACGGCGGCGTTGCTGGCTGAGCGCCGCAAGGCGCGCGGCCTGAAGCTCAACTACCCGGAAGCCGTCGCCTATATCAGCGCGGCGATCATGGAAGGGGCGCGCGACGGACGCACCGTGTCCGACCTGATGAGCTGGGGCGCAACGCTGCTCGCGCGCAACGACGTCATGGAGGGCGTGCCGGAGATGGTTCCGGAGATCCAGGTCGAGGCGACGTTTCCCGACGGCACCAAGCTCGTCACCGTGCATCACCCTATTCCATGACAAGCGCCATGATTCCCGGTGAAATGAAGGTCGCTGCGGGTGACATCGAGCTCAATGCCGGGCGAAAGACCGTGACCGTCTCGGTGACCAACACCGGCGACCGCCCCATCCAGGTCGGCTCGCACTATCACTTCTTCGAGGTGAACGACGCCCTGAGCTTCGAGCGGGACAAGGCCTACGGCTTCAGGCTGAACATCGCCGCCGGCACCGCCGTGCGCTTCGAGCCGGGTCAGGGGCGAACGGTGGAGCTGGTGCGCCTCGCGGGCGACCGCAAGGTGTACGGCTTCGCCGGCCGCGTGAATGGAAAGCTCAAATGAAGATCACGCGCCAGGCGTACGCAGAGATGTTCGGGCCCACCACGGGAGACCGGGTGCGGCTCGCCGACACCGAGCTCTGGATCGAAGTGGAAAAGGACTTCACCACCTACGGCGAGGAGGTGAAGTTCGGCGGCGGCAAGGTGATCCGCGACGGCATGGGGCAGGGCCAGCGCCTCGCCGCGGAGATCGCCGACACCGTCATCACCAACGCGCTCATCGTCGACCACTGGGGCATCGTCAAGGCGGACATCGGCCTGCGCGCCGGCCGCATCTGGAAGATCGGCAAGGCCGGCAATCCCGACATCCAGCCGGCGATCACCATTCCCATCGGCGCAGGCACCGAGATCATCGCCGGGGAAGGGATGATCGTCACGGCGGGCGGCGTCGACTCGCACATCCACTTCATCGCTCCGCAGCAGATCGAGGAAGCGCTCATGTCGGGCGTCACTACCATGATCGGCGGCGGGACGGGACCGGCCACGGGCACGGCGGCAACCACGTGCACGCCGGGGCCCTGGCACATGCGCTCGATGCTGGCTGCGGCCGAGGCTTTCCCGATGAACCTCGGTTTCCTTGGCAAGGGCAACGCTAGCCTGCCCGGGCCGTTGAAGGAGCAGGTAGAGGCGGGGGCCATCGGCCTCAAGCTGCACGAAGACTGGGGCACGACGCCGGCCGCCATCGACAACTGCCTCGCGGTCGCCGAGAAGATGGACGTGCAGGTCGCGATTCACACGGACACGCTGAACGAGTCGGGCTTCGTCGAGGCCACTGTCGCGGCCTTCAAGGATCGGACCATCCACACGTTCCACACCGAGGGCGCGGGCGGCGGGCATGCCCCGGACATCATCAAGGTAGCGGGCCTGCCGAACGTGCTGCCTTCCTCGACCAACCCGACGCGGCCCTACACGGTGAACACCATCGCCGAGCATCTCGACATGCTGATGGTGTGCCACCACCTCGATCCCGCGATCGCCGAGGACGTTGCATTTGCCGAGTCCCGCATCCGCAAGGAAACCATCGCGGCCGAGGACATCCTGCACGACCTGGGCGCGTTCTCGATGATGTCGTCCGATTCGCAGGCCATGGGACGCGTCGGCGAGGTCGTCATCCGCACGTGGCAGACGGCGCACAAGATGAAGGTCCAGCGCGGCTCGCTCAAAGGCGATCCGAAGGATCACGACAACGCACGCGTCAAGCGCTACGTCGCGAAGTACACCATCAACCCCGCGCTGACCCATGGCGTCGGGCATCTCGTCGGCTCGGTCGAGGAGGGCAAGATCGCCGACCTCGTCCTGTGGAAACCGGCGTTCTTCGGCGTGAAGCCCTCGCTGATCCTCAAGGGCGGCATGATCGCGGCGGCGGCGATGGGCGATCCCAACGCGTCGATCCCGACGCCGCAGCCGGTGCACTTTCGGCCCATGTTCGGCTCCTTCGGCAAGGCCCTCGCGACGTCGATCACCTTCGTCTCGCAGGCGGCGCTGAAGAATGGATCGCTCGAAGGGCTGGGACTTTCACGCACCCTCGAAGCGGTCAAGGGCACGCGCAAGCTGCGCAAGAAGGACATGATCCACAACGGCTGGCAGCCGAAGATCGAAGTCGATCCGGAGACCTACGAGGTGCGCGCCGATGGCGAGCTGCTCGTGTGCGAGCCCGCGAAGGTGCTGCCGATGGCGCAGCGCTACTTCCTGTTCTAGCCATGGTCGAGATTCGTTCGGTCCTGAAAGAACGCGGCGCAAGACCCGCCGCCCGCCTTGTCCTCGCGTTCGATGCGCGCCAGAAGACGCGCCTTCGCGCGAGGCTCGACACGGGCGAGGAGGTGAGCCTGCAGCTGCCGCGCGGCACGACCCTGCGCGGCGGCGATCAGCTCGAGGCTTCGGACGGTCGCATCGTCGAGGTCGTCTCTTCGCCCGAGCAGGTGCTGCATGTCGAGTGTGCGACTCCCGAGGCGTTGGCGCGCGCCGCGTACCACCTGGGCAACCGCCACGTCGCGGTCGAAGTCGGCAAGGGCTTCCTTCGCATCGGGCACGATCACGTGCTCAAGGCGATGCTCGAAGGCCTCGGCGCTTCCGTCAGAACGATCGAGGCGCCGTTCGAGCCCGAGGCCGGCGCCTACTACGGGGAAGGCCATTCGCACGAGCACGGTCCGGGGAGAATCCACGAGTATGGCCATGGCCACTGAGCGCCGCTTCGCGCGCCTGCTCCAGCTTGCCAGCCCTGCGCTGCCTGTCGGAGCTTTCAGCTATTCGCAGGGCCTGGAGGCCGCCGTGGAGGCCGGGGCCGTCACCGACGCGCCTACCGCGCACGCCTGGATCGAGGACGTGCTCGCCTTCTCGGTGGCGCGCATGGAGGCGCCCGTGCTGCTGCGGATGTGCGCGGCCTGCGCTGAGAGAGATACCGTCGCGTTGGTGCGCTGGAACGAGGTCTTCCTCGCCAGCCGGGAGACCGCCGAGCTGCGCGCGGAAACCGTGCAGATGGGTTACTCGCTCGCGAGGCTGCTGCCTGATCTCGATGTCGAGGTAACCGATTGCGAGGAGATCTCCTTCCCCGCCGCATTTGCTCACGCCGTCTCCGGCTGGGACATCGACCCGCGCGAGGCGCTGGTCGCGTACCTCTGGTCGTGGGCCGAGAACCAGGTGATGGGCGCGCTCAAGGCGGTGCCGCTGGGGCAGACCGACGGTCAGAAGATGCTGCTCGCGCTCGGCGAGCGGGTGCAGGCGATCGCGGGCGAGGCACTGGAACTCGGCGACGACGAGCTCGGCAACTTCGCGCCAGGCCTTGCCATGGCCTCGGCTCGCCATGAAACCCAGTACTCGAGGCTGTTCCGTTCATGAATGCACGCGGCTCATCTGGTAACAATCCCCTGCGCGTCGGCATCGGCGGGCCGGTCGGCTCGGGCAAGACGGCGCTGACGCTTTCGTTGTGCCGCGCGCTGCGCGACAGGTACAACATCGCCGTGGTGACCAACGACATCTACACCGAGGAGGACGCCCAGTTCCTGGTGCGCAACGAAGCCCTCGTGCCCGAGCGCATCATCGGCGTGGAGACGGGCGGCTGTCCGCACACTGCAATCCGCGAGGATGCTTCGATCAATTTAGAGGCCGTGTCGCGCCTCACGCGGCGCTTCGCGGGCCTGGACCTGGTGCTGATCGAGTCGGGTGGCGACAACCTGGCCGCCACGTTCAGCCCCGAGCTCTCCGACCTCACGCTGTACGTGATCGACGTTGCGGCCGGTGACAAGATTCCGCGCAAGGGCGGGCCGGGGATCATGAAGTCCGACCTGCTGGTGATCAACAAGATCGACCTCGCCCCCTACGTGGGTGCGTCGCTCGAAGTCATGGACCGGGATGCGAGGAAAATGCGCGGCGATCGGCCGTTCGTGTTCTCCAACCTCAAGACGGGGCAGGGTCTCGACACCATCGTCTCGTTCATAGAGACCGAGGGCATGATCAGGAAGTGATCGCTATACTCGGGCGCCCGTCTTACTGGAGTCCCCGATGCGCCGCTTCCTCTCGACCGCCGCTGCGTCGATCCTGCTCGCGGTCAGCCTCACCGCAGGCGCGCAGGATTACCCGGTCAAACCCATCCGCCTGATCTCGCCCCTTCCGGCGGGTGGCATGGTCGACAACTTCGCGCGCTCGCTGGCGCAGCAATTTTCCGATGCGTTCAAGCAGCCCGTCACTGTCGAGAATCGCACCGGCGCGAGCGGCACCATCGCCGCCGAGGCGATCGCGCGCTCACCCGCGGATGGCTACAACCTGCTGCTCGCGACGCAGGCGATCCTGGTGCTCAACGTCTACGCGCAGAAGAACCTGTCGTACGACCCCGTCAAGGACTTCACCCCGATCGCACCGCTCTTCTACACGCCGCTGTATGTGCTGGTGCATCCTTCGGTGCCGGCGAACTCGATCAAGGAGCTGATCGAGCTCGCGCGCAAGCAGCCCGGCCAACTGACCTTTGCGTCGATCGGGCAGGGCACCTCCGTGCACCTGGCCACCGAGGTCTTCATGTCCATGGCGAAGATCGACATGGTCCACGTGCCGTACAAGGGAACGGGCCCGGCGAACCTGGACCTCGTCGCAGGGCGGGTGCAGGTGATGTTCTCGGGCGGAGGGACCGGCCTGCCGCAGGTCGACGCCGGGAAGCTTCGGCTGCTCGCCTCCACCGCCGAGCGGCGCACCATCGCGACGCCGGATACGCCGACGGTGGCCGAGGCCGGTCTTCCCGGCTACGAATCGATCGCCTGGTTCGGGCTGGTAGGTCCGGCCGGCATGCCAAAGGCGATCGTCGACCGGCTGGGACGTGAGACGGCCGCGATGCAGAAGTCCAAGGTGAATATCGATCGCTTCGCCAAGGCCGGCGCGGAGATGCTGCCGGGAACGCCGGAGCAGCTCACCGCGCGCATCAAGCAGGAGCTGCCGCTGTTCGCGAAGGTCATGAAGCAGGCCGGCATCCAGCCGGAGTGAGACAAAGTTACCGGCTTCAAATCCCTTCGGTGACCGGCAGCACCAGCGCCGAAGGATGCTTCGCCGAGTGATGGATCGTGTCCGCGCCGATCTTGTTCGGATGGTAGTAGTGCGTCCACAGCACGTCGGTCACCGGTGAATCGCCGTTCACCAGCTCGAGGCGAATGCGGTTGCCCTTCTTGAACCGGTGCGCCATCGGCTCGACGGAAATCTCGAATTTGTAGACCTTGCCGGGCTCTATGGGCTCGGGCTTCGCGTGCGTGAAGTACGGCTCCATCTCGGTGCTCTTCGCCGGATCCGTTGCGCGATGCGAGGCGCGCAGCCAGCCCTTGGTGATCCAGTAGGAAGGCGGATTGATCCCCTTCGCGCGGTCCTCGCCCGACTGCGGCATTTGTTCCGACACCTTCACGAAGAAGTCGGTATCCGGCTGCGTGGATGAAGCGTGCAGCGTGAGCTTGATCGGCCCCGCGATTTCGAGGTCGTTCTCGAGCGGCGGCGTGGTCCACGTGAGCACCCGCCGAGCAGGGTCGGGCTGCATGTTCGGCCCCATGCCGATCACCCCCAGCATCCAGCCGGGATCGGGGTACTTGTAGGTGGTGGACTCGACGCCCGAAGCCGGGCTGCGCGAGAGAACGCCATCGTTCAGCGAGTTGAGGCTGCCCGACTTGTCGCCGGTGAGGTGGAAGGGCACGTACTTCACGTTCTTCGGCGGCCACGTGTCGGAGGCGCGGTGCACGCCCGCATTGCGCACGAAGTACTCCACCGCCGGTCGTCCGGCGTAATCGGTGCTCTCGCCCTTCAGGTAGTGCGCGTAGAAAGGGTAGAGCAGCTTTTCGTGCATCTCCACGCTGTTGAACTCGGCGTTGGCCGCGAAGGCATTGATCGGGCCGTTCATGCGAAGCTTCTTCGGGCCGCTCGCCCGCAGGTACCCATTGATGTTGCCGCGGGTATGAAGGTCCACCTTGCCCCAGATGCCGACCGAGTAGAGGGGCACCTCGATCTCATGCAGCCGTTCCGCAGCGCAGCGCTCGCGCCAGAAGTCGTCGTAGGTCGGGTGCTCGTGCGCATGCAGGTTGAGGTCGTAGGTCTGCTCGCGTGGATGCACCCCGTTCGTGGGATGCCGGTTGATGATGCGGTTCTGGTTCCACCAGTAGCTGGGGAAGAAGTCGCCCGGGATGCCGCCCTGGTACACCGATGCGCGGTAGGGGTCGTTGAGCCCGTCGAAGGCGCCGATGCAGGCGAGCGAGGGCGGCTTCTGGATCGCCATCCACCACTGCGTCATGCAGTAGTAGGACTGCCCGATGCCGCCGACCTTGCCGTTCGACCACGACTGGTGGCCGAGCCATTCGATCACGTCGTACAGGTCGCGCTGCTCGTTCCTGTCCAGCAGGCGGAACTCGCCGCCCGACTGGCCGCAGCCGCGCAGGTCCATGTGCGCGTAGACAAAGCCGCGCTCGACGTAGAAGTCGATCGGGCCGGTCTCGCGCCACAGGAACTGCGGCGTCGCGGGGAGGGTGTTGTTGTCGAAGCGATAGGGCGACGCGGCGAGCAGCGCCGGGAAAGGGCCGCTGCCCGAGGGCATGTAGAGGGCGACGGCGATCTCGACGCCGTCGTGCACGCGGATCTTCACCACGCGCGGCTTGGTCTGGGGGACGCTCATCGCAGGTTTCTCCGGAAGGCGGAACCCGCGGAGTCTACGATGAAGGTATCAGACGCGCATCAGCGGCGCACCTCGCGCTGGAAGATCTCCAAGCTCTGCTTCTTCGTGGCGATGAAACTCGATTCGGACAGGGTCGCGACCGTGCGGGGCCGAGGATCCCCGTACTCCAGGTATTCCGCGATCTTCGTCGGCCGTTTGGTGAGCAGCAGGATGCGGTCGGCGAGGTACACCGCTTCCTCGAGGTCGTGCGAAACCAGCAGCATGGTGGTCCCGGTCTGAAGGAACACTTCCTGCAGCTTCTCCCGGATGAAGAGCGTCATTTCGTAGTCGAGAGCCGAGAACGGCTCGTCCAGGAACACCACTTCCGGCCGGGGCGCCAGCGCGCGCATGATCGAGGCGGTCTGCTGCTGTCCGCCGGACAGCTCATACGGATAGCGCTTGAGGTCGAACTTCACGTCGAACGAGGCGACCAGCTCCTCCATGCGCCGGTCCACCTGCGCCTTGGACTGTCCTTCCAGCTTGAGGGGATACGCGATGTTGTCGATAGTCCTCATCCAGGGGAACATCGCCTCGCGGTAGTTCTGGAACACGTAGCCGATCTTCGTGTCGGCGAGCGACTTGCCGTCGAAAAGGATGCTTCCCGAATCGATGGGGATCAGGCCGGCGATCATGTTGATGAGCGTCGACTTGCCGCACCCGTTGGGTCCGAACACCGAGACGATCTTGCCTTTCGGGATGTCGAGGTCGAAGTCCTCGTACAGCGGCCAGCCGGCGAAGTACTTGGTCAGGCCGCGGATGGTGATGTGCGTTCCCGCGGGTCCGGGAACGAAGGGCCTCGCCGGAACGTCGGCGACCACGGCCGCATTCAGGACTTCCATGGCTACCTTCCACTCCAGTGCACGATGCGTTTCTCCGCGAGCAGGAACAGGATGTTGAGCGCGTAGCCGAGCGCGCCCGCCGCGAGGATCGAGGCGTACATGCTCTTCACGTTCAGGACCTGCTGGGAGTCGATGATGCGGTGCCCCAGGCCGTTGTCCGAGCCGATGAACATCTCGGCGACGATGACGATGACCAGCGCCATCGACACGGCGGAGCGAAGGCCGACGAAGGTCGGCTGCAGGCTCTCCCACACCAGCACGTCCTTGAAGATCTGCCAGCGCGAGGCGCCCATGACCCTGGCTGCCATGACGCGCTGCTTGCGCGCGTTGATGACGCCGTAGGCGCTGTTGAACAGCACGATCAGCAGGGCGCCGAACGCCGCTATCGCCACCTTGTTGATGTCGGAGATGCCGAAGATCAGCAGGAACAGCGGGATCAGGGCCGAGGAGGGCGTCGAGCGGAAGAAATCGATCAGGAACTCGACGCTGCGGTACGCACGCTCGTTGCTGCCCAGCAGCACGCCTGCGGGCACGCCGACCACGGCGGCGATGAGGAATGCTTCCAGGGTCCTCATGACGGTCACCATGAAGTCGGTGAGCAGCGGGCCGCCCGCCAGGCCCACCACCAGCGTCTGCAGCGTTGCCCACGGCGTAGGCAGGAGGATCACCTTGATCCAGCCCGTGCGCACCACGAGGTCCCACGCGATGAACAGGAGCACCGGCCCCAGCGCCGGCAGGAACTTGCCCCACTGGAAAGGCTTGCGCGGCGCCGCAGCAGGAGCAGCCGTCCAGGGAGCTGCCGTCTCCACCGCCGGATTCGCAGCCATGGCCCTAAGCTTTGTAGAGCAGCGGCTCGACCATCACGCGCTTTTCGAAGATGCCCTTGTCCGAGAACAGGTCGTAGAACTTCTGGAAGGCCGCAACATCGGGCGCCTTGAACTCCGAGGAGAAGCGGTAATCGGACATCGGCACCTCCCCAGTCAGCGCGCCCTCGATCGCGGTGTATCCCTTGAGGAAAGGCCGTGCTTCGGCCGGCTTGGTCTTCACCAGCTCGACGCCCCTGGCATAGGCGGCCAGGAACTTCTTCGTCTCGGCCGGGTATTTCTTGATGAATTCCGTGGTGAGGCTCGCCGCGCCGCCGTGCCACGGCGCCATCGGGTCGCCCAGGATGTACTTCGCCACCACGCCGACCTCCAGCGCGCGAGTCTGCCCATTGAGGCGCCCGACCGTGCCGGTCGGCTCGAGGGTGTAGATGGCGTCGACCTGGCCGGCAGCGAGCGCGGCAACGTGCTGCCCGATGGGGAGCTCGGTGACGTTGACCGCGCCCGCGCCGGCACGCTCGAGCATGACCTTGGCGAGGGTGACGTTCTGGATTCCAGGCCCGGATGCCACGCGCTTGCCTTTCAGTTCGGCCAGCGACTTGATCGGGTTGTCCTTGGCGACCAGGAATTCATCCAGGATGAACTTCGCGTTGGTCGGGTTGGTGCAGAAGATCTTGAACAGGCCCGGCTGCGCAATCTCGCCGATCGCCAGCACCGCCGACGCGGTCCCGTTGGAGCTGCCCTCGGCCCGGCCGGCGAGCATCGCTTCCATGACCTGCTGAGCGCTCGCGAACTTGAGCGGCTCGACGTCGAGGCCCGCCTCCTTGAAGTAGCCCTTCTCGATGGCGGCGAAGAACGGCAGGCCGGCCGCCACGGGCCAGAACCCGATCCGGATCTTCGGGCCGGTCTGCGCGCGCACGATGGCCGGTGCTCCGAGGAGCCCGGCTGCGGCGACGCCGGAGGCGGCTTGGAGAAGCTTTCGACGGACAGGGCTCTTGGGTGCGGTGGTCATGGCGATCTCCCGGGAGTGATGGCGGGACAACCGCAAGAAGCGCGCCTGACAAGGTCGTCAGCCCGTCCGCTGAATGGTCAGTGTTTTATCCAAACTGGGATACAAGGTGGTGCACCACTTGAACGCGGGCGCCCCGCCTGGCGCACAGCGTGGGTGCGCCTCGATTCCTTATTCGGGCAGCAGGCTGATGTGGGCCGACACGATCCGCCAGCCCTCCGGCATCCGCGCCCAGGTCTGCGTCTGGCGTCCGATTCGCGGCGAGTCACGAAGGAACTCGGTGTTGGCCGTCGCGAAGTCGCGCCCGAACGTGGTGATCACCGTCCGTTGCAGCCGCCGCGCGAGGCCCGCGGGCGAACGCGCGGCGCGAAACGCCGCTATCGCTTCGTAGCCGTAGAGGTTCTCGCCTCCGCCGTAGCGGATGGCGAGGGGGCTTCGCCAGAAGAAGGCGTCGAGAGACGCGACATCATTGGTGACGAGCGCCTCCTCGTAGCGCTGGAACTGCGCGGTCATTTCGGCCAGCACTTCGGGATGTTGATCTCGTTCATGCGTGTTCCCTCGCGATGGGTGCCCGTACCACGCCGGCGTGCTCGAGGAACGCCGCGACGCGCAGCGCATCGGCTTCGCGCCACGGCGCGGCGATCACCTGCACGCCGATCGGCAGTTCCGCGCCCCAGACGGGCACTGCGACGACCGGCAGCCCGACAAACGAAATCGGCTGGGTGAGCAGCCCGATGTTCGGCCGCAACGGAACGACCTTGCCGTCGATTTCGGCGCTGTCCTCGCCCAGTTTCATCGCCGCGAAGGGCGTGGCCGGCGCGATGAGGATATCGACCTCGCGGAACAGCGACAGGACACGGTCGCGAAACCAGGCGCGAAAGCGCTGCGCCTGCTGCACCCATGCGGCCGGCACCATCGCGCCGGCCAGAAGCCGGTCGCGTGTAAGCGGATCGAAGTCGGCTGCCCTCGCGCGCAGATCCGCAAGGTGCAGGGCGCCCCCCTCGGCGGCGGTGATCACGTAGGCGGCGGCGCGCGCCCGGTGGACTTCGGGGAGCTCCAGCGAGCGCCCGGCACCGAGCGCCTTCGCCACCGTGTCGCGCGCAGCCAGCGCAGCGCCGTGCGAGTGCTGCTCGAAATAGCCCGAAGCGCACGCGATTCGCAGCCCTTCGATGCCAAGGGGCAATTCCCGCGAGGCCGGTTCCACGGGCCGGTTTGCACAGGCAGGGTCCAGCGGATCCGCGCCCTGCAACGCGTCGTAGCACGCGGCAAGATCGGAGACGTTGCGCGCAAAGGGCCCGACGTGGTCGAGGCTCGCCACGAAAGGAAACGCGCCGCGCCTCGAGAGCCGCCCGTACGTCGGCTTCAGGCCGAAGATGCCGCAGAACGAGGCCGGAACCCGGATCGACCCGTTGGTATCCGTGCCGAGCGACACCGGCACCAGCCCGCCCGCCACAGCGGCCGCCGAGCCGCCCGACGAGCCGCCTGCGCTGCGGGAGGGATCGTGCGGGTTTCGCGTTGGACCGTAGTGGCTGTTCTCCGTGGTGAATCCGTACGCATACTCGTCCATGTTGGTCGATCCGACGAGCACGGCGCCTGCCTCGCTCATCCGGGAGACGAGCGCTGCATCGCGCGTTGCAGGCGCGGACGAGGCGTTGATCCGTGAGCCGGCGCGCGTGACGTGGCCCTCGACATCGAACAGGTCCTTCACCGCATAAGGCACGCCGGCGAGCGGTGGAAGCGGCTCGCCGGCGGCCCGTTTCCTGTCGATGGCGGTGGCGAATGCGAGCGCGCGTTCGGGCAGGCGCTCCGTAAACGCATTGATGCGCAGGTGGGCTTTTTCGATGCGCGCAATCGCCTCGCGAGCGAGCTCGGTCGCCGAGACCTTTCCGGCCCTGACCGCCGCCGCCATCTCGAGGGCGGTGGCGGCTTCAGCCGGCATCGCGGTCGGGCGAGAACACCGGCGCGGGCTCGGTTTCGGGCGGCAGCGGAAACCCCATGAAGAGAGCCGCAATCGCGGCGATGCGCGCGAAGTTATCCATCGTGCCCTCGCGATGGCCGGCCGCGAGCGGCAGCTCGAGGAGCGCCGCCTGCGAATCCACCGCGGCAGCCAGCTCTGCTTCTGTCATGCGGAACGTCCTCGCGCGAGATAGGCCCGCCATCCCCCGAAGGACGTGATGTCCTCGGCGCCGCGGGTCGCGTAAGTTTCGCAGAGGAATCCCTGCACCTGTGCGCCATCTTCGAGGCGCAGGGTGCCGATTCCCAGCGGGGCTGCGATGGCCGCCACGAACGACCCGAACTCGGCTGCGCCCATTTCCCACACTTCGAGCTCTATGGAGCCGCCTTGCTCGTCGTCGCGAACCAGTCCCGGCCGCGCGGGCGGGACTCCGGGCAGGGCGAACAGCTTGTAGAGGGGGGCGGTGCGGCAGGCGCGAACCAGCGTCGCGTTCCGTTCGGTCAATTGTTTATTGAGCGGCTGTCCTGAAAGGTGGGCGCCCACCACTGCTATTCGATGACGTCCGGTGACTGCAGGCTGGGCCACGCTCGAGAACTGCGGATAAAGCTGCGTTGCGCCGGCCTTCATGCCGGTCAGGGCATGAAACCGTTCTCCCAGGGCGCACAGCGGGCGATCCGAGCCGGCCGGCGCCACGAGGCTGATGCCAAAAGGGACGCCGTTCGCCCTGAGCCCTGAGGGGACTGCGACCGCGGCCAGGTCGAGAAGATTGACGAACGTTGCGTAGATCCCGAGCTCCGCATTGCGCTTCACCGGGCTGGCGGCGACCTGCTCGCGCGTGAATACGGTCGGCGTGGTCGGCAGCGCCAGGGCGTCGATGCGTTCCCAGACCGGGGCCGTCCGGGCCGCGATCTCGGCCAGGCGGTATTGGGCGCGGAATGCGTCCGCGGCGCTGAACCGGCGCGCGCCTTCGATGATTTCGCGCGTCACGGGCAGGACGCCGTCCGGATGCGCGGTGAGAAAGTCTTCGAGACTCGCGTAGCGCTCTGCGACGCGCGCATCCCCGTAAAGCAGTTCGCCCGCCGCGCGAAAGGGCGCAAGGTCCACCGACACGATGCGTGCGCCGAGCCTCTCCATCCTCTCGACCGCCTGTGCGAACAGGCTGGCCGACTCGGAGTCGCCGAAGACTTCCAGCTGCTCGCGCCCGGGAATGCCGATGACCGGGCTTTCGCGAAGCGCGCGGTCGCCGACGCGGCGCGAGTAGGGATCCGCCGCGTCGTGGCCCTCGATGACTTCGAGGATGCGCAGCGCCTCCGAGCAGGTGAGCGCGAACACCGAAACGCAATCGAGCGACCGGCACGCCGGCAACATGCCCGTCGTGCTCACGCGGCCGCAGGTCGGCTTGAGGCCCACGATATTGTTCAGCGCGGCGGGCACGCGCCCGGAGCCCGCGGTGTCGGTACCGAGCGAGAACGAAACCTGGCCCAGGGCCACGGCGACGGCCGAGCCGCTCGACGAGCCGCCCGACACGTAGGCGGAGTTGAACGCATTGCGCACCTCCCCATAAGGAGAACGGGTCCCGACCAGGCCGGTCGCGAACTGGTCGAGGTTCGTCTTGCCGATGAGGATCGCGCCCGCGTCGAGGAGGCGCTGGACCGCGGCAGCGTTCCTTTCCGGCCGGTACGCGAAGGCGGGGCACGCGGCCGTCGTATCGGTCCCGGCCGCATCGATGTTGTCTTTGACGGCGAACGGGACGCCGAACAGCGGGAGGCTACGAGCGGACGGATCGTCCTCGAGCCGCTTCGCGCGATCCCGTGCCTCCGCTTCGGGGATCAACGTGATCCAGATCGGGTTGCCTTCGGCCTCGCGCACGCGCCGGTAAGCCGCGGCGACGACATCGACGGGCGAGCCTCCACGCGCGTAGAACTCCGCGAGCGCGGGCAGCGCGAAACTCGGACCGGCGATTGTCATGGGCTCTCTGGGATACAAGCTGGCACACAAGGTGCATGCAATCGGTGTGCCACGCGATTCACGCTCGCGCGCCCGTGGCGGAAGGGCCGGATGCACCGCGAGCGAGAGCAACGAGCACCTGCACGGTGCAGGGCAAGACAGGGGAGAGCCGATGTCGAAGGTCCGAAGTTCAGCACCGGCCGAGCGCCTCGCGGATTCCGTGTACACGAAGGTCAAGGCCGACCTGTTCGACTTCAGCCTGATGCCCGGGGAGCGCTTCAGCGAGAACGACGTAGCTAGGCGCCTCGGCGTTTCCCGCACGCCGGTGAGGGAGGCCCTTTCCCGGCTGGGACTGGAGGGTTACCTGCGAGTCGCGTCAAAGAGCGGCTGGACGGTCCAGCCGCTGGACTTCGAGTATTTCGACGAGCTCTACGACGTGCGCGTGGTGATCGAGCTCGCCGCCGCGCACAAGCTTTGCGAGCGCGTACCGATGCCGGGGCTCGAGTCGCTCAGGGAAGCGTGGCTGGTTCCCCAGGAGTCGCGGCTCAAGGGAGAAATCGAGCTCTCCGAGCTCGACGAGCGCTTTCACACCGAGCTCGTCCGCAGCGCGGGGAATGCCGAGCTGGCGCGGGTCCACGACGGCATCACCCAGCGCATTCGGGTGCTGCGGCGTCTCGACTTCATGTATCCAGAACGCGTGCGTACCACCTACACCGAGCACGCCCAGATCCTTAGGGCGATCCTCAGGCGCAAGGCCGACCAGGCGGCGCTGCTCCTCAAGGCGCACATCGAGCAGAGCAAGGCGGAGGTGCGAAAGATCAGCCTGCACAAGCTGTTCGTCGCTAAGGCCGCGCGGCGCGGGCCTTGATTCCTCGCTTCCCCAGCGCGGCCGCCAGCTCGCCGCAGGTAGCCGTCCACCCGACGATCGCCCCCTGCGCCCGGATCATCTCCAGCGCCGCGGCCTTGAACTTCGGGAAATAGCTCTCCGTCGCGTCCTCGATCAGCAGGCAGTCGTAGCCCCGGTCGTTGGCTTCCCGCATGGTGGTCTGGACGCACACCTCGGTGGTCACGCCGGCGAACAGCAGGTGAGTGATGGCGCGGTGCCTGAGGATCTCCCCCAGGGCGGTCGCATAAAACGCGCCCTTGCCAGGCTTGTCGATGACTATTTCCCCCGGCAGCGGCGCCAGCGCCGCGACGATGTCGTTGCCCGGCTCGCCGGCCACGAGGATGCGGCCCATGGCGCCGGCGTCGCCGATGCGCAGCTTCGGCTTGCCGCGCGCGCGCTTCGCGGGCGGGCAGTCGGAAAGGTCGGGGCGATGCGCCTCGCGCGTGTGGATGACGGTCATGCCCGCCGTGCGGCACAGGTCGAGCAGGCGCCGGGTCGTGGGGACGATCGCCTGCAGCAGGCTCACGTCGTTGCCGAGCGTCTCTCCGAAGCCGCCCGGCTCGATGAAGTCGCGCTGCATGTCGATGACGATCAGGGCAGCCGACCTGGGGTCGAACACGTAGGGAAAGGGCTTGGCTCCCCGGACTTCGGGCACTTCAGGCAGCCTTCGCCGTATGGCCCGCCATGCAAGGACCGATCACGGCAATGTCGGCCTCCGCGGTCGGCGTCTCGTGCACGATGCGGCCGTCGAAGATCACCACCATGCGGTCGGAGAGCTCGAGCAGCTCGTCGAGGTCCTCGCTGACGAGGACCGCCGCGCCGGCGTTGCGCGCCGCGAGGATGCGGTCGTGGATCTCCGCGACCGCGGCGAAGTCGAGGCCGAACACCGGGTTGGCCACTATCAGGACTGAAACCGGGCGCGACAGCTCGCGGGCCAGCACCGCGCGCTGGACGTTGCCGCCGGACAGTGTTCCGATGGGCGCCCCTGCGCCCTGGGTCTTGACCTTGAACTCCGCGATCCAGCGCTCGGCCTGTTCATCCATCGCCTTGCGCTTCAGCCACACCCCGGAGGCGAGCGGCGCCTGGTCGAAATTTCGCAGCGCCATGTTCTCTGCCACGCTCATGCCGCGCACGCAGGCGTTTCGCAACGGCTCCTCCGGCAGGCTGTAGGCGCGATGCAGGTGGATCTCGCCTCGCGAGGCTCCGAAGGGCTTGCCGGATACGGTGATGTCGCCGGATTCCGCCTCCCTCTGGCCGATGAGCGCCTCGACCAGCTCGCGCTGGCCGTTGCCGGACACGCCGGCGATGCCGACGATCTCCCCGGGACGTACCGACAGCGAAAAGTGCTCGACCGCGGGAAGCCCTGCGTCGTTGGCGACCACGAGGTCGCGGATCACCAGGCGCGGCTCTTCGATCGCCGCGCCCGACTTGGCTCCGCGCGATTGCGGAATCTCGCGAGCCCCGACCATCATCTCGGCCATGCGCGTGGGGTCCAGATCGGCGACGCGCCCTTCTCCGGCGTAGCGTCCGCGCCGCAGCACCGAGACGGCGTCCGCGAACGCCATGACCTCGCGGAACTTGTGCGTGATCATCAGCACGGTGACCTTGCCCGCACGGGCCAGGTCCTTGACCATGCCGAGGACTTCGTCGGCCTCCGAGGGCGTCAGCACCGACGTCGGCTCGTCCAGGATCATGAAGCGGCGCTCGAGATAAAGCTGCTTCAGGATCTCGACCTTCTGCTTCTCGCCCGCCGCGAGCTGCGTGACCGCCTTGTCCAGCGGCACCTTGAAGGGCACTGTCTCCATGAAGGCGGCGAGGCGCTCGCGCTCGGCCTTCCACTTGACCACCGCGGGTACGTCGTTGCGCGACATGACGAGGTTTTCCGCCACGGTCATGCTCGGCACGAGGGTGAAGTGCTGGTACACCATGCCGATGCCCAGGGCGTGGGCGTCGTGCGGGGTGCGGATCGCCTGCTCGTGCCCGTCGACCTGGATCTGGCCTTCATCGGGCGAGTAGAAGCCCACCAGGCATTTCACCAGGGTGCTCTTGCCGGCGCCGTTCTCGCCCAGCAGCGCATGGAACGAGCCGGCCTCGACCTTCATCGAAACGTTGTCCAGCGCCGTCATGGCGCCGAAACGCTTGGTCATGCCGGTGATCTCGATGGCGAGCGCGTGGTCCGGAGCGGCATCGTGCTCCGGCTTGACCCGCATCAGGCTCGAATCGAAGCTCATGCGGTCTCCAGGGTCTTCAGCAGCGCGGGCGAATTCGCCCAGGTGCCGAACACGCCGCCCTGCATGGTGATCATCTTGAGCGCCGCGAGATGGTTGCCGTGGTCGGTGGCGGCGGTGCAATCGCCGAGCACGATGCACTCGAAGCCCAGGTCGTTGCCCTCCCGCATCGTCGTGTGCACGCACACGTCGGTGGTGATGCCGGTGAGCACGAGGTTGCGGATGCCGCGGGTACGAAGGATCAGCGCGAGGTCGGTGGAGGAGAACGAGCCCTTCCCGGGCTTGTCGATGACCACCTCGCCGGGGAGCGGGGCGAGCTCGGGGATGATCTCCCAGCCTGGCTCGCCGCGCACCAGGATGCGGCCGCACGGCCCCGGGTCGCCGATGCCCACCCCGTTCGTGCCGATCCGTCGCGAGCGCCAGCGCTTGTTCTCGGGAAGGTCGGAAAGGTCCGGCCGGTGGCCTTCGCGTGTGTGGATGATGTGGTAGCCCCTCGCGCGCATCGACGCGAGCACTTTCGAGAGGGGCTCGATCGGCGCGCGGGTAAGGGAGATGTCGTAACCCATCTTGTCCACGTAGCCGCCGATGCCGCAGAAGTCGGTCTGCATGTCGATGACGACCAGAGCGGTGTTCGCCGGACGCAGGTCGCCGTCGAACGGCCAGGGATAGGGATTGGCGTCTACATAGATCATTTGACGATGCTCAACTCGCCGGGCGCGCCGGCGAGCGTGCGCTTGGGCGAGCAGGTGGCGATCATGATCGCGAGCGTTAGAACGTAAGGTGCCGCGTTGTAGAGGTAATAGCCCGACGTGATGCCGACCGACTGCAACGCGGGGCCAAGCGAGCCCGCTCCGCCGAAGAGCAGCGCCGCGTAGAAGCAGTACACCGGGTTCCAGCGCGCGAAGATCACCAGCGCGACGGCCATGAGCCCCTGGCCGCTCGACAACCCTTCTGTCCAGCTGCCCGGGTAGTAGAGGGACAGGAAGGCCCCGCCGATGCCCGAAAGGAACCCGCCCGCGCCGGTGGAAAGCGTGCGCACCACGTTGAGGTTGTAGCCCATGGCGCGCGCCGCATCGGAGCTGTCGCCCACCATCCGGATCACCAGGCCCCAACGCGTGTTCCGCAAGGCCCATGCGAGTGCGAAGGCGAGTACCAGGCCGATGAGGAACAGCGGGTTGACCTGCAGCGCCGCCTGGATCTGCGGCGAGTCGCTAAAGCTTCCGAAGGCGATGGAAGGCAGGTTGGGCGCCTTGGGCTGGACATAAGGCTTGCCCAGGAAGAAGGCGGCGCCGGTGCCGAACAGCATTAACCCTATTCCGACCGCGATATCGTTGACGCGGGGGAGGTTGCAGATCAACCCATGGAGCAAGCCCAGCATCATGCCGGCGAAGCCGGCCGCGAGAACGCCCAGCCACGGATTGCCGGTGACATACGACACCGCGTAACCCGACATCGCCCCGGTGATGAGGATGCCCTCGAGCCCCAGGTTGATGCGGCCGCTCTTTTCCGTGATGCACTCGCCCAGGCTGACGAACAGGAACGGCGTGCTCACGCGCAGCGCGCCGCCTAGAACGCCTATGGGAACGCCCCACCACCCGAGCTCTTCCATCTAGGCGCTTCCCGCCCTGAAGATCCTGAATCGTCCGTACAGCGTTTCGCTCGCAAGGATCAGCAGGAATGCCATTCCCTGCAGCACCAGCACCGTGGCGTCCGGAAGATCGAGGCGCCGTTGCAGCATGCCGCCGCTCGCCGAGATGCCGCCGAGCAGCATCGCGACCGGAATGATGGCGACGGGGTTCTGGCGCGCGATGAACGCAACCAGGATCCCGGCGTACCCGTAGCCCGCCATCAGCGATGCATTGGCGTTGCCGTGCACCGCGGCGACCTCGACCATGCCTGCGAGGCCCGAGGCGGCGCCGCCCAGGAAGCAGGCCGCGAGCAGCAGCCGGTTGACCGGGAGGCCGGCAAGCTTCGCCGCACGCGCATTGCCGCCGACGATGCGCAGGCCGAAGCCCCAGGTCGTGTGCCTCACCAATACGTACATGGCGACGCAGAAAATGATCCCGTAGCCCAGGCCCCAGTGGACATCGAGTCCCGGGAAGCTGCCCAGCATGTTCGCGTCGCCGATCGGCGCGGTGGAGGGCTTGTTCAGGCTTGCCGGGTCCCGGAGCGGGCCCTCGACGAAGTGGTTGAAGAGCGCGATGGCAATATAGGTCAGCAGCAGGCTGGAAATGGTCTCGTTCACGCCCCGGTACTGCCGCAGCGCGCCTGCGCCGGCGATCCACAGGCCGCCCATGACCATGCCCGCCGCGGCCATCGCGAGCTTCACGGCGAGCGGGGATGCGCCGATCATCTGGTGGCCGACGATCGCCGCCGCGAGTCCGCCCAGCACCAGGGCCCCTTCGCTGCCTATGATCATCAGTCCCGCCTGCGCGGGCAGCGCTACGCACAGCGCGGTGAGGATCAGCGGCGCGGCCCGCGAGAGCGTGTTCTGCCAGGCGAAGCCGCTGGCAAACCCGCCCTGCCAGATGAGCTTGTAGACCTCGATCGGATCGCGCCCGAGCAGGGCGATGAACAGGCCGAACAGCGCCATGGCCGCGACCAGCGCGCCCAGTGGAATGAGCAGCGCCTCGAGCGGCGGCCCCCAGGAGGCAGGCAGGACCACGCGCCGCGGAGGCGAGCTCCGCGGCGCGATGATCTCCGTCGGCGCGTCGATGACGTTGCTCAAGCCCGTTCCCGACGCTGCCCTAGACCTTGCCGACGACGCCCTCGACCAGGTAGTTCATCTGCTCGAGGATCGGGTCGGTTTGCTGGTACGCGGTGCCCTTGGCGATGATCTCCTTGCCGGTGTTGTCCTTCAGCGGGCCCTTGAAGATCGGGTAGTCGCCTTTCATCATCTGGGCCTTGATCGAGTCTGCACGCTTGCGCCCGGCTTCCGGCACCGCCTTGCCGTAAGGCGACATCTTCACGAACCCGTCCTTCAGCCCGCCGCGCACGAAGTTCTTGAACGGGGCGCCGGATTGCGCGTCCTTGACGTGCTGCGTGAATACGGTGAGCCAGTTCCATTCGGCGCCGGTGATGTAGCCCTTGGGCGCGAGCGCGGCCTGGTTGGCGTGGTAGCCGGCGCAGAACGCACCGCGCTTCTCGGCGGTCTCCATGATGACTTTCGGGCTGTCCACGTGGCAGGTGAGCACGTCCACGCCCTGGTCGACCATGCTGTTGGCAGCCTCGGCTTCCTTCACGGGCAGGGACCAGTCGCCGGTGACGATGAGCTGGCAGGTGATCTTCGGGTCGACGCTGCGCGCGCCCATCAGGAACGCGTTGCAGTTGCGCAGCACCTGCGGGATCGGCTTGGCGGCGATGAAGCCGATCTTCTTCGTCTTGCTCACGTGCGCGGCGACGACGCCGTTCAGGTACTGGCATTCGTCGATGTAGCCGAAATAGCTGCCGGTGTTCTTCGGGTGCTTGCCCTCGGTCCACATGCCGCCGCAGTGCGCAAAGCGCACCTTGGGATACTTGTCCGCCATGCGCAGCATATGAGGATCGAAGTAGCCGAACGAGGTCGGGAAGAGCAGCGTCGCGCCGTCCTGCTCGATCATGGAGGCCATGGTCTTCTGCACGTCGGTCGTCTCGGGGACCTTCTCCTGCTCGACCACCTTCACGCCCGGCATCTTCTTGATGGCGGCAGCGGCCTGCGCCTGCGCCTGGTTGTAGCCGTAGTCGTCGCGCGGGCCGACGTAGATCACGCCCACGGTGAGGGGCGATTGTGCGAAGGCGCGGCTGACGGCGCCGGGCATGAGCGCCGTGGCGGCACCCGCGGACAGAACGCGCAGGACATCGCGCCGCGACAGCGTCTGGATCTTTCGGTCGGACATTTGTGGATCTCCCTGTGGATGGTCTGGTGTCGAACTGCTCGGCCGCGGCATCTTGGATACCAGTTGGAATGCAACGCCGTGTACAACCTCACCCGCTCATCGCAAGAGACATGCCATCCGCTCTCTAGCGCAAAACCCCGGCAATTCCGGCTGTTAGCCCGGCGGTGTAGCGCCCGCGGACGCAGCGGGGCCTTGTTCAAGTGCGCGACGGTCATTCGGATGCGCTAGTTCAGTGCGCTCGCCGCGCCGGTGCGCAACGGGCGAGGCCGTGCCCCAGGATTTTTCGCCGCGCACGAAATTGGCATCCGGAAATTTTTTAGCTGAACCGATTTCGCGCACCGCCGGGAATTTCCGCACAGCGATGCGGCGCGGAAACGAACGCGGGGGGTGGCGCGCACTGTTCGCGATGCGTCGCGAACGCGAATGCGGCCGAACCGTGCGGCCATACCTGACGCGCATGCACATGCATCGCGCATCGCAGCGCCCGCGCATTCGACGGCGACACGCACGAGAGCCGCGGCACGGTTCTCGCTCTGTCATCACGCGGCAACAAAACAAGCGGCCATGTTCTCGCCGCATTCAATCAGCCTCACTGGGAGTTACTCGCATGAAAAAAAATCGGATCACGCGTCCGCTTCTGCTCGCCTCGCTTTCAGCCATCGGCATGGGTGCGCATGCAGCCGACGGCTTCAACTTCTATGCGTTGATCGACGGAGGCATGGCTGCGACGAGCATCAGCGGCCCGGGCGGAACGGGGAGGACCGAGTTCGTCACCGGGGGGTATGCGCCGAACTTCGTCGGCATGACCGCGGAGAAGTCGCTGGGGACCGGGCTGAAGGGCGGCATCCAGCTCGAGCAGGGTTTCCTGCTCAACAACAATCCCAGCGCCACCAACAACAGCCGCTTCTTCTTCGGTGGGGATTCCATAGCCAACCGGCAGGCAAACGCCTACATCACGGGCTCGATGGGCTCGCTCAGATTCGGCACCCAGCCCAACATCGCCTTCAAGAGCGTGCTCATGGGTGACCCGCGGTTCGGGTCCAACTATGGCAGCTCGCTCGCCGGCATCGTGATCGACGGCGGCCTGGGAACGGTGGACACGAGCGCCCTTTCATATACGTCGCCGACGGTCTCCAACTTCACGATGGCGGCCTCGCTGGTCGCCTCGCAAAGGGCCACGCCGACCTCGAACGTGACCTCCGGCGCGCGCGCGTCCGCGCTTTACAAGAACGACGCTTTTTCCGCGACCTATGCCATATACAACAACAACACCAAGTCGGTGCCTTCCACGCCGGATTCGAACGGGCACGTCCTGGGAGCCAACTACAAGCTGGGCGCGTTCACGCTGAAGGGCATATTCACCAAGCAGAAGAACCCCACGCTTCGAAACTACAAGACGGCAGGGTTCGGGGGCGCCTACGAGTGGAACCCGGACCTGACCCTGGACGCGGGCGTTTACCGATCGCGCGATACCGCAGCCGCGTACAAGATGAACACGGTCGGGCTCGGGGCGCAGTACAAGATCATCAAGGACCTCGCCTTGTACGCCCAGTACGCCAAGGTGAAGAACGCGGACAGGGCGACGGTCGCGTTCAATTTTGCCGGTCCTACGATCGAGCCGGGGTCGCTGGTCACGGGACAGTCGGCCAGCACGCTCAATGTAGGCTTCCTCTACTCCTTCTTCTGAGCGGGATCCCGGCCGGAGAAATCCGGCCGGGTCAGGCGCGTCCGCTGGTGTGGATGAATTCCCGCAGCCGCGGATAGATCGCCGATTCCCAGCGCCGGCCGCTGAATACGCCGTAGTGGCCCACGCCCGGCTGGACGTGGTGCAGCTTCCTGTACGGCCGCAATCCGGTGCAAAGGTCGTGGGCGGCCAGCGTCTGGCCGATGGCGCAGATGTCGTCGCGCTCGCCTTCCACGGTCAACAGCCCCGTCCGCTCGATGGCGGCCGGCTTCACCGTGCGCCCGTGCACCTTCAGCTCGCCGCGGGGCAGCGCATGCTCCTGGAACACCGTGCGGATGGTTTCCAGGTAGAACTCGGCCGGCAGGTCCATGACGGCGAAGTATTCCTCGTAGAAGCTCCGGATCGCCTCCGCCTTTTCGTCGTCGCCGGCGACGCGATGCCGGAACATGTCGGACAGTGCGTTGATGTGCCGGTCGCGGTTCATGCTCATGAACGCGGAGAGCTGCAGGAACCCGGGGTAGACGCGGCGCTCGGCCCCGCCATAGCGGTAAGGCACCTGGGAAACCATGTGCTTCCTTTCCAGCACAGTGGGATCCGAAGCTTGGAATTCACGTGACTTGAAGTCGCG
>JADMIO011418022.1_pt1 | contig 24452 bp, 20 predicted proteins | sample 8958161 | NCBI WGS metagenome assembly JADMIO01 (sample SAMN16585339, study PRJNA669376) | soil metagenome | isolation source: Crop rotation soil | place: USA: Cullars Rotation, Alabama | collected 2011
ACAACTTGTCCACGTGGAATTCTAAGCTTAGGATCCCAATGTGCTGGAAAGGGAGGAGGACTCCGGCCCGCGCGCCGTGGCCGAACGGGAGACGCTGGAGGAGGTCGGCCTCGCCCTCGACGAGACCCACTGGATCGGCCCGCTCTCGCACGTCCTCGTCCGCCTCGGCGACGGCGACCTCCGGATGGTGCTCTCCGCGTTCGTCTACTACCTGGGCGAGGACCTCGCCCCTTTCGCCACCAGCGACGAGGTGGCCGAAGCGTACTGGATCCCGCTCTCCCACCTCTGGGACCCCCGCAACGCCAGCCGCTTCGAATGGCTGCGCGACGGCGCGAAGCTCCTCTACCCCGCCATCCGCTTCCGCGACGCCGCCATCTGGGGGCTGACCTTCCGCGTCCTCACCCTCTTCTCGGACGTCCTCGACGCCCCCCTTCCCCACCTGGAAGAAATCCCCGCACCATGAACGACGGCCAGCTGGACGTCGTGGTGGTCGGAGGCGGGATCTCGGGGCTGACGGCGGCGTTCCACCTGCGGCGGAGCGGACTGCGGGTCGCCGTCCTGGAGGTGGCGCCGCGCGTGGGCGGCGCGGTCGAGACCCTCTCGGACGGTGCCTGGCGCTTCGAGATGGGGCCGAACACCGTGCTCGAAAGCGACGAGAGCGTCGGCCGGCTGATCCGCGACGCCGGGCTGGATGGAGAGAAGATCGTCGCCGCCCCGTCGGCGAAGCGGCGGTATCTCTACAAGGGAGGGAGCCTGGTGCCGCTCCCCGGAGGTCCGGGCGGGTTCCTCACCACCCCCCTCTTCCCTCTCCGCTCCAAGCTGGGGTTGCTGCGCGAGCCCTGGATCCGCCGGCCGCCGGAGGGGACGGAGGAGACCATCGCGCAGTTCGTCCGCCGGCGCCTCGGCACCGCCTTCCTGGACTACGCCGTGGGCCCCTTCGTCTCGGGGGTCTACGCCGGCGATCCAGAGCGGCTGTCGGTGCGCTGGGCGGTGCCGAAGATCTGGGATCTGGAGCACGAGCACGGCAGCCTGATCCGGGGGGCCCTGGCCCGGCGCAAGGGGCCGGCCCCCGGCGGCGTCATGATCTCCTTCCGGGAAGGCCTCGAGGCGCTCCCCCGCCGTCTCGCGCGGGAGATCGGGGACGTCCGTACCGGCGTGGCCGCGCAACGGATCGTCCGTGGGGACGGCGGCTTCCGGATCGACACCGCGGCCGGCCCGGTCGAGGCGGCGCGGGTGGTGCTCGCCGTGCCCGCCGACGTCGCCGCCCGCCTCCTCGAAGAGGTCACTTCCGGTGCCAGCCAGCTGTTCGCGGAAGTCCCCTACGCCGCCGTCGCCGTGGTCTCGCTCGGCTGGCGCCGCGAGGACGTCGGCCACTCCCTGGCGGGCTTCGGATTCCTGGCGCCGCGCAGGGAGGGTCTCCGCCTCCTCGGTTGCCTCTTCCCCTCCGAGATCTTCCCCGGCCGCGCCCCCGCCGGCCACGTCGCCCTCGCCGCCTTCGGAGGCGGCCGCACCGACCCCGAATTCGCGGCCTGGGACGACGACCGCATTGTCGCGACCGTGCTGAGCGAGCTCCGCGGTCCATTGCGCCTGCGCGGCGAGCCCGCCTTCGGCCGCGTCCGCCGCTGGCCGCGGGCGATCCCGCAATACGAGGTCGGCCACGGCCGCTTCATGGAGCGGGCGCGCGAGATCGAGGCAGCCCTCCCCGGCCTGCACCTCGCCGGCAACTTCCTCGGCGGCGTCTCCGTGCCGGACTGCATCAGAAACGGCACGGCGGTGGCGGCGATGCTGGAGGAGGCTGCGGAAAAGCTCTCAAGGACATAAAGGACTGCAAGGACTGCAAGGACCACAGGGACCACAAGGACAGGAGAGCGCCGATCTGGGCTCTTCTCCTCTTCGTGTCCTTGACGTCCTTGCAGTCCTTGCAGTCCTTTGTGTCCTTGCTCCAGACGGTTGCCACTTCGGGAACGCTGATTGCATAAGCCCCGGCGGCCTAGGCAAGGAGACCTCGTGCAAACCGCGTTGAATGCTCAAGTTCAAGATACCTCTCCCTCTTCGGCCGTCCTCTTCGTGGCCCTCAGCCGCTTCACGGTTGCCAACGGCATGGAGGGCGAGGTCAGACAGGCTTTCGTCGATCGGCCCCGGCTGGTCGAGGGTGCTCCGGGATTCGTGCGGATGGAGGTGCTGAACCCCCTCGACGATGCGCGCGAGTTCTGGCTGCTGACCTGGTGGCGCGACGAGCCGAGCTTCACGGCGTGGCACCGCAGCCATTTCCACCACGAATCCCATCAGGGCATTCCCAGAGGGCTGAAGCTCGACCCCAGGGCCACCCGGATACGCTACTTCGAGCAGGTCTGCTCCTGAGCGCCATGGTCCTGGAGCTCCATCAGGAGGTCAGCCAGGTGCTCGACGCCCGCCGCGGCTCCCTGGCCGAGGCGGTGACGGCGCGCCAGTACGAGCTGACGCCCGAGCTGGCCGAGCGCTATGGCGAGCGGGGACGCCGGCACTGCCTCAAGGACGCCGAATACCACCTCTCCTACCTGGCGGACGCCATCGCCGCCACCTCGCCGTCGCTGTTCTCCGACTACGTGGACTGGGCGCAGGTGATGCTCGCCGCCCGCGGCATTCCGGCCGGCGACTTGGCGCGCAATCTGGAGGTGCTGGACGAGATCCTGCGCCGGGAGCTGCCGCCCGAGCAGGCGGAGGTCGCTCACGAATACATGGCGGCCGGACTGCGTGTCCTGGCGCGCCCCGGGCTCGAGGCCCGGGACGAGGTCTGCGAAGCGGACCCGCTGTTCGACCTCTCCCGGCGCTACCTGCGGGCCCTGCTCGACGGCCAGAGGCAGGCGGCGAGCCGGCTCATCCAGCGCTCGGTGGAGGACGGCGTGAGCGTGCGCGACGTCTATCTCTACATCTTCCAGCGCTCCCAGCACGAGATCGGACGGCTCTGGCAGACCAACCAGCTGAGCGTCGCCCAGGAGCACTACTGCACGGCGGCCACCCAGCTCATCATGTCCCAGCTCTACCCCTACATCTTCTCCACCGAGAAGAACGGCCGCACCCTGGTCGGCACCTGCGTGGCCGGGGACCTCCACGAGATCGGCGTCCGCATGGTCTCCGACTTCTTCGAGATGGCGGGATGGGACACCTTCTACCTGGGCGCCAACACCCCCACCGCGGACGTCATCCGCACCCTCGTCGAGCGCCGGGCCGACCTCCTCGCCGTCTCGGCCACCATGCCGTTCCACGTCCGCGCCGTGGCCGATCTGGTCGCCGCCGTCCGTTCCCGGTTGGGGGATGGCGTCAAGGTGCTGGTGGGCGGCTACCCGTTCAACGTCGAGCCCGAGCTCTGGCAGCGGATCGGCGCCGACGCCTCGGCCCGCGACGCCCAGGAGGCGATCGACCTCGCCGCGCGGCTGGTCGGGAAAGGGGTCCGGCCATGAGCGCCGCCCAGGCCGACCGCGACGACCGCTACTACGACGAGCTCTCGCAGCTCAACAACGACCTCGCCAACGCCTACCGCGACCTGGCCAAGAAGAGCGCCGAGCTCTCCCGGCTCAACGCTCAGAAAAACCAGTTCCTCGGCATGGCCGCCCACGACCTGCGCAACCCGCTGGAGGTGATCCTCACCTACAGCGAGTTCCTGCTCGCGGAGGCCGCTCCCCAGCTCGATCGCGATCAGGCGGCCTTCATCGCGACCATTCGCTCGTCGAGCGAGTTCATGCTCCATCTGGTCGAGGACCTGCTCGATCTGGCCAAGATCGAATCCGGCAGGCTCGAGCTCGACCTCGCGCGGGCCGACCTCGCGGAGCTCGCCGAGCGCAACGTGGCCATGAACCGGGTGCTGGCGGCCAAGAAGGGGACCGGGATCGAGCTGGGGATCGACGGCAGACCGTTCCCGATGCTGATCGATTCCCCCAAAGTCGAGCAGGTGCTCAACAACCTGATCGGCAACGCCGTCAAGTTCTCGCCGCCGGGCGCGGCCGTGGAGGTCCGTCTCTGCCGTCAGGACGGCCGGGTGACGATCGCCGTGGCCGACCACGGGCCGGGGGTGCCGCCGGACGAGCTGGGCAAGCTGTTCCGCCCCTTCGAGCGCACGCGGGTGCGCAGCACGGCGGGGGAGAAGAGCACCGGCCTGGGGCTCGCCATCGTCAAGCGGATCGTCGAAGGGCATGGCGGCGAGATCCGGGTGGAGAACGGGCCCGAGCGGGGCGCGACCTTCGTCGTCGCGCTGCCGGAGAGGGGGTTGGAGGGGGCATGGCCAATATCCTGATCGTCGACGACGAGCCGGCGCTGCTCGAAGCCTACGCGCGGATCCTGGCCTCGGCCAATCATGAGATCTTCCGCGCCGAGACCGGCGGGGAGGCGCTGCGCCTCTGCCGCGCCGAACGGCCGGACCTCGTGCTGCTCGACTCCGTCCTCCCCGATCTCCAGGGGTTGGACGTCTGCAAGCAGATCAAGGGGGACCCGGAGCTGTCGCGCAGCTCGGTGATCCTGATCTCCGGCCGCCGTATCTCGCCCGCGGAGCAGGCCGAGGGGCTCGAATCGGGAGCCGACGGTTACCTCACCAAGCCGATCGAGCGGCGGACCCTGCTCGCCCACGTGCGCGCCCTGCTGCGCATCACCGAGACCGAGCGGGCCCTGCGCGAGAGCGAGGAGCGCCAGCGCCAGCTGGTGGACGACCTCCTGCAGGCCAACCGCCGGCTGGAGGAGTACAACCGCCTCAAAGCCGAGTTCGTGGCCAACATGTCCCACGAGCTGCGCACGCCGCTGACGGCGATCATCGGCTTCGTCCAGCTGGTGCAGATGACCGAGGCCGGCAAGCCGGTCCCCCCGGCCTACGCCACCGCCTTCGAGCGCATCCTGCGCAACGGCCGGCATCTGCTGGCGCTGATCGACGATGTCCTCGACGTGGCCAAGATCGAGGCCGGGCGGATGAAGCTCAACCGCGAGCCCTTCGACCTCGGCGACGTCGTCCAGAGCGCCTTCCGCGAGCTGCAGTCGCTCGCCCGGCAGAAGGGGATCGACTACCGCCTGCGCGTCCCCGCCCCCCTCCCCTTCGCCTTCAGCGATCCGCTGCGCCTGCGCCAGGTGGTGATCAACCTGCTCTCGAACGCCATCAAGTTCACCCACCAGGGGTGGGTCGAGGCCGAGCTGCTCCCCTGGGACGAGGGGATGTGCCGCTTCGTGGTGCGCGACACCGGGGTGGGGATCGACGAGGCGTCGATGAGCATCATCTTCGAGCGCTTCCGCCAGGTGGACGGCTCGATGTCGCGCGTGGTGGGCGGCGCGGGGCTCGGCCTCTCGATCGTGCGCCAGATCGTCGAGCTGCTGGGCGGCGTGATCGAGGTCGAGTCCCGGGTGGGCGAAGGCTCCACCTTCACCGTCACCCTGCCGCTGGTGGCGCCCGATCCCGGGCTCGGCCCCATGGAAGGGGTGAGCGTGGCGGCGGCCGGGAACCGCGGCAGCTCGCCGACCGAGGTGGGCGAGCGGGTCGCCTCGGCGGTCGATCCAGACGTGGACGCCAAGCCGCTGGTGCTGATCGTCGAGGACGACCCCGACGCCGCCGCCCTGCTCGCCGCGACGGTGGCCAGCGCCGGCTTCCGCTCCCGTAGGGCCCCCACCGGCTCGGTGGGGCTCGAGCTGGCCCGCCAGCTCCATCCGGCGGCGATCACCCTCGACGTGATGATGCCCGGCATGGACGGCTGGCGCGTCCTCCAGTCACTCAAGGGGAATCCGGAAACCTCGGACATCCCGGTCATCGTCTGCTCGATCGTCGACAACCGCCCGCTCGGCTTCCGGCTGGGGGCCTCCGCCTACCTGCTCAAGCCGGTCGAGCCGGCGCAGCTCACCTCCACCCTGCGCAGCGTCAGCCATCCGGGGGTGCCCGACGGCGACGGCTACGTGCTGGTGGTGGACGACGAGCACGGCGTGCGCGAGCTGGTCTCCACCGCCCTGCGCCGCGAGGGGTTCCGGGTGCGCGCGGTGGTGAGCGGCGAGACCGCCCTGGAGGTGATCGCCCAGAGCGCGCCGCGAGCCATCATCTGCGACCTCATGATGCCGCAGGGCATGAGCGGCTTCGAGCTGATCGCCCGCCTGCGCTCCGATGCGCGCACGGAGCACACCCCCATCCTTGTCGTCACCGGCAAGGACCTGACCCCCCAGGACCGCCGCCTCATCGTGGACCAGATCGCGGAGGTGATCCGCAAGGGCGACCTGCTGATCGCCGACCTGCAGACCCGCCTGCGCGAGACCCTGGAAGAGCTCGGAGTGACCCCGTCCGATGGCGAAAATCCTGCTGGTTGAAGACGACCCCGATACGCGCGAGCTGGTGCGCCTGACCCTGGAGCTCTACGGCCACGAGGTGGTGGAGGCGCGGACGGCCGAGGAGGGGATCAGCAGGGCCCGCGCCGCCGGGCCCGACCTCATCCTGATGGACCTCAGCCTGGGCGGCAAGTTCGACGGCCTGGAAGCCACCAAGCGCCTGCGCGCCGACCCCGCCTTCGACGCCACACCCATCGTGGCCCTCACCGCCCACGCCATGGCCGGCGACCGCGAGCGCTCCCTCGCCGCCGGCTGCGACGATCACTGGACCAAACCCATCCTCGACCTCTCCGTCTTCAAGGACAACGTGGCGAGGATGGCCACCGACGGCCGCCCGACGCACGCCGGTCAGGGGGAAGGCGGCAAGCCGGCTGGGTGCTGAGGCAAGCGTACCGCGCCATCCACAAGCTTGCCGGGCCTTGCGGAGCCTTACCGCGCCGTAGGGACGGATACCTTGTCGTAGAGGTGGATACCGCATCCCTGGGCACGCTTGCCGCCCTGCTGGGATGCCTGCCGCGTCAAAAACAAGCCGACCGCGGTCCAGGGCAAGCGGACCGCGCCGCGCGGAAGCCTGCCGCGGAAAAGCCCAAGCTTGCCGCGCGAGATGCAAGCTCGCCGTGGCGTGAATCCCCCCTGCCGCGTCTCGCGCAAGCCGACCGCACTGCGGACAAGCCGACCGCGCCGCTCGGTAAGCCGACTGCGCCGCGGACAAGGCGACTGCGCGACTCGGTAAACGGACCGCGCCGGAAACAACCCTGCCGCTCCCCATGCAAGCTTGCCGCGCCGGCAACAAGCCGGCCGCGTCCCAGGTCAAGCCCGCCCTGCGTCCGGCAAGCAGGCCGCACCGCGCGGAAGCTTGCCGGGCGAGAGGGCTCGCTTGCCGCGGCCTGAAGATGCCTCCCGGACCGCGCGGCATGCCGGCTCTCCGACGGGGCGCGGATAAAAAAAGGGAGCGCGCCGACATCGCGCGCTCCCAGCAGGACCCTCAGACTACAGATTGGGGTTGGTGGGATGAACGACGGGAGGGGGCGGCGTTTCCGGAGCCGCCTTCTTGATCTTCCGGCCGCGGAACGGCTGGATTCCGAACTCCGCGAGCTTTTCCGACGTCAGGCCGTAGTTCTCCTGGAGCAGCTTCTGCACCCCAGCGGCGATCCGCAGCCCTTCCTTGGCCAGCGACTGGAGACGCTTGGTCGCCTCCTGCTTGCTGGCGGTGAGCGCGGCCTGCTCCTTGGCCGCCTCCTGGGCGTCGGTCAGGATCTTCTCCAGTCGGCCGCGGATCCCCTCCAGATGCGGGATCTCCGTGGCGTTCGCGCCCAGAGCGGCGGTCAGCCGCGCCAGGTTGCCGATGGTTTCCGAGTACTGTTTCGCCATGGTCTTTCTCCTCATGAGCCCTGAGGCTCTTATTACCGGCGCCTTCATGACGCCGGGAAATCCACCTTCTGGGGTTTCCCTCCCGCCGGCAGCGCTATTCCCGATACCCGAGCCTGCAAACCCAGGAGCCGCCCACGGTTATGGAATCGAAGCCAGCTTCTATGCCGTACTGCTGGACATAATGATGCATACACCCAGACAGGCTGTCAACCCATCCCTTGCAAATCGATTTGACTTTGCATAAGATCCATGGAATCAAAGGGTAAGACCATGCCGAGGAAGAAGATCATGCCGATGACCAAGGAGAAGAAGCGGCGGCTGGAGGCGATCGGGGATCTCATCACGAAGTACCCGTCGATCGGCTCCCAGGCCGAGCTCGTGAACCTGCTGGCGGAGGTGGGGATCAGGACGACGCAGTCAAGCATCAGCCGGGACCTGCAGGAGCTGGGCATCCGCCGGGTCAACGGGCGGTACGTGCTGAAGCCCTGGCGGGAGGTGGGGGCCGGAGACTTCGAGGGCCTCCTCGGCCTGATCCAGGGGGTCCATGCTGCCGGGCCCTACATGGTGATCATCACCACCAGTCCCTACGCGGGCCGGATGGTGGCCGAGGCGATCGACAACGAATCCTGGCCGGAAGTGGCCGGCACCCTGCCCGGCGACTCCAAGATCTTCCTCGCCACCCGCTCCCAGGAAGCCCAGCTCGCCCTCTTCGACCGCTTCCGGGTCTACCTGAAGCGCAGCGGCCCGCCGGGGGTGGACCACGTCGAGGAGCTGTACGAGAAGGAAGGGACGGAGGGCGAGGAAGAGGAGAAGGAGGAGGGCTGAGCGTGGCGGCTGGCCAACAGCCACTCTGCGAGGCTACTCTATTCCCAGACATCCTCAGGGAGGTCTCCTTATGGCCACCGCCCCCCGCTTTCCGGACGACGTCCTGGCAGCGATCCGCAAGGGAAAGATCCTCGGCCTTCGGGCCGGTACGCAGCCGCACCGGTTCATCGGCATCTGGGCGGTGGTGGTGGAAGACCGTGTATTTGTACGGTCCTGGAGCCTGAAGCCGCGGAGCTGGTACCGGACTTTCCTGGAGGAGCCGCGCGGTGCGATCCAGGTCGGCGATCGCGAGATCGAGGTCCGCGCGATCCGCACGAGGAGCGAGCGGCTGAAGGCGGCGGTCGATCGCGCCTATCTGGAGAAATACAACACGCCCGGATCGATCAAGTACGCCCAGGACCTCGGCGGCGAGACGTCCCGGGCCACCACCACGGAGCTGGTGCCGTTGTAGACGAAGGCTACCGCGGGATGAGCTGAAGGGCAGCCGCCACGATGGGCTTGGCCCAGTCCGGCGTTTTGGACAGGTCCTCGGGACATTGACGCCGGCGAGTACGTAGATGCGCGGCCGTCGAGTCAATCAGCGCTGCCGCCTCGCCGCCTCGACCGGGACGCGGCCAAGCTCCGCCGGCGAGGCATGGAATGCGGCCTCCATCCCCTGCCTGGCCGCGGGTGTTTGTAGGCGATCGAGCAGATCGTCGAAACTGGTGCTGAGCGCGTCGAGGGTCTTGGAACGTGCCTCGCTGAGGAACTCGAATTCCTCATAAGAGAGCAGCACGGCCTTCGGCGTATCGTGGCGGGTGATCGCGACAGGGCCGGACGCCGAGACACGGTCGAGGAGCTCTCCGAAGGTGTTCTTCGCCTGAGTCGCGGCAATCTCGGGGATCTCTACCAGGTCACCCAGGCGATTACGGAAGCTGTGTATTGCCATGAGGCCTCCCTCTCGATCCAGCAGAATAGCCCAAAATGGCCAACTCGTCCTTTGGGTGCACAATACCGTACGATGCCCTACCGCCTCGCCCTCTTCGACTTCGACGGCACGCTCGCGGACTCCTTCCCCTGGTTCCTCGGCGTGGTGAACCGGCTTGCGGACGAGCATGGATTCCGGCGCATCGGGGAGCACGAGCTCGAGACGCTCCGCGGACAGTCGGCCCGGCAGGTCATGGGAGCTCTCGGCGTGTCCGCATGGAAGCTGCCGCGGATCGCCCATCAGATGCGGCGGGAGATGGCCACGGACATCGGCCGCATCACCCTCTTTCCGGGCGTGGACCAGGTCCTGCGTGGTCTCGCCGGCCGGGGGATTAAGCTGGCGGTGGTCACCTCGAACTCGCTCGACAACGTCCGCCGCGTCCTCGGCCCCGAGAGCTCGGAGCTGATCCGGCACTGGGCCTGCGGCGCCTCCATGTTCGGCAAGCGGCCGAAGCTCAGGGCAGTGTTACGGGACAGCGGAGTCCCCGCGGGCGAGGCGATCGCGATCGGCGACGAGATCCGGGACTTGGAGGCGGCCCGCGCCGCGGGGATCGCGTTCGGGGCGGTGTCCTGGGGGTATACCAGCCCGGAGGCGCTGCGGGCTCAGGGGCCGGAGGAGGTGTTTGCGAGCCCGGAGGAGATTCTGCGGCGGCTGGGGTAGCCCCCGCCCCGAGCCCTCACCCCTGTCCCCTCTCCCATCGCCCTCCCACCGTCCGGGAGAGGGGAACGCGGTTGAGGCGGTGGTGCTTGTAGGGTGTGTTCTCAAATCGGTAATGGTGCGAAAAAGTATCCTATGGGCTCCACCGCCTCAGCAGAGTCCCCCTCTCCCGGTCGGTGGGAGGGCGATGGGAGAGGGGACAGGGGTGAGGGGTCGGGCGGGGGTCCTCCCCCCTAATCCCCGCCCTTGATCCCCGCCTTCTTCGCGTAGTACCGGAACGAGCGGAAGCTCATCCCCAGCAGCTCGGCGGCCTGGGTCTGCACGCCGTTGGTGCGCTCCAGGGCTTCGATCATCAATTGGGTGCGGATCGATTCGAGGTAGGCCTCGAGGTCGAGACCCTCCTCGGGAAGCTGCACCAGGTCGGAGTTGGTCCGCCGGTTGGTGAGCAGGTGGACGGGGAGGTCGCGGGTGGTGATCGTCTCGGCGTGGGAGAGGGCGAGGATGCGCTCGATCAGGTTCTCCAGCTCGCGCACGTTGCCCGGCCAGTCGTAGCTCTCCAGGATGTGCATCGCCTCGATCGAGATCTGGCGCGGCGGCAGGTCCATCTGCGTGCAGTATTTCTGCAGGAAGAACTCGACCAGCAGCGGGATGTCCTCCCGGCGCTGGCGCAGCGGCGGCAGGTGGATCGGCAGCACGTTGATCCGATAGTAGAGGTCCTCGCGGAAGTCTCCCGTCTGGATGCGCGCTTCGAGGTCCTGGTTGGTGGCGGTGATGATCCGCACGTCGACCGGCTCCTCCTCGGTGCCGCCGACCTTGCGGACGACCTTCTCCTGGAGGGCGCGGAGGAGCTTCACCTGCATGGTCGGCGTCATCTCGCCGATCTCGTCCAGGAAGAGGGTGCCGCGGTCGGCCTCCTGGAAGAGCCCCTTCTTGTCGCGCACGGCGCCGGTGAAGGCGCCGCGCTCGTGGCCGAAGAGCTCGCTTTCGAGCAGGTTTTCGGGCATGGCGCCGCAGTTGATCGACAGGAAGCGGCGGGCCGAGCGCGGGCTGGCGAAGTGGATGGCGCGGGCGATCAGCTCCTTGCCGGTGCCGCTCTCGCCGTGGACCAGCACCGTCGAGTTGGTGCGGGCGATGCGTTCGATCAGCGAGAAGATGGCCTGCATCCGGCCGCTCTTGCCGATGATGTTGTTGAAGGTGTATTTCTGCTCCAGCTCGCGGCGCAGGTAGATGTTTTCGTCGGCGAGCTCGGCCTGTTCGAGCGCCTTCTGGGCGACGATCTTCAGCTCCTCGACGTCGAACGGCTTCGAAACGTAATCGGTGGCGCCCAGCTTCATCGCCTCGATGGCCGATTTGGTCGAGGTGTAGGCGGTCATCATGATGACCTGCGGGCTGGCGCCGTTGTTCGCCTTGATCTCGCGCAGCAGGTCGAGGCCGTTGCCGTCCGGCATCAGGATGTCGCACAGCACGAGGTCGAAGGTGGAGCGTTCGAGGCTCTTGCGGGCCTCCTCGACCGAGCGGGCGGTGGAGACGTCGTACCCTTCCCCCTGGAAGAGCAGAGAGAGGAAGTCGGCCAGGCTGGCTTCGTCGTCGATGATCAGCAGACGGTTGCGCGGGCTCATGCGGGTGCCTCCGCGGAGACCAGGGTGACGCTGGCGGCGGCGGTCGGCAATTCGACCGTGATCGTGGTGCCGGTGCCGGGACGGCTGTCGACGTGGAGGCGTCCGCCGTGGTCCTGGACGATCCGGTAGACGATGGCCATGCCGATGCCGGTGCCGCCGTCGAAGAACGACTGGAACGGATGGAACAGGTTGGTGCGCTGCTCTTCGGTCATGCCGCGGCCGCTGTCGATCACCTGCAGGCGGTACCAGTCGCCGGCCGAGGGCCCATCCGAAAACTGGCCGGTGACCCGCAGGGTGCCGCCGTCGGGCATCGCCCGGAGGGAGTTGCGGGCCAGGTTCCAGAAGATCTGGCTGACCTGGTCGGGATCGGCGAACAGGCGCGCCGAAGGGGGATCGAGGTCGAGCTCCAGGTGGTGGCGGTCGGAGACCTCCTCGCTGTTCTGGAGCAGCTCGAAGTTCTCGGTGAGCAGCCGCGCGATGTCGAACGAGACGCTCGACCGCTCGCGCGGGCGGGCGAAGCGCAGGAACCCCTTGATGGTGCGGTCGAGGCGGTGGCTCTCCTTGAGCAGGATCTCGATCAGCTTGCGCTGGGCCGGATCGCCGTCCACCCGGCCAGCCAGCATCTGGACGGAACCCGAGATCGCCGCTAGCGGGTTGCCGATCTCGTGGGCCAATCCCGCCGCGAGCTCGCCCACGGCGACCATGCGGTCTTTCATCCGCAGCTCTTCCTGGATGCGCCGCCAGCGGGTGAGGTCCTGGAAGATGACGATGTACCCGCGCTGGTTGTCGAAGGCGTCGGTCAGCCGCGAGATGGTGAAGCCGACGTAGCGGGCGGGCCCCTCGCCGCGGGTCACCTCGACCTCGGAGCGCATGCGGCCGGTCTGCTCGCTCGCCGCGGTCGCCTCGCGCCAGTGCTCGGCGGTGAACAGGCCCGATTTGTGGATGGGCAGTCCCACCAGGTCGTCCCCGGAGCGGCCGAGGATCTCGAGCCCCGCCAGGTTGGCGCTGGTGATGATCCCCGCGAGGTCGGTGGTGATCAGGCCGCTGGTGATCGATTGGATGACGTCGCGGTGCACCACCTGGAGGTCAGCCAGGTGCTCGCTCTTCATCTCCAGCTCGCGCTCGGCGCGGGTGACGTTGTGGGCCAGATAGTAGGTGAGCAGCGCCACGCCGTAGAAGCCGAAGCCGTGGACGGCCAGGTTGTAGACGAGCCGCCAGATGGGGATCGGCTCCTGGACGCCGTTGGCCGGCTGCAACCAGCCATAGAAGAGGGCGACGATCATGCCGCCGTAGAGCAGGAAGGCGGCGCTCGCCACGATCACGCCGGCGCGGCGGCGCAGCAGGGTCGAGGCCACGGCGATGACGATCAGGTAGAGCAGCGAAAACGGGCTGGTGGCGCCGCCCAGGAAGTAGACCAGGCCGGTGATGAGGATGAGGTCGCCGAAGAACTGGATGTAGGCCTGGGCGGTGGGGTTGTACCGCAGCAGCCGCATCAGGGCGATGTAGAACAGGGTGGCGCCGAAGGTGGCGCCGCCGAGGAGCCAGACCACATTGGGCGGCAGCACCTCCCGCTCGGGGTTCGGCGCCGCCGTCGCCGCGGGCGCTGCGCTACCGGGGGCCGGGGGGCCGGTGAGGCCCTGATCGGCCGGTTGCGGGGTGGCCGGCAGCAGCCAGAGCTGGAACAGCCCGAAGGGGAGCAGCACGCTGACGATCGCCACCACGCGGATGGCGATGTACCAGCGGAGTTGATGCGAGAGGGAAGTCATCGGGTGAAGGCGGCGGCCGTCGGGGCCGCCGCCCTGTCCTTCTCAATCGATCTTCTCAACCGATCTTGCTCAGGATCGAGTAGAGCGGCAGGTACATCGCCGCCACGATCGTTCCGATGATGACGCCGAGGACGGTGATCATCACCGGCTCGATGAGCTTCATCAGGCCGGCGACCGCGGTGTCGACTTCCTCCTCGTAGAAGTCGGCGATCTTGGACAGCATCTGGTCGAGGGCGCCGGTCTGCTCGCCGACGTTGATCATCTGCACCACCATGCTGGGGAAGACCTTGGTCTGGGCGAGCGGCTCGCTGACCGTCTTGCCCTCTTCGACGCTCTTGCGGGTGGCCATCACGGCGTCCTCGATGATGGCGTTGCCGGCCGTCTTGGCGGTGATCTCGAGGCCGTCGAGGATCGGCACGCCCGAGGCGGTCAGCGTGCCGAGGGTGCGGCAGAAGCGGGCCACGGCGATCTTGCGCAGCAGCATGCCGATCACCGGGATCTTGAGCAGCAGGCCGTCGAGGATCCGCCGGCCGTGGGGCGTCTTGTGCCAGCGGTTGATCGCCACGCCGCCGAAGATCACCACGATGATGAGGAAGATCGCGTAGTTGCCCACGAAGTTGCTGGCGCTGATCACCATGCGGGTCAGGAACGGCATCTCGCCGCCGACGCCGGCGAACAGCTGGGCGAACACCGGGATCACCTTCCACAGGATGATGTAGACCACCAGGGCGGCGATGACGATGATCGACACCGGGTAGATGAGGGCCGACTTGACCTGGGCGTTCAGCTTGACGGCCTTCTCGATGTAGGTCGAGAGGCGCTGCAGGATGATGTCGAGGATACCGCCCGACTCGCCGGCCGCCACCATGTTGGTGAACAGGTTGTCGAACGCCTTGGGGTGCTTGCGCATGGCGTCGGCGAGCGAGGAGCCGGACTCGACGTCGGTGCGCACCTGCTGGATGATCGCCTGGAAGGTTTTGTTCTCCTCCTGCTCGCCGAGGATCTCCAGGCACTGGACGAGCGGCAGGCCGGCGTCGAGCATCACCGAGAACTGGCGGGTGAAGATGGCGATGCGCTTGGCGGCGATGCCGCGCGGGATGGAGATGCGGGGGAGCAGCGGGATCTCCCGCCCTTTCTCGCGCAGGCTGGTGATCTGGATCTGTTGGCGCCGCAGCACGGCCACGGCGGCGTCGCGCGTGTCGGCCAGGAGCTGCCCTTCCTGGACCTGACCGGAGCGGGTCTTGCCTTTCCACACGAAGCTGGGCATGTTCCTCTCCCTACGCGGTCAGCGCCGGATTCAGGCTGGCCGGACCGCGGTTGATGATCTCTTGCAACTCGTCCGGATAGGACGAACGGGCGAGCGCCGTCTCCAGGGTGATCATGCGCTTGAAGTAGAGCGCCGCCAGCGACTGATTGAACGTCTGCATCCCGTGCTTGGCCTGACCGGCCTGCATCATGCCGTAGATCTGGTGGACCTTGTCCTCGCGGATCAGGTTGCGGATGGCGGAGCTGGGGATCAGGATCTCCATCGCCATCGCGCGACCCTTGCCCCCGGTCTTGGGGAGCAGGGCCTGGCAGATGATCCCCTCCAGCACCAGCGAGAGCTGGGCGCGGATCTGCGCCTGCTGGTGGGCGGGGAAGACGTCGATGATGCGGTTGATGGTCTGCGCCGCCGAGTTGGTGTGCAGGGTGGCGAAGGTCAAGTGGCCGGTCTCGGCGATGCGCAGCGCCGCCTCCACCGTCTCCAGGTCGCGCATCTCGCCGATCAGCACCACGTCCGGGTCCTGCCGCAGCGCCGAGCGCAGGGCGGCGGTGAAGCTGTGGGTGTCGGCGTTGACCTCGCGCTGGTTGACGATGCACTTCTTGTGGCTGTGCAGGTACTCGACCGGATCCTCGATGGTCACGATGTGCTCGCTGCGCTCGCGGTTGATCTTGTCGAGCATCGCGGCGAGCGTCGTCGACTTGCCCGAGCCGGTGGGGCCGGTGACCAGGATCAGCCCGCGCGGCTTCTCGCACAGCCTTTCGATGATGGTGGGCAGCCCGAGCTCGCGGAAGGTCTTGATCTCGTAGGGGATCTGCCGGAACACCGCGGCGATGGCGCCGCGCTGGTGGAAGATGTTGGCGCGGAAGCGGGCCAGCCCCTTGATCCCGAACGAGAGGTCGATCTCCAGGTTCTCCTCCAGCCGGTGCTTCTGGTTGTCGGTGAGGATCGAGTAGGCGAGCGACTTGGTCTCCGACGGCGTCATCGGCGGCAGGCTGAGCGGCCGCAAATGGCCGTCCACCCGCACCTGAGGAGGTGAGTTGGTGGTGATGTGCAGGTCGGACCCCCCCTGCTCCACCATGGACTTCAACAACTGGTTCAAGGTCGGCGGCATGACCACAGACTCCAGCGATCGACTGAGGACAAAGGTTGAACGGACAAAAACTGGCACCAGTCTACACCATCAAGGGAATAGATGAAAGGGCATAAGCAAGCTCCCCGCGATGGCCGGGCCGGGGCCGACTTGGGTTATGGTAGGAGCATGAGCGAGCCGGTCGGCGGTAGTCACCACGAAGAGGAGGTCCTGGGCAAGGCCTACGATGCCCGTCTCATGCGCCGGCTGCTGGGCTACGTGCGGCCGTACGGGGACATGGCGGTCGGCGCGCTCGGCCTGATCCTCCTCTCCTCCCTGCTGCAACTCGTGGGACCGCTGGCGACGGTGGTGGCCCTCGACCTCTTCATCCGCCCGCCGGGCGCCGCGGCCGGTCAGATCTCGGCGCCGAGCGTCTGGGTGCGGGACATCCTGCTGGCGCGGGGGATCTCCCCCTCCGACGTCGCCGTGCCGGGCCTGGTCGCAATCGCGGTCCTCTACCTCGTGCTCCTGGCCTTCATCTTCTGCTCGCTCTACGCTCAAGGGTACGTGCTGCAGCTGATGGGGCAGTACATCATGAAGGACCTGCGGGGGGAGATCTTCGGCCGCCTGCAGAGGCTGCCGCTCTCCTTCTACGACAAGAACCCGATCGGCCGCCTGGTCACCCGGGTGACCACGGACGTCGACGCCCTGAACGAGATGTTCACCGCCGGCCTGGTGTCCATCTTCGGCGACCTGATGCTGCTCGCCGGCATCGTGGTGGTGCTCTTCTGGCTCGACTGGCGGCTCGCCCTGGTGGCGTTCTCGATCGTGCCGCTGCTCTTCACTCTGACCTCCTGGTTCCGCCTCCGGGTGCGGGACAGCTTCCGCGACGTGCGGGTGAAGATCGCCCGCATCAACTCGTTCCTCCAGGAGCACGTCACCGGCATGCCGGTGGTGCAGCTGTTCAACCGGGAGCGGCGGGCCTTCACGGAGTTCGATCAGATCAACGCCGAGCACCGCGACGTCAACGTGCAGTCGATCTACTACTACGCCATCTTCTTCCCCGGCGTCGAGCTGATCTCGGCGGTGGGGATCGGCCTGCTGATCTGGATCGGCGGCGGCCGGACGGTCGCGGGCGCCATTTCGGTGGGCGCCCTGATCGCCTTCCTCCAGTACGCCCAGCGGTTCTACCAGCCGCTCTCCGACCTGTCGGAGAAGTACAACATCCTGCAGTCGGCCATGGCGAGCTCGGAGCGGATCTTCCGGCTGCTCGACACGCCGGTGACCATCGCCTCCCCCGCCGGGGCCTACAGCCCCGAGGCGGTGAAGGGCGACCTCGAGTTCGACGACGTCCGGTTCTCCTACAAGGAAGGGGAGCCGGTGCTCAAGGGGGTCTCCTTCCGGGTGCGGCCGGGCGAGACGCTCGCCGTGGTCGGCCACACCGGCGCCGGCAAGAGCACCCTCGCCAACCTCCTGCTGCGCTTCTACGACCTCGACTCCGGGGCCGTGCGGGTGGACGGCGTCGACGTGCGCGAGTGGGACCTCGCCCGCCTGCGGCGCAGCGTCGCCATGGTGCTCCAGGACGTCTTCCTGTTCTCCGGCTCGGTGGCCGCCAACATCCGGCTGGGCGAGGCGGCGATCGACGACGAGCGGGTGCGCTGGGCGGCGGGCGAGGTGCACGCCCTGCCGTTCATCGAGCGTCTGGAGGGGGGCTTCGACGCCGTCGTCAAGGAGCGGGGCGCCGGGCTCTCGGTGGGGCAGAAGCAGCTCATCGCCTTCGCCCGCGCGCTCGCCTTCGATCCCAGCATCCTGATCCTCGACGAGGCCACCTCGTCGATCGACACCGAGACCGAGCAGCTGATCCAGAAGGCGCTCGAACGCCTGCTGGTCGGCCGCACCAGCATCGTCATCGCCCACCGGCTGTCGACGATCCAGAAGGCGGACCGCATCCTCGTCCTCCACAAGGGGGAGGTCCGCGAGTACGGCACCCACCAGGAGTTGCTGGCCCTGCGGGGGATCTACTACCGGCTGTACCTGCTGCAGTACAAGGACCAGGAGCTGGGCGGCGTCGAGCGGACGATGGCGGCCGGGGCGTAGGGAGGGACCCCAGGGACAGCAGGGACTCCAGGGACAGCAGGGACAGCGAAAGCCGGATCTCCAGGCGTTGTTTTCATGTCTCTGGAGTCCCTGCTGTCCCTTTTGGCTTTAACTTTTAACCCTACCGCGGGTTCCTTTTCCGCTCTTCGAGGCGGGCCCGCGCCATGCGCTCGCGCAGACCTCCTTCTTGGATGAAGGCCCTTTCCAGGCTTCGGATCTGCCGGTCGAGCAGGGTGTTGGCCACGCGGATCAGGCCGATGATCACGTTCGCGGCGATCGCCGGGTCGGGGTGCTCGATCCCTTTGCGAAAGGTCTCGTAGCTCGCGCCGGGGGTCCGGAGAAGCTCGCGGAGGCGGTCCACGTAAGCGTGCTCCAGCGGCCACTCCTGAAGGCTGCGCACGCGCAGGAAATCGCGGTAATCGGCCAGTAGCTCTTCGAGACTGGCGCGCGCCACGTTGGTCAGCTTGATCTCCGTTTCCTTGGAAGTCGCCGCGGCCATGCTGGCCTCGATGATGTTCTGCTTGCCGGATCGTGCCGCCTGGATCATCTGGTCGTGGGTACGGCTGCGCCGATCGATGAAGTGGCCGCAGAAGTAGACCGTGGCGTCGTAGACGATCTCCGCTCTCTGATACGAGATGAGCTTCTTGTAGCCACCATGGGGAGGGATAAACCTCAGGTTCATAGTCGTCCCTGGCGTCCCTGTTGTCCCTTTGCGTCCCTTTTTCCTTGTGCCGAGCATATCGCAGGGGCTGCCTTCCGCGATACTCTCCCCGGCTCGGACCGGCGCCCGCTCGCGGTATCCTTTTCTCCGTGCCGTTGCAGCTCAGCCTCTTCGACGTCCCCCCGGCGCCCCCTCGCCCTCCCGGCCGCATCCTGGTCGCCCATGGCGCCCGTGCTGCGGAGGCGCTCCTCCTGGATCGCCTCGACGAGCTGGTCGCAGAGGCGCGGCGGGACCCCTCTCTGCTCGGCCGCCCGGTGCGGATCGTGGTCCCCTCGCGCAGCCTGCGGCTCCACGTGTCGGCGGCGCTCGTCCGCCGGCGGGGACGGTCCGTGGCCGGGGTCACCGTGCAGAGCCTCTTCGCCCTGGCCTCCGAGATCCTGGAGCGGACGGGGGAGACGGTCCCCCGGGGGGCGATGCTGCTCGACCTGTTCGCCCAGCGGGCCGCGCGCGACGAGCCCTGGCTGCGGCGGGGGCTGGAGGAGCTCGCCGACGGCTTCAAGACCGTCACCGGCACCGTGCGCGACCTCCTGGACGCCGGCTTCGAGCCCGTTCATGCCGAGGCCGTGGAGGAGGCGCTGGCGAGCGACGGTAAGTTCGTGGCCAGCCGGGCCGACGTGGAGCGCGCCCGCGCCCTGGTGCGCTCCACCGCCCGCGCCGAGGCCGCGATGCGCGCCTCCGGCCTCGGACGGGCCTCGACCCTGCTCCGGCGCGCCGCCGAGATCGTCGAGGCCGGCGACGAGGAGAGCGTGCCGGCGCGGGCCCTCCTGATCCACGGCTTCGCGGACGCCACCGGGGTGGCCACCGACCTGATCCAGGCCCTGCTGCGCCGGTGCGGCGCCTGGCTGATCCTCGACCGCCCGCCCCGCCCCGAAGGCCCCGGCGGGGAGGTCGAGCGGGAGTTCACCGTCCGCTTCGCCGAGCGGATCGGCCTGGTCGAATCCACACCGGTGGCTCCGCAGAGCACCGCTCCCGAGCTGGCGGCCTGCGAGGCCGTGGGGGCCGAGGCCGAGGCGCGGGAGATCGCGACGCGCATCCGCGGCCTTCTCGATCAGGGGGAACGGCCGGAGGGGATCGGCGTGGTGGCGCGCGATCTCGATCCCTACCGGTTCCCCCTGCGGCAGCACTTCGACCGGCTGGGCATCCCCTTCTCGGGCCTCGGCGAGCGCGGCGGGCTGGAGCCGGCCGGCCGCCGCGCCCGGGCCCTGCTGGAGCTGCTGCGCCAGGGGGAGGCCGTCCCCTCCGACCGTTGGCTCGACACGGTGATCGACTTCCCCGAGGAGCGGCACTCGCCGGCCCTGCCGCAGGCGCGGGGGGGCGGCTGGGTCGACCTCCGGCTGGCTTTCGCGTCGCTGGGCGCGGGCCGGCTGCGCGACGCCACCGAGCTGCGCCTGGAAGACATCCTGAAGAAGGGGTACTACGCCCTGCCAATCCGCCAGGGATTGCAGACGGTGGGCGAGGAGGAGGACGGCGCGGAGGAGGGGGACGGCGTGCGGAGCAACGAGGCGCACGCCCGCCGGCGCCGCATCAAGGGGTCGCTGATCCGCGCCGCCGTGCGGGCCGCCACCCGCACCCGAGCCCGCCTCGCCGGCTGGCCCGCCGAAGCGCCGGCCGCCGAGCATCTCGCCCGCCTGCGGGCCCTCCTCAAGTCGGACCTCGGCTGGGACCTCGCCGCGGACGAGGCTGCCCCCGTGCGCGACGCCCTGCTGGAGCTGGAGCGCGAGGTGCCGCCGGACTTCCGGCTGGAGCGGGACGAGATGCGCCTGCTGGTCGAAGGCCTTCTCGGCACGGCCGGCGCCGCTGCGCTGGGTGGCCAGGGGGGCGGCGTCCAGGTGCTCTCGGTCACCGAGGCGCGCGGACGCACCTTCGACCATCTCTTCGTGATGGGCTTGAACCGCGACGTCTTCCCGCGCGGCATCCGCGAGGATCCCTTACTGCCGGACGACCTGCGGCGGGTACTCCAGCGGGTGCTGCCCGACGTGCCGATCAAGCGCGCGGGGTTCGACGAGGAGCGCTACCTCTTCGCCCAGCTCCTCTCGGCCGCTCCGGCCGTGACCCTCTCCTGGCAGACGGCGGACGACGACGGCAAGCCCCTCCCTCCCTCGCCGCTGGTCGAGCGCCTACGCGAGCGGCTGGAGGTGGCCCGGGCGCCGCAGCTCTGGACCCTGCCCAAGGCCGGCCCGCTGCCGGGGCCCCGCACGGCCGGCGAGCACGCCATCATGGCCGGGCTCTATGCCCCCCGGCGCTGGTGGGGGCGGGTGATGCGGCTGGCGATCCGGGAGTCGCGGGCCGAGATCGCCGCGCCTGCCTACGACCTCTCAGCCGAGCGGCTGGCTGCCACGCGGCTGGCCGTGCTGGAGGAGATGGACCCCGACCTCCGCACTCCGGCCGGGCGTGCGGTGCGCGCCGGGGTGGGCCCCTATTTCGGCTTCATCGGCAAGCTGCCGGGGAGCGAAGAAGGGGAGCCCCGCCTGCGCGACCTCTACGTCACCCAGTTGGAGAACCTGGCCGCCTGCCCCTGGCAGCTCTTCCTGGTGCGTCTGTTGCGCATCGAGCCCACGCCCGACCCCCTGGGGGCTCTCCCCACGGTCGATCCGGTGCTGCTCGGCAACACGGTCCACGGCGTGCTGGAGCGGATCGCCCGGCCGCCGGGCCGGGAGCGGCCGCGCGGCGGCGTCCGCCACCTCGATCCGGTGGCGGTGATCTGGCCGGACGACCGCGAGATCGAGCAGTGGCTCTACGAGGAGTCGGTGCGGTTGCTGGAGGAGGAGGGGGTCTTCCTCCCCGGCCTGGCACGGGCGCTCGCCGAGCGGGCCCGGCCGATGCTCGAAACCGCCCGCACCATGGACTGGACCGCGGGCGCCGTGCCCGTGTTGGCGACCGAGGTCGAGGGGGAACTGGACGTGGGAGACGCTCCGGGCCCCCTGCGGCACGTGCTCTTCCAGGCCGACCGGGTGGACAAGTCGGCAGGCGGTCTGGTGATCTGGACCGACTACAAGACCGGCAAGCCGATCGCCACGGCCAAGCGGCCGGACGCCCGCCGCCGCCAATTCCTGGAGCGGGTGAAGAAGGGGACCCACCTGCAGGCCGTGGCCTATCTCCTGGGCTCCGAGGGGGAGTCGATGGGGCGCTACCTCTTCCTCCGTCCGGGGCTCGAAGACGGCGATCGCGAGTTGGCGGTGACCCACGCCGACGACGAGTTCATCGAGGCGTTCGCAGCGGCCTCGGAAGCGGTGCTCGCCGCCTGGGAGTCGGGCAGCTTCTTCCCCCGTCTGGTCGAGCTGGACGGCCGCAAGGAGCCGGGGCGCTGCGGCTTCTGCTCGGTGGCCGAGGCCTGCCTGCGTAACGACTCCGGGGCCCGCCAGCGGTTGTTCGAGTGGACGGGAGGGGCGATGGAGATGAGGCCCGAAGAGATGGCGCTGTTACGGGTGTGGCGGTTGGGGGCGAAGCCCATGGAGGGAGGCCCCCGCCCGGACCCTCACCCCCTGGTCCCCTCTCCCGTCCCCTCCCGCCCTCCCTCACCGGGAGAGGGGGAAAAAGAAGGAGAAGAAGAGCGGAGTGGGGAGCGGGGGGCGAACGTCCTTCGCTTTTCTCCCCTCTCCCGGCGCGGGAGGGCGGGAGGGGACGGGAGAGGGGGCGGGGGTGAGGGTCCGGAGGGCGCGGCATGAGCGACCTCCTCGCCGATCTTCTCGTCAAGGACCGCGCCGCCCGCCGGGCCGCGCAGACCCGCTTCGACGTCCCCCTGGTGCTGGAGGCCGGAGCGGGGACGGGCAAGACCACCACGCTCATCGGCCGGCTGCTCGCCTGGTCGCTCGGCGAGGGGTGGGAGCGCTCCGTCCAACGGCTGGCCGCGCGGTCCTCGCTGGGAAAGCCCCGCGAGGAGGGGCCGGACCGCGTGGCCGCCGAGGTGCTGGGGCGGGTGGTGGCCATCACCTTCACCGAGGCCGCGGCGGCCGAGATGGCCAGCCGGGCCGCGCGCGAGCTGGCGTCCCTCGCCTCCGGCGGCCCGGCGCCGGACTGGATGGAGGCGTCGGTCCTCCCTCCCGAGCCCGAGCGGGCCCGGCGGGCGCGGGCCCTCCTCGGCACCCTCGACCATCTGGCCGTGCGCACCATCCATGCCTTCTGCCGCGGGCTCCTCGCCGACTACCCGCTGGAGGCGCGCGTCCACCCCGATCTGACCATCGACGCCGACGGGAGGCTGGTCGAGGAGGTGGTCCGCGACACCGTCGAGGATGCCCTGCGCGACGGCTACGGCGATCCCGGGAATCCCCACCTCTTGGCGCTCGCCGTCCGCGGCTTCGGTCCGCCGGAGATCGTCGAGGCGCTGGGCTCCCTGTTGCAGGCGGGGCTCCCCGCCGCCTTCCTGGCCGAGGACCCGTTCCGCCCCGAGGCGCTGGACGACTTCCGCCGCCGCCTCGCCGGCGCGTGCCGGGCCGTCCACGACCTGATCGGCTCCCGCTTCCGCAAGGGGGTGCGGGCTCCCAACGCCAAGAAGATCGCCGACGCCGTCGCCACCCTGCTCGGCCGCTTGGAGGAAGGGGATGCCGCCGTGCCGGCCCTCAAGGAGTGGTGCGCCGACCTCCTCCCGGGCAACCTCGTCGATCACCTGAAGACCTGGCGCCGCAAGCTGGGAGGCCAGGAGGCCGCCCTCTTCGGGGAGGTCCAGGCCGAGCTGAGCGTCGCCGCGGGCGCCCTCGTCCAGATCGTCGAGCAGCTCACCAACTTCGATCCCGAGCTGCTGGAGCACGGCCGCCGCGCGCTGATCCCCTTGCTGGGGCGGATCGAGCGCGAGTTGCGCTCGGAGGGGATCGCCACCTTCGACTTCCTCTTGGCGGGTGCCGAGGCGCTGCTGGCGCAGAGCGAGGAGGTGCGGGGACAGGTGCGGCGGCGGATCGACCAGCTCCTGGTCGACGAGTTCCAGGACACCGACCGTGTCCAGTGCGACCTCCTGCGCTGGATCGCCCTCGACGGCCCGGTGGCGGAGCGCCCCGGCCTCTTCCTGGTGGGCGATCCCAAGCAGTCGATCTACGGCTGGCGCAACGCCGACCTGCGGGCCTACGACGGCTTCGTGGCGCGGGTGCGGGAGGCCGGCGGGGAGGTCATGTCCCTCGCCCTCAACTTCCGCTCCGTGCCGGTGATCCTGGAGGAGGTCGCCCGGGTGGTCGAGCCGGTGATGACCCCGCGGTCCGGGCTCCAGCCGCCGTTCGAGCCCCTCCTCCCCCACCGCCAGGGGGTGGGCTTCCAGGGCGGCGGCGCCTTCGCCGACTGGGCGCCCGTCGAGCACTGGGTCTCGTGGAAGCAGCAGGACGAGCCCTGGAAGACGCCGGTGATCGACGCCACCGAGTTGGAGGCTGACGCCCTGGCCCAGGACATCCGCGCGCTCCACGAGGAGCACGGGGTGGCGTGGCGCGAGGTGGCCGTCCTGCTGCGCGGCATCGGCGATCTGGACCTCTACCTGGAGGCCTTCCGCCACGCCCGCGTCCCCTTCGCGGTGGGCCGCGACAAGCAGTACTACCGCCGCCGCGAGGTGATCGAGGCGGCCGCTCTGGTGCGCTCGGTGCTCGATCCCGGGGATCACCTGGCCATGCTCAGCGTTCTCCGCTCCTCCTCGGTGGGAGTGCCCGACGCGGCGCTGATCCCCCTCTGGAACCGGCAGTTCCCGCGGCTGATGACCGAGCTGCGCTCGCCGTCCCCCGACGCCCTGGCGGCCCTGCGCCGGGCCATCGCTTTCCAGCACAGTGGGATCCGAAGCTTGGAATTCACGTGACTTGAAGTCGC
>JADMIO011736188.1_pt1 | contig 24451 bp, 21 predicted proteins | sample 8958161 | NCBI WGS metagenome assembly JADMIO01 (sample SAMN16585339, study PRJNA669376) | soil metagenome | isolation source: Crop rotation soil | place: USA: Cullars Rotation, Alabama | collected 2011
TGTGCTCTTCCGATCTTTTTATGAACCAACTTCTGTAATGTAATGTAATTGTAGAGCACAATCACATCGGAAGTGCTAAAAATAAAGAAGGCATGAACACGGAAAAGTTTCCATGAAACTGAGCTTTTTATAGGCAAACAGCAAAAACTTGAAGAGAGACTTGAATATTTTTATAGAGTGAAAGCCTGCCTTCGCTCGCACATTTCTTGCCAACATTTATTTCAGCTCTTTGCCACCACGAGGCGAAGGGAGTGTAGATTGTAGGCCAACTTGCATTTGGCCATTGCCATGAATTCCGATGGCAATGACAATGGCAGGACGCATCAATATCTGGATGCGAGACTTTAAAGTTTGGGCATTAAATTAAATGAGTTGGCTTTGGCTTCTCAGTCCCCATGTCCCAGTTCCAGTAGTCATCGTCATATAATGATGATGGATGACGGTGGCATCATTTCTTGAAAAGTTGTTCCAAATTGTACTGCTGCATTTTAAAGTCGACCCTCACTCACTGACAGCGGCGCATTCGGCAAGTTTTTATCTCGTATTCTATTAGACGAACTGAAGAGTTGATTTCAAAAGTTTGAAATCAAGCTGCAACCTCGAAATCCAGTTTCGGGAAGGAGCAGTCAAACTGTAGCATCACTTCATGATTTCATTTTTCATTCCATCATATCGTCAGCACTACGAGACAGCTTCGGCATTTGAAATGTGGATTTTTTCTTCTACGGTTTCTGCTGATTTGATCGAAACTTAAAACGATGGTAGTCCTTAAATAGGAAATGATGAGTACGTGAATTCTTTCGGTCTGTCCAGATCAGCCGACTTGCATAATGTTAAAGACTCGGTTGATAATTGCAGAATAATAGCGTTTCAAGTACCAATTTGAGGCTGCAGTCATTAATTATTAGTGTGAACTCCAGGCCGTATGATTAACCCCTTGATTCATGCATAATTAATCAACGTGAAGCCGAGACGTTCAATTATACGTGAATGCAATACTGCAATGCATTCATGATGCAACCAGACTGGTTCTCCTGACGCACCTTGAAAGTTATTACCTTCAGGAGTCCAGAACGCATGCATGCATGCGCTTACTTAAGCTTTCCTCCGCTCTGGGGTCCTAATAAATGTCCAATGAGATTATCTCGCATGCACTCTCTGGCCAGCCAGGTTCACGAAGTAGAAAGACTCCTTAATCTCGATCTTATATCAACCGAGCCAAGTAAAATCACTACCTGTTTGGAGCCTAATGGAACCCTGGAATGATAAATGTAATTTGTCGATGAAAACGGAGAGCTGATTGAATATTTTATAGATTAATAATTTCTTGATTTATTTAACTGGAACAGACCAGTAGTAGAATTGAGTCATTGAACTTGGATTAGAGGACGTGCGCTCCGTCCTCCAACGTCCACTAACTGATCGTGCATATTCATCTCTGCCTGTCATTTCCCTTTTGCTTTATGCAATGTAATAATTATGAGTGGGAAGACAAACTGGTCCAGAACCAGAACCGGCAGAGATTTATGCATAATCTCCTAATTCCTATTTGAGCATTGTACGAACTGAGGTACGCTTGCATTGTTATCTGTCGTCTAGACTCTCGAGATGAGTATGAGCTCTTGAACCAGTTTCGAATAAATTAACGACCGAACCAAGCAAGCAAAGTGCAAACGTAGAGCATGGCGGTGAGGGATAGCTTGCCTGATTTCTCAATAGAAGCCCATCTTTGAGTTCTTAGAAACGTCATCGCGATCATCATTCAAGTGCCCGGCTGTGATTATCATCTTCAGGGAATTGGTTCGGCATTTTAGCACTTACGACCAAGCTATCTCCAATGCCGAGAATGCAGCGTATGCATAAATTGCATTTGCGTGTTATTGAGTCTATATTTTATGAAACTAAATCCCGAACGCATCGCATTCCGTGCACTGATATGGCCCAGTTTGAGCGTTTCAAGGAAACGCCTAAGTTATTGTTGCATTGTGGCTTAATAATTATAATTTATAAGATGCACAATGCTTTAAATGGACACCAAGATTTATGCACGGCTTGGTGCAGTGTAATTTGAGTTATTATTGCCGAAGAGCTGTGCAGTGAAAAGCTCGCTTTTCATTTTCATGGAATTGTATTGAGTTTCTCGTCCAGTTAATTAAAATGGGTGTTTTCACTTTTTATGTGCACATTGACGAGAGTATGAGCAGCAGATTTATGTTATTGTCTACATGGCGCGGTGCATCCAAATGCTAGGTTTTGAGTCCTTACAGTCTCACCACACCACATGCGAGTCAAGGCCAAGGAATTCGACTCATCCTGATTTCTTCTGACAGAAACATATTTTCTTTGTTTAATTACGAGCAGCATTATTCGTTCGGTTGTTTTGTCCGATTCATGTCTTGTACATGTACTACGATGCGTTAATCAAATCTTTATTGTCTCTGAAACCCAGGATGAGTGCATTGCAAGCATGAAGATGTTAATACTCGTTGCCATTCTTACGACTGTCTGTCGACACAATGCAATAATAAATAAATAAAGATATATTTCATAATTTTATTACCGTGTTGGAGTCAGCCGAGACCTTACGTCTTATACAATACTGCTACTACCTACTTTCATGATCGGTCGTAATATTCTTTGATTTACAAACTTCTTTTCCAACTTTTCCTGATCCTGATGAGGAGGAGCAATAACTCAGAAAGGGGAGCATATATATAAAGTAATTTAAGCACTAAGAAATAAAAACTTGCGTAATGAAGATGATGAAGAGAGAAACTATATTCAATGGTGCATACTCTTGATTTCAACATAAAATTCAGAATTCGGCGAGTAAAATTTTTGCAGATTGAGGATGATGATGGGTACCACGTAGTTATAAAATTACGCTGTGATAAACTACAATTGATTGATTAATTACCTTACTCTTGGTGTTACAGAAGAGATCAGACGGTTATTGACACAGTGTAGTTTAGTTGAAATGAAAGATCATGATCGCTACTATATTCGATTTTTTTGGATTGCAGGATTCTCGTTGGTGCGCCGCTTGGCCAGAATCGACAGCCTTTCACAAACCGCTCCGGTGCTCTCTTCAAGTGTCCCTTGACCGGCAAAGAGGATGAGTGTGAGCAAGTTGTCACAGATGGGAAACGAGGTAAAAAAGAATACAATACTGCCAATTGTATGCAAATTAATATTTCAAATTGGATAATATTCCACATGGAGCCTATTCGTCATCTAATTACTCCACACTAACATTTTTCAACTCTAATCCACATCATCTTTCTACTATTTTTGTATTCTTTCTCTTTTCTTTGTCTCATTTTAGATGCCAACGGTTTTTACGATCGGTGTAAGTTGATACATACATAATTGCCCCATTATCGCTCGTTAAGTTTACGTAAAACCCGAATTACGTGCTAGGAACGGTAAACCATTTTTATTCCCTCAACATTTTTTTTTTGTGAATGCTGCTTCGCACCCACTTTGTACATACACTCCACAAGCATTCGCAACCCGCACGGAATTTCGTTCCCTTTTGCCATTTTTGCATGCCGAAGCACGCCTTTTACAACACTTTGCACTTTACCTTTTCCCCGTATTTTTGAGCTTGTGTTTTTGTGAGTGTGTTTTTGAATTTTTGCATGCGTGAAATATTTTGATCACTGATTTTTTTTCAATTTCCATTTGCAGTGAACTGCAGCCGTACTTTTTGCATGAAGTCATTTCGTAATGAATTTTGCGAAATGTTGGAAGAATTTTGAGTTTAAGTTCGTTTTGCATGAACTATTCTGCATGACGAGAGCGCGAAAAAAAATTCGGATTTTTGATAACTGTGTCGTAATTTTAATTTACAACCTCCATTACCTTGGGCATATCAAATCTCAAACTTGACTCTACTACACTGTACAATGTAGCAGTATTTAGTTCTTAAATTAGTAGCGTAGACTCTGAAAAAGTTTCCACGTCGTAGTCATGATGATGATTTATTTGCACGTGCATTGGGACCACTGCACGTAGCGTCGTGCTAATGTACATTCGTAAATCGCTGCACACCGGACAAAATTTATCTCTTTTTGTATCTGCAATCCCGTGAAAGGTCATTTAAAAGGGTGGGATCCACATTCAAGCAGTCGAGTACATAAACCGTGGTGAACTCACGTCGCTTTCCTTACTCGGTCGTCGGTCGCCAGATTTATTCTCGCATATTTTTATTATCGTCGTCATGGTCCCTGTGAACAAGAATGTCATTGCCGCAGAGCCGAGTGGCGCGATGCGAGACTATTATTGCGAATCGTTAATCTTGGGGTTTTAATTAAAAATTAGCATATAAATTACGTGCGTACATTTCATCAAGTCCAGTCAGCGCTGATGAGTGGGCAAACTGCCTGAATTCCATTCCCACCGTTTTACATGCGAAATACGATGACACTTTGAGATTTTAATTGTTCGTGGGTTCAAGAGTCATGACTCATGACATTCAGGTGATAATTAACGTCTGCGATGTGACTGTGACTGACTATTTTTCTTGAGAGGAACTTTTGCCTGCTGGCATTACATTGCAAATTATGGAAAAGCCGCTTCGTGTTTGTTAAGTCCGTATCGAATCTGGTTGGGTTTTATTGTGTTATGGAGACAACCATGGTAAGCTATGCCGAGCAAGACAGGCGCATAAAAGAGACATAAAACATGAGAATTCAGTCCTCACAGAATAAAAACGCACCTATTATGACTTGGGCAACCCTGCCAAGCCTCTCACAGTTCGTTTGTGATTTTATGTTCCCCAAGTTTTATTGCTTCTGTAGTTTGCAGTCTGAGAATCGAGGATAGTAAAAGAATTGCACGTAAACACGTTCCTTCAACCTTTGACAATCTCTATATTCAATCGCACAAATAATACAACCGACTTTGACAATACGCTACAACCGAAACCCGAAAGCTTAATTTGATTCAAGCAGCCTGGACAAACGATAATCATGAATTGGGTCAAAACGGATGATCGACATGCAGAAAACGTAGGAGAAGACCAGGGTGGTGAAATTGAGGAAAAGGCTTCCGTAGAACATGAAAATGAATTCCGTCGCATCAATTTGAGAGTCAATTTGTGGCTGGCGGTAGGTTTTCGGGGTAGTCGAGTTGGTAATGTTAACAGCGGTGTCCAGGACGTCGTCAGACTTGTACTCTGTCTTGGCCTCGACTTGGTAGAGGAGAGGCATCAGAATGCAAATCAGGGTGACGATGATCAGAGTAAAGTTCATCTTGTACCAGATGTAAGTTGCGTGGCGAATTTCCTAGTACACGATATGGCTTAGATGTCAGCATTTGATTGCAAGCTGCAGGTGAATATTGGAAATAGTTAAAGCTTACGCTGTTTTTTGAGTCCATAACGATGAGTGCAGCCACGACCTGAACCACAGAAGCAATAGCAGATAGGATCGAGGACAAAGTGACCGTTGTCTTGAGGGACCCAAAAATCGAGTACAGACTTATGTCAGGAAGTTGTTCGGGGTCGACGTGCGAAGAGTTATCCAGCAGCTTGGTTTCATTAGAATCCTGGAAGCTAATCGAAGTGGTCAGAGTGGCCGAGTTGGCGGTGGCATGTAGCACGACAGTTGCATTTGTAATCGAGATGTCATGAGTGTTGATGGCTCCAAAAGCAAGAGCCCAATTACTCATGATAGTAAAGACGCTCACGTTCACGTTGATGACGCCAACAATCTGGAAAAATGACCGAAACAATACAATAGTGAAATAATTTACCTAAAGTACTTAACTTTCATAAGTTTAGAGTAGAAATGGGAAAGACTTACGAAGCATGCAATTGCCATACGCTTGATGGAATTGATAAGTTCCATTTTGACGACACGAAAGATGTACGAATGTAATTTGCACAAAGAGTCAGGGAGGAGACGAAGTGGTTAGTTCAACGCACAGTAGTAAAATGATTCATTTATTTGCTGAGAAAACGGAAGTCGTTTTGAAAGGTTCTAGAACATTCTGCGGAAAAGTAGGACACCGACAGGTGTCAAAGGCCTCGAAAACAACGGCAATCGCCCTCTGTGCACGTTCTTCACGTTGGCCCGTTTCACATTCGCATCACATGATTTCTTAGAATGGGAATGGAAATTTCGATGAATCAACGGGTTCACATTGCATGCTCATATTACAAAATGGTCTCGATCTCAGACCACATTAAGCCTCGTGACGTGAGTTCTTATTTTATGCCACAGTCCTTGATCCTCACCGCTTCGTCCCTCATCTTAGTTGTTTTTCTCCACGTGCACGAGGCGCAAAATGAATGGAGCCTGGCTCCACATGTAAGTCTAGCCCGTGTTTGCTCTGTTAATCGTCACCGGCACCATTCAATGATTAAAGTTTACCTGAGAAAATCATTCCATAACCAACTTCTTACTTGAATCCGATTACTGCACTCACGGACTTGAAATTACTTGTAATCATAAACGAAGTCATATTTTGTAATTTGATAAGAACATTGCACCATGGGCCGCCTTGTCATGGTTCGACGAATCTGCAACTACGCGGCGGCATTTCTATAACACCAAAGACGAAAATGGTTTATCACAGCTCGAAGACTTTGGTCGAACTGTTACATATTTATTTGTACTTCTTATCCGATTCACACAATATTATTAGTAAATACAGACTCTCCGTCTTTTACTCATTCTGGCTGGCTGAAGCTGCTGCGTTCTTGACGGATGTTCGAGACCCAAAATTAGTGACACAAGATTCTTGCAGCAGCACATCAAATTTGACCCTTTCATTCTCTCACCCTTTGCTCACACTCAAGCTTTAGTGTTTCGCCGAAGCGAGACTCCTGAACAAATACGACTTTGAACTTTTCTTTCTTGAGGTTAGCTTAACAGAGTCATCATCACAATATTATCATCGGCATGTGTACATGCATTTATTATCACCGGATTCGGACGCTTAAAGTTTACTCGTGAGCATGTTGTTGAGATTTTCTAGTTTACAAGCGTGTCGACATCAGAGTCGCATAAAATGAACCAAACTCTTTGACTCGAATTTGTGACCGCAAACAGCAGAGTCGCAGCCGCCTCGGCGGTAAAGATTACAGCCGCAGCCACAACCCAACGAGCAAGCGTAAAGTGTTGGTTCTCGCCTTGCCTTGTACGGGATATTTCTGCACTTAAAATTCACGTTGAGTCCCCGTGTTGTTTTTATTGCTACAAGAGCTGTAATTTTTGTGCTCCTATTTTTAGCGTCGCAAAAAAGGCGAGATGATGGTAGGGTAGGAGCACAAATGGAGACGTCAAACGCCAGGCAGACGGTAAAGGCTAGATTTGCAAAACCCTGCACCCTGTCACAGCATTTTTCCCCATGATTAATTAATTACTGTCACAGCCATTGTCATTGTTGTGACGTGCGTCACCGCAACACGACCCGTCCGAATAAGAAGACAATACACAATGAGATTTGTCACTCGGCAGCCGCGCTGGCTGACTCTAACGGGTGAAATAATGATAGGCGTATCATGTCGCCATTCCGTGAACAACAATTGCATTATGACACTGCTAAAATGTCTCGTATTACCTGTTCATTACGGTCATTGTTATTACTGTCAGTCAATGTAATTCGCGCTCGTTCCCTGTTAACGACACATCATTACAAGCATCGTAGCAATATATTGGTCCATTGATGAGCTCTCGTTCGATTGCATCGCCATTTAAATGGAGGTGCTTCCAAATCTGTACTGTTCTGGCTTTGCTTGAGGGGTTGTTGACATTTTTATGGAGATTCGATGCACGGGCTCCAGAATTGGATCGAACTCGTCTTCTGATGCAGAATGCACTTTTCCAATATAAAATGATCGACACGATGCATCTTTTCTGTGTCTACCTCATTGCAATTTCGAAGAGCACATAATACTCACCCTGGACGCTCATTTGAATAGAAATCAACGCCCAATGTAATTGTGTTACATATAAGGAACGGGTGAGTGCGGACAGAGCCACAAAAAACAGGAAACGAGTTGCATAATAATATTAGAGGATTACAGGCTGAAAGAATTCGAATTGCACAGAAGAAAAGCAGACAGATAAGCCGAATTGGTGTTTCAAGTGTAAGCATGCAATTTGCAGTGCAATCTTCTCGTACAAATGAAAATTGCACGTACATTTCATTCAATTCACACGATGTAATAATAAACAGAATGATGCAGCGCTGTGAGAGTAACGAGAAACAGAACAGATCAACACGGCTCCTTTGCACGCAAATTTCTCAATGAACTTCTCGCCATCGTAAGCACTTGACTTTGACCATCAGAAGCAATTAAAATAGTCGTCGCTTGCAGCGAGAGCAAAAAATTGGACTCTTTTACATACTTTAATCTGCTGATTCGATACGGATTTCAGGTGACGTTACATTTTTGTGAGAATCCTGTTGGAGAGTAATTGAGCAGTAGCTTCATCATTACCGATGATGCGGCAAGATTTATAAAAGCTGAAGTTAAGAAGCTTGGCGTTTATACACTTGACGCCGTTGAAGCTGTGATTCACATTACAATAATTGTTTTATTACTTCCTTTAATGATGAAAGGACCACAAAGCAAGTGCGTAAATACAAAACCCTGAGTTCAGAAACTCACTTTCTTCGCTTGCATAAAGCAGTGCGATTGAATGATGAATTGCAATTGCGTCTTGCTGGTGGCTGACCCGTCACTGCTTTTCATCCCTTCGCTTTTCTTAATCTCGGTTTCGGAAGATGAATTTCAATTCTAGCAGTTACTTCCTTGGTTTTGGATGCGATTCCTGTTCTTGCACAAAGCAGTGCCATTGCCATTGCGCTGCTGTGACCGACGGGTCCAGAGAGGTGGTATGCGTGTGTGTTGTGGTGTTTGCGTTTGCATTTGACAATTTGTAAATACGATGCCATGCTCCCATTCATGCATTTTGTACCTCTTGTGTTCCTCTGATCTTTGAATGCTTTCAGTTGATGATAATGACTTGTTTTGTTTGATCCTTGAATGCATTGCAATATGATTTGTGTTTGACGCTGAGCGAGAAATTAATATTTTGTGTGCATTTTTTCTGTTATGATTTCATACGACGTGCAGTTCGTGATTCCAACGATCTTTCTGGTCCGCTGGCCGCCGAACTGAAGGATGGACAATGGCTCGGGGTTACCGTGAAAAGTCAAGGACAAGGTGGCAAAGTGATGGTAAGTCTCCAGTCTAATCATCATTAGCAGGCCGAATTTTAAATCTGTGAGTCTGCCTGACTGCGCTGCGCTGTGCAAAGCCCCGCGTGTCAGATTCCATTAGCGGGAGGAATGTTGCGTGATGCGCTTGCTTTCTCACTCGCAAGCGGCCCTCAAAATAATATTATTTAAGGGTTAACGCACATTTTTATTCCCGCACAACCTTTGTTTTTCTTTCCACATTTAATTATACAATAAACGCACTGCAGAGAAAAGCGAAATACGAATTGGACTCAGCATGGGCTGATTTTATGAACGGCATACGGACACACGACGCCACACCGTGCGTACGCTTTTACGGGTGGTGGTCACTGGCTGCAGAGATTCAACTGCATTTTGTGCTCTCTGTTTTTGTTCCGTGCGAGCTTGACCTTTGAAGAGTTGCGACATACGCACTAAAAAGTATAGCAATGACACGAAAGTGGTAAAACCAAACGTTCTTGCACTCACGAGAGGAGATAGATTTTATGTTTATTTGCTTTTTGTTTTCTCACCACGATTTGACGACTTAATTTTGCGGTGTGGCCTGAAATGAGTTCGGTTTGCTTTACGACTTGACTTGAGCCCTGGGCTGTTGCAGGTCTGCGCTCACCGCTACATCCACAAAGGCCGTGACTTTCGCTGGGCACTCGGTCTCTGCCATTTCCTTACCCAGTCGCTGGAATATGACCAGACACTCGAACCGTGTCGCGGGAAGCAGAAGCTGGGGCTCGAGGACTACGGCTACTGTCAGGCGGGCACATCTGCCTGGCTGTCGTCGGACTACACGGCCGTCATGGGCGCACCTGGCTCGTACACATGTCGTGGCACAATCCACGGAATCTCTGTCTCGGACAACTTCCTCACAAAAGACCGCAATCAGTACCATTCGCCACTGTTTGAGGACAATCCGGTGAACAAGTACTCGTATCTGGGATGGAGCGTCACTGGAGGCTACTTTTTCGGAGACGGAAAGATGGTGTTTGTCTCTGGAGCGCCAAGAGCAGCAAACGGATCCGGACAAGTCATCTTCTTCTCAAAGGTAAACGAACTGAAGCGAAAACAAATAATAAATGGCGATAATAGTTCGAATTATTTCTTGCCACGCACAGCGTCTTCCCTGTCGTATCTTGCGCAATCGCTCTGCTGAACTTAATGACTGCGTGTATGAGAAATGATTTACATTTAGCGATGCTACATGAGGTCAGGCGAGGAGTGGCGATGTTTCCTCTCGAAGCAATTCTTCACTTTCGTGGCCTTTCGCCAGTTCAGGCTACGGCGATGCATCGACTGCGAATTAATGCATAGCAAATGACGACACGAGCTTGGCCTTTTTCCTGAATAAATTTATTGAGAAAACAAACAAGGCGCGGAAGATAAAGTGCGTGTGGAGTCCCATAGCGTACATTTTTAAGGGAAAACATTTTTGGAATTTCATAACCCCAGAAGAACAAGTACGGTGCAGGCTCAGAAGGAAATCTCATTTGTCATCTTTACACTTTACACATACGCACTTCCATTCGCCGTCGTCAACAAAACGCAGGCGTTTGAGAAACCACCAGCACGAAATCACGGAAGGATCTGAAATATTTGACGCACCCGCATCAGCATCAGCAGCCAAGATTTATTCGGGCTGCTTATCTTGACTCTTCCCATTTCTGTCTCCCTGTCCTGCTGTCAATACAATAAAACGTCTACAAATTCGAAAACAAACCACCACCATCACAACACCATTTGTTGTCCTAGTCAGGGCACATCCACGCGCGTTGAGTGCATTCTTTCCATTTCAAATTCTTCCAAAGGAGCGAGCCACGGCCAAAGGCGACCCGGGACTCTGCGTCTCTGTCTGCCTTTTCCGTATACTTTTCTCACCATTAATGTCACTTGTCAGATGTGAAATTCTCTTATCGTAATCGTAAGTGTCAGCTACTCACACGACCACTTAAACTCGCACGAAGCCGCAGTCCCCAATTTATTATCCCGTCAGGAATTTGTGGAGGAAAAGCAAAGTACTTCCAATGGCCTATCTGCATTAGGGACTGATTAAATGACAATTTGACAACGGATTTCGTGAGATCATTTGCTAAGATATGCTTGTTCGCATTTTGCAGAGCGTCAGTGAGAGACTGAGCGTCGAGGCGATCCTCACCGGTGAAGGATTTGCATTTTCGTATGGCTACGAGCTGGCAACACTTGACATCAATGGTGACAAGTAAGTACATAAATTTTACTAACATGGTTTATGATTTATGAATTTTTGTTTTATGGTGCTCGCTAAACACCAACCGTACGCAGTTAGCAAAAACTCGTAAATCGCTTAAATTGTGAATGGTTTCTTGATTGAATTCTTCTTCGACTAGGCGTTGTAATTTGCAGTTGCAGTAGCTATAAACTACTGTGCTACTGCTTGTCCAAAGAATTGCATTTGTGAGGACGCAAGACTTTTACTGCACAAAACTGACAGTCGCGCATGCTTCTGAATAAATTTCAGTGATTACTCCGCATTGTGCATATCCCATATTGTTTGCAACCCGTCATGCTTGTGATTTACATGAAAAATAAAGGATTTAACGCATTTACAACCGCAGGAATGCATTTTGTCAAGTCTTGATGTTTTAATTCGAATTTACGTAGTCCAGAACCCCCAATTAATTCAGCATGCATTCATTATGCAAGGAGCTCTGATAATTGGAGGGTAAATACTACAGCATTAATTTCCAGGAATTAAAACATGCACCAGCAAATTTTTCTCACGCCGCGTAGCGCGATGCAATACAGCTTTTGACTTTACTGACATGCAACGGAATTTCACCCAGTGCAAGAATTAAAAATCGACGGTTCCATTCCATTCGTTCTTAATTCAATTCCGAAAATGCTGAGTCATTCATAAATGTGACAGTTGACTACTCCATCTCTTGTTTCAAATTCTTTGGGTCGTCGTTATAAACTCACACGACGAAATGACATTCCTAAATCATTCAAATGGGAGGACGTAAACACTCTTGGACAGAAAATATGATGCATTTGAGGGACAGATGGAACGTAGATTAAAGGGACGTGTTGCATGAGCATTATGCTTAATGTATTCATCGACTTTGCATGTGGCAAACGAGAAATGACTGCTCCGATTCTGACTGACGATAACGCACAATAGTTGATGGTTGTTGGTTTACAGTTTCGACGTGATTTTCCTGGTCCAAATTCCACGAGGCTGGAATGATACTTTTAATGGTCGGATTCCGAGAGTTACGGACAATTTTGTTATCTCTTTGCGTCCTGATGGGAAAAAATCAGTAGGATAGCCATTATGCGTGCACAAAGGGCTCGAGACACAAAAAGATGATGATTTAATGATTCGAGTGACCACCAATGTTGAAAATAATAAAATAAAAATTAGAATACGTAATGGCTTGTACTTTGTAAAAGGGTTGGCTGGCTCTTGGCTTTTGTTGCCTGCCTGCTGGAACTCTGCATGGTAATCTTTCGTTTGCATCATAATTTTTGAAAGACAATTCTTCAATTCTTTTCTCTTCTTGTGCTTTGAGATTTTTATCAGTTTCTGAGCGTTTTCTTCGTAGTCGCCCTGGCGTGTATTATTACGATTGTCTTGTGTCTACGTTTCACAAAAGACTTTGGGTGTTTTCTCTTGGAAACGCGTAATAAATTATTTTTAACGTGGCTGAGAATTATGATGATGATGATCCATGCGCCATGAACGCAGGGTGCAAATTCCTTTCGCGAGGAAGTTACCTTTGCCTATTGCATCATTGCCTCTGCTGCTGCAGCTGCAGCCAACGACCTTTTTCTAGCACCACTCAGCAGCACTGATCGGAGGTTATCAGAGCTCCAAAGTCATTGTCAGGGCTACGACCACGCTAAAAGGCAGAGGTACGCAGTACACATCCGTGGCCTTGTGCAAATGCACACACGCACGCATTTAGGCGTGGGTGTCCATCAATGTGTCTTGATTTAATTTTTCAAGTACTTTTATGCAAATGCGCTTTATTATTGTTATTATTGCCATTAAGCACGCAATAACAACAACTACTTACTTGTCAATATACTTCCATATAAATCTATTCGCAAGGATTTAATGAATGACCTGTGGCCAGCTGCAGCAGCAGACAGCAGTCGAACACCGAAGCCTAAAGCCCAGTGAACTTCGTAGAAGTACGAATTTATGGCAGCCGTCGTTTTTGTAGACTCTTGTTTTTCAGAAGGGCAAGCGACTGCGAGAGAAATGCAAAATACAGGCTTCGATTGAGAGAAATGAGTAATGGTCCGTTAAATGATAATGTGTGAGCAGTACAGAATGGAATGTGCGCGATTGAAAGCGAGATTGTCCAAACGGACTCTCGTCTGTAATCAATCAAACCTCGCACTGCTGCAGTGCGACCAGTTCTTTACTCTTTGCTGGAATTAATTAAGTATCCATTCTCTGTGCATATCGCATGCGATGCATCCTCCATGCATCTCCCCGTTGATGAGCTGCAGCTGTGCATTCAACCATGCATTGCAAGTGTGGTGTGCGGTGTGGGTGGGTCCAGTAAATTTAATGGACGCGGCAAGCCGGATGGATTCTAAATCCATGTGGCATGTTTTACGAGCCTTATCTAATCTCGCCCAGAGAAAGTGTCCTGGCTTGACCATTTCTTATCGACGAAAGCTTTTAATTTCATTTCAATCACCTGCCCTTTGAACGACACGTGGCGACTTGGCTCGTGGACGTGAAGTGCTGCCTTGAAGAGATGTAGTTCTATAAATAGCGAGAAGATTTGAAGTGTGAAATCATGTCACAAAATTAAAAACATAAAAGAGGATATTAATTTCCACTTCGAAGCATCTGCTCTTATTGATCATGATTACACTTACCAGAATTACCGCAGATGCGGATGAAGTATTGATCAATTTCATAATACACGTCCCGCTAGTGCGTTACTCTCGCTCATGTTCTTGTATCGAAGTGTAAACATTCACACTTATGCAACAATTACGAACTGAGTCATTGGGCACATGCATGACGGCGATAATGAGCTGCGGGACAATGACAGGACAACAGTGGCAGCAACAGACGAAAGTTTCGTGTGCTGCCGGTTCTGTGATCCGAAATCTGGATCACGTACATGCAGGATTAGGCGGTGGTGCAGCAGAGCAGATGATTCCTGATTCATGACTCATCGGGCATCAGGCAGCGCAGCGGTACGGCGGATATTTGCATTGTTATTAAGAGATTATTATTTCCCAATACAATAAGAGATTTATTAGGTGGAAGCCGAACAATCGAGTGCAAGCAAGATGCAAGTACGAGCAGATGTCAAATATTGTGCACGCAGTTGGAAATGTGAATAAACCTTGCCCGTGTTGCATTTGGACATGTGATTGGTTTTCTGGCTCAAAACTGTCACACAAACTCGCCACGTCAAATGGATTTGTGTAACGAACAGGATTTCAAAAACATTTCTATTTACCTTTTGTGACGTGATTCGATTCAAGTTCACACTTCTTTCTTGCGAGTGTGATGTAACAAGAAACTTCAATCATGCAGTGATTTTCCAAATCCTTTCGTTCTCTGGCTTGAATCAATCCTGTTCTGTTGATTTTTGATATCTTCATTTGAGTAATGTGTCCGTGTGCATGCCGTATCAAAGGCGATGTGTTCCTGAATGAATTAATACGAGTACGCGAACGCGGGCTTACGCTGTCAAATGAATGGGTTCCGCAAGCAAGACGAAGCGTAGATTGAATTCCGTAACAAGATAAGACGCGTTTGATTAATGGAATTTTGTGGTTTCATATTTCATGCAACGGAGCCCAACACTCTTCATTATTGAAAGGGGTTGGCTAAAAAGGATTGTGAATGATTTGATCGGAATCTGATACCCCATTATTCGTATGCATATGCATGATCTCTATTCATTACTAATTACAAGATATCAGCACCCTTTCAGTTGTGGGAGGAAATTATGCACTACGAAGCCCGACTCGTAATTATGATGAATGAGGGTGAATGCGTTATGTACTCGGTTTACATTTACAATGCAAGCAAAGGGTAAACTGAGAAATAGCTGCGGTGAAAGCGAGATGATATATTTAGGTCTCATTTACTCATCTGCCCTGTTGTCATTTAGAAAACCCGATTTGGTTGTCGGTGCGCCATTCTACGCAGACGACAAGGGCCACGGGGGAGCAGCCTACGTTTACCTCAACGACAACCACAAGAGTGGAAACACTTCTCACAAAGGTTTCCAGAACTCAAACAGCTTCGTACGGCTCGTCGGCCCCGCATTCTCGAGATTTGGCCTTTCCCTCGCGTCCCTCGGTGATCTCAACAAAGACGGTTTCGACGATTTGGCCATTGGAGCGCCGTACGACGTGCTTGGAGCAGTGTACGTGTACTTGGGGTCGAACGAAGGCATCATCCGAGAGCCGTCACAGGTAGGTCACATCAGACTTGACATTTTTGTGGGAGAGTTTTGCACCTGCTTTCACCAAAATTCGACACCAACTCCATGCATGCACGGTGCATACGTGCTGGATAACAGAGACAATGCACCGCGCTATTGTATTTAAATTGAGCACCGCTATGCTATGCTACCTGTTTTCAGAGTGCAAGTTTTTATATCGTTTCTCAATTTTGAGGTCCCACGTTGTCCATACCAATTAGTATTCACGGCGTTGCAAGACGAGAGCTTCCGTACGACGACGTGCTTGCTGGTGGGAGATTTGAACCTGACTCCCGTGTAATAAATCTATAAAGCTCTATGCTCTGTCTGCCTCGCGCGGTGCCGGTGAGAGTCTCACAGCAAGTGCTGAAAGGACTAAGAATTAAGAACACACGCAATTCCGAGCAAAGATAATGATTATGCAATAGTTAATACAAACAGTAACAAATATTTAACTGCATAATTTAAATGAGGGTTCCCACGCCACGCTGCTCGTCTGCCGCTGAGACTTTAGCTTGGGAATAATCAGGCTGTAATTTTATGCATGTGTAAGCTATTTCGTTTAGTAAGACTAGAATGCGCAGAATAAGGGGGAATTCAACTGTGCCAAAGCAATTGCAATGCTCTGCTACCACAGAATTCGTTCTCTGCAGAATTTTTAACGTTTCATGGAAATTGTAACTCAGTCGTTGCAGCGTTAAATGAATGCGACGTTGGGCATCACACAATTTATTCGTGTCGGTCAAGCTTCGCTCGCACAGCTTGAGCTCCGGTCTGCACTTCGGAGCGCATTCTTTGCAACAGTGATTTTAGCACGACAAAAGTGCTCTCACTCTTTGTGATTTCGACGTTCGTCTCGAATCCGATCCAAATCACAAGCTGCTGCTATCTACAAGTGGATGAAGGCCGGTGTATCAGAAAGATTATTTTTTCAGCTCTTTATCCGATGGCTCTATTGTCAGTCCACGGCAGTGCACAAAAAATGCATCCAGGCACTTGAAAGTGAAGAGAATGATATTAAACCATGGCCTGGCAATTCGTGGTGTTGAAAGGGTTCAATTTTCGAATAAATAAAAATGTGCATTGAATCAGAATTCAATTCTCTTTATTATCGCTACACTGGGAGTTAAGCTACTGAATCAAGTGTTAGGCCGATGCATTGCATTTCTGAACGCGCACGGTGAATTTGAATGTGGACTGAGAGTTCAGTGCATTTGACTGACTCAAAGAAAGATTAATTGCTCAGGTTGTTGGTTGGACTGTGGTAAGACTATCTAAGGCGCATGGGCAGAAGATGGAACAAGCACTAAATACTAAATGCATTTAATAATACGGTTTAATGAGTAAAAGAGAATTTTACCGCAGACGATGAATGGTCCTATGCCCATATTTGTCCATCCAGCACTTTTTATGCTGCTTCACCATCGCTGCCTCGTAGCGTGTTCGCACTGCTGCACTTTGGCTGCAGCGTGTAATGCAGGCTGGAATTAATGACCAAAATGCATTTTATTGACTTTGATACATGTGACTAAATTAATCGTATTGTAAGCTAAAACTCTTTTTAAATACGATGGTTTTCACGTCTCGTTTTGGTCAAATTCAATTGAGAAGAGTGCGTGCGATGAGAATAAAACCGCAATGGGAGTAAAATGCACTCTGCCTCTCGAAGATATCAGTTTACAGTGCAATGCGTCAGTATTTGATTTCTGATGCCAAGGTTATGCGTTTGGTTTGTTCTGACAGGTCATTCGTGCATCGCTGCATTTTCCACGCTTGCAGACATTTGGCTATTCATTATCTGGCGGAATGGATCTGGACAAGAATTCATATCCTGATTTATTGGTGGGTGCATACGAGTCGTCTACAGTCGTACTGCTGCGGTCCAGACCGATCATCGATATCGTGGCAGAAGTGCGAGGAAATCTGACTGGAATCGATCCGGCTCAAGAAGGTTGTGCTGCAGATCCAACTTCTGAGCAAGTCTGGTAAGTTCTGCTGGAAGAAATTCTAGACTCCTCATGACATGAATAAGGACCTTGATTTTGATCTCGTATTTTGTGCACAGTTTTGAAATTGAAGCCTGCTTCGAAATACGTGAGTTGACTCAAGTCCGTGCAGACAGCCTCACAGTCATCTGCAAAATGGAAGCCGAGACATTCATTCAGGGCCGAAAATTTTCTCGAGTTGAGTTCAACTCGTCGAGAGATCAAGAACGGTCTCAGGTTGTGCAGCTGGAGAAGAACATTAGGCGAAGTGACTTGGGCAGGGAGTGCTGGCGAGAAATTGTCTACGTCAAAGTAAGTTCGGACGACTTCGGGCTGATTACAATCACAAATTCATTTCACCAACTCAAATTCACTGATAAATTCACAAACCCATTTCATTTCAGGAGCACACAAAAGATATTCAGACACCAATTCCTTTCAAGCTGACGTACACACTCAAGCAACGCATCCCTCGCTACATGCCAAATGTTCCAACGCTGCCAACAATACAGAACTACCCAATTCTCAACCAGCAAGAAGCGTCCAAAATATTCCACGCGCACTTCGAAAAGGATTGCGGGGATAACGAACTTTGTGAGAGCGACTTGTATCTCAAGGCCACAACCGATTTGCAGCTGGAACCTGAGACTGGAAACTACGTCTTTCTGTTGGGCACGAAGGAACTCATATTGAACATCTCAATTGGCAATTTTGGAGAACCGGCCTACGAAGCGTACTTGTTTCTCTCGCATCCACAATCCGTACAGTACAAAGGCAGAGGACTCGAGGTAAGCGTCCAACAGCATTTTGTCGAAATTATTCATCTCTTTTTACAAAGTTTCATTTCCTGATTCAGGGAGCAGATTTCGGCTGTTCGCCATTCAACATTACGTTGGTGGTTTGTCCGTTGGGCAATCCTTATAAGAAGTCACGAGGTCTGGAATCGCTGTCACTAAGATTTGACGCTGTGGGGCTCAAGGATATCGAAACGAGGCTGGACTTCCAGCTGTGGGCCAATTCAACCTCTCTCGAAACTGAAGAACAAAACGATCATGTGAACGTGTCCGTAACTGTCGTGAAGGTGGCAGAATTGGTTGTCACTGGGTAAGATCTCAACAGAAATTCCATAGTATAATCGGCTATTATGTATTAAATATCAACGAAATGTGTCTGTTCATTTTTACAGTCGAAGCGAACCGACAAAAATTGCGTACACGGGGTCAGTAAAAGGAGAGTCGGCCATGAGGAATGTGGTAGAAATTGGACCGAAAGTAACGCATGTGTACGACATTTACAACAAAGGACCATGGAAAGCGTCGCATTTCAACATAATTATATTCTGGCCGCACCAAGTTGGCAACAATCATTCCAACCCAGAAGGCAAGTGGTTGCTGTATCCAGACAAGCCGCCGGAAGTTCAAGGAGATGGACAGTGCAGTGTTAGTGAAGTCCTTATCAACGTACTTAACCTCTCACATCCACTCACCTCTGGTGAAGCAAACCTTCCTCTGCCCGACATTACCGAATTGCCCGATGTCGTCTTTACGCCCGACCGCGTGAACGCAGAGAAGAGTGACTTGCGAAAGCGAAGGACGAAGCGAAGCCCAAGTTTATCGACTGAAACGGTTGTCTCGCCAGATATTGAATACGACAGCGAAGGAAATAAGAGAAAAGTAGTCAAGATGGTAGGAAAGAATACTTGAACAAAGGTTGAACAAGAGATTGAGATCAAAGAAATATAATCGTTGAAATTTCAGGATTGTACTCGAGGATCAGCAATGTGCTTCCGTATTAATTGCGTGATAAAGAACCTACTGCCCTTGGAGTCTGCTGTAATTAAAATCCATTCCCGGTAAATAAGTCATCCACGAAATTTTTTGTTTAACCTGCTAACTAATGATTTGTCTCTTCTTCAATTAAGGTTATGGTCGAGCACGCTTGTGGAGGATTACCCGCACGTCGACGAGGTTCGAGTCTACTCCAAAACGCAAATCGAAATCACGGACGACAACCGGCCGGTACCGGGCAACGACACTGCACATGCAGTCACAATTTGTGAACCAGACCTAAAACTTAAGGTACATTACCATAAGTCGTTAAAGTGACTGTCTAAAACATTGAGTTATCTCTTTTCGTAGGCCAAATACGATGGTGTTGATTGGTGGGTATACGTGCTAGCCACTCTTGTTGGCATTTTCCTTCTTGCTCTGATCGTCTATTGCCTACATAAATACGGGTTCTTCAAGAGGAGAAGGCCTCAACCAACGCACACTGCCAGCGTCATTAAATCTTAGCTGTAACTAAATTATTTAACTTATTTTTATACGGAATCAAGTTAACTAGTTCGTTGTTGCGTCACATTTTTATACAAGAACTACTCTACGAATACAATTTTTATTGTTAAACGTATTTTCTTTGCTTAGTCTCAAATATTTAATGACATAATGACAACCTTGTTGCTAAGGCTCTTGTATATCCCTCGACTATGTACAGCTGATTACCAGACTTCAATTCCAAGGACATTAAAGCGTACAATTAACTCGCGAATACGTCCAAATTCTTCGCCCATTCTTTAGAAGCAACCTTCCATACTTTGTGAGATATTTATTTCCAAATAAAAGTAGAATAACAATTGACATCTAAACTTTAGGCAGCTTCGAACGAGCTTCTCGTAAAGATTGTCGTCTACCTTAAGGAAAAAGTGGTATACACACAAGTGGATCTTAACTTGTACTATAATGCGCCTAATATAATTTGTCATGTCCCGAGGTGGATACACTTCAGGGCTAGATTGTATTCACGAACTTGAACTAGAAATTGTGTAAACTGTCAATACATCAGGTGTATTTAGTCATTAGCGAACTCTATCCTGGTGGAATTATCTCGATTCCTAAGCTTATTTATGAACAAGTTGAATAGGATTCTAGCTATCCTATTTTCGTTACTTTCTACGTGAAGCGAAAATTAGTACAGAGCGGCGCTGTTAAGCATTACTGATTGTGATCCGACGTGGGTTTAAAAGACGAACACATTTACATGTACAAGTATTGTTGGAATTCAGTGACAAAGACATGAACCGCAGTGATAAACTTAATTATAATTAAGACACGTTGTATAGAAGTATTCCAACCATGCAAAAAACTAAACTGTCCGAATACATAGAAACAAATAAATTAAAAACTGAGAGCAGTCTTGAGCTATTCAGTCATTCTGTTCATTATTCTTTAGAGAGTTAGATGAGCACATCAGGTGGGAGTTCAAGTGGTTCATAAAGGGTAGTCAATTCTCCTGCAAAAAGAAATGTTCAGCCACTGTTAAAGTACAGCACAATTCAGCTGACGTAATTTTTGAAGCTTTGTTCGATTGGCCCTTTAACCCACTTTGACTATACTAGTGGAGAAGTAATTAACTTATTTACTTTCATCTCATTTGTATATTTTGGCATATGTCTCACTCAGACAAAAATTGAAAGCAAGTGCGCATTGTTTTCTTAATTTGCAGATCGATTATCAAAGATTGCAACAATCACACAAAGGATCAGATTACTCTCAAAGGGAACTGCATGAATTGGGAAAACAATACCAAAGTGGTGGGCATTAAGCTTCATGAAATCATTGTATTCGTGTCAAGTTCAAATAGAAAAACGAAAAGGTTCAAACTCAAAATGTTTGCAATTCTAAAATTTGCACTTCACCTCATCTTCATTATATGGCACGTGAATGCTGAAGGAGAAACCCAGGTGCCTGCGGAAGTACAGGAGACTTCTACAGACGAAACTCCTGTACAAGCTGACACGCAAGTGCCTATCGAAGCAAAAGAGACTCCAGCAAACGACGCTCCTGCAGAAGCTGAAGGCGACGCACCTAATGGAACGACAACAGAAGCTTCGCCCGAGGAAGAAACAACGATAATAGCAAACTTTAAGAAAAATACCATCAGCAAGCGTGTAAGTTGGCTAAGATTTTCACGAGCATGACGAAAAAAAGTTACAAAGCGCATTGGTACTTCCAGGTTCTAGATCCCAAGGATTATGCGTTAAAGTTTGAGAATTTGTTTCCGCCCGAGTTTCGCTTAACTAACAAAAACTGGCCTGGACATGTTAGTACAAATCTTTTTATTAGTACACTAATACTTGCTAGTTCTCTTTTTCGTCCCCAATAGCCCACTAACTTTTCACATTTATTTAATACAGATATTTTTCAACAATATCTTCGCATGTCGCCAGAAGAAAAGGAAAAACACCGATTGCAGTGGAAGATTTTTGTATAGGCTCCGGCATGCACAGCCATACTCATGTTAGTTAAGTTAGTTTAATTTTACTCTGGGCGAATTGTAAAAGAGAATATAGTATTCCATAAAGTCACACACCACGCATGCACGATTTATCCGTGATTTTTCCATTGTCGTCGAATGCCCGTACATTCTTGCTGTACGAGCTTCCAAGCAGCTCATTCAGAATCCGTTGTTCGGCGATTCGTTCCACCACTGTTGAACTAAACGAGTCAAATACAGTGCCATATGCTAAGTATTTTAAGGTTTCATTCATGTTTCCTTTCGGATCAGTGTGATGCAAAATGACGCAATCACTGTTGGGATCAAGGCACATGTCACTCCACCAGCATACGGCGACCGCATCACCGTTGTTTACGCGCTTGGAGTGTGCAGCAAAAAGTTAGAATTGATACTATTTGAAACATCATGCGTGGTGTTATTCATGAGTCATGATTCATGACTCACGACGCGGCTCGGCGTTTAGCTTTATTGCAAGGTCAATTTGATCGCTCAAAGAACAAACGGTTTAAACTAATTTGGCCCAATTATCGTTAATTTTATGAAATGCTGGTGTCATTTAGAACGAATAACGAAACATGTGTGAATAAGTATAGGAACTATAATTTATTCACGGCAAGTCAACCAATCAGAAACTACAGATAGACTAAAGGCAAAGGTTTGAGTGATTTGAGCCTAGTTTACCATTTGTAATATCCGAAGTACACACAAACAAAGAATAAGAATGCAACCGGGTACAGCATTCTCATGACAATATCGAGCACATGTGGACAATGATGCTTCCAAGCACGAATTTCGTCCAGTAACCTGGTTTGTGGCTTGATGTTGCTTTCGTTTGAGCACCAGATTTGATTCCTTGCCAGGTAATTGACTACGATGAATTGGATTACGGTAACGAAGACGAATGTGAGACAGGTTCCGGTCCAGACATCGATTGCCTTTGTGTAGCTGACAATGGGGCCAGTTGTATTCATTTGCTGGACGAGGACGGCATTCACGAGCAGCGTGAGGACGCTCATAATGAGACGGCCGACCGCGACTGGGCCGTGGCCCTCAAGCCAAAATGTAAGCCAGGCAATGATCACCAACATGGTGCAAGGGATGTATACCTCGACCAGGTAGCTGTTGAATTCTCGCTTAAAAATCAAGTCAAGTCGTAGACAGCTGTAGGTGCCTGTGTTTGTCTGAGAATCGCAGTAATCAGTAACAACTTGTGACAGAGAGAACTTCGGCAAATGCAGGGACGGGCTAATTTGGACCGGGTCGTTTTGCTTCCATTTGAAGATGATGTCGTTTGTTGTGTGTCCATCTGAAATTAAGATTTTGAGATAGCATGAAGCCCAGGCCCACAGGTGAACGACATGAGTTGGAAACCCAAGAATTACTTACAACTTGCCATTCTCATGCTACATGTTTGCATGTCAAAAGGATACATCCTCATAATCATGGGGCATGACAATGTCAGTGAAATTCTGAAAGAATGGGTCATGAGATCATACTTAGAAATGCACGAAATTCAGTGCACGAACGTTCTGAAATAAATTACCGTGTGCTGTGGAGAACGTTTCCATCCGGGAATATTCTGGTGTACGAGTTTGAAAACAGAAGCTCATGCCTGTGACTTTCGACCTCGTTCGAGAAAAACAAGTCGGGGATCCAGATTCGAGACGGGTCAGTCAAAGTCAAGTATGGCAGTTTGTCAGCATCTGTACATCAATTCGTAACAGTTAAGTTTATTTTGCCATATTTATAAGAATAAATCGCATCAACCTTTCTTCGAAGAGTAAGCTAGCCGTGCATCGTACCAGCTCATGCGGAACGTGAGCTGGTTGCTCCATAACTGTTCAATTTAAAATATCAAGGGTATTGCTGATTGCAGCCTGCCAAACTTAAGCAAATGTACGTACCATACTGACGTCGTCAATGTCCTTGATTGACCTCACGTACATGTTGACGCCAACAATGGTAGGATCGTCTCCTAAAGACAAACAAAAAAACATGACTCATTAAGTATTGACCCATTAAGACGGCTGCGCTAGCTTTTGCACGTCAGTCGCGTTTCGCTTTCTTGTAGCTCAAGCCGTATATTCCGTGTAGAAATAATGCCGTCGTTTCTAAATGTCATGAGTGAGATTACCTGCAGTATCGTTGCTGAAGGCTCGGATAGTTCTATCATACGACTGGTTCAAAATTTCATTCAGAATCCGTTGCTCAGCGACTCCCTTGTGAAACCTGTCGACAAAATTGAACGGAAAATATGGTAAAATTATTTCTAGCCATCGCAGCTTGACTTCGCTCTTCACTACAAACCTCTGCGCGCCACATTGGTAAGAGAGTGTGAGTAACAGCAATCCGAGAATCAGAAAACGTCCCTTGCCCATCGTGGATTAGATTCAGGTTCACAAGACGATACGAGAACTCGATTTGATGTGGCTGCGGCACGGAAGATCTTGAAGTGTGTTACAGAACCGGCGTCCACGACTGAATAATTTGCTGGTGTGTTCCACGATTTTTATACGA
>JADMIO010828302.1_pt1 | contig 24450 bp, 27 predicted proteins | sample 8958161 | NCBI WGS metagenome assembly JADMIO01 (sample SAMN16585339, study PRJNA669376) | soil metagenome | isolation source: Crop rotation soil | place: USA: Cullars Rotation, Alabama | collected 2011
GGCCGCGACTTCAAGTCACGTGAATTCCAAGCTTCGGATCCCACTGTGCTGGAAAGCGACTGGCCACCGGGCCCGGAGGAGCGGTAGACGTCGATCTGCAGATCGTTCTGGTCGATCTCGACCTCCACCTCCTCCGCCTCGGGAAGCACCGCGACGGTCGCGGTCGAGGTGTGGATCCGCCCCTGCGACTCGGTCTCAGGCACCCGCTGGACGCGGTGGGTGCCGCCCTCGAACTTGAAGACCGAGTAGGCGCCCTCGCCCTTGACCTCGAAGGTGATGTCCTTGAAGCCCCCCGAGTCGGAGCCGGACTGGGAGAGCACTTCGATCGAGAAACCGCGCTCGTCGGAGTAGCGGCTCAGCATCTTGTAGAGGTCGCCGGCGAACAGGGCCGCCTCGTCGCCGCCGGTGCCGGCGCGGATCTCGACGATCACGTTTTTGGCGTCGTTGGGGTCGCGCTCGACCATCGCCAGGCGGATCTCCTCATCCAGCGCCGCCAGCTGCGCCGGCGCCTCCTCGACCACCTTCCGCATTTCCTCGTCCTCGCCCTCGGCGAGCAGCTCGCGCGCCCCTTCGAGGTCGTCTCGCAGCGTCCGCCATTGCGCCGCCAACTCGGAGGCCGGCTGCAGCTCGCGATATTCGCGCCCGACCTCAGCGTAGCGCGCCCGGTCGGAGATCACCTCCGGGTCCGACATCTGCGCCTCGAGGTCGGCGAAACGCGCCTCGATCTGGTCGACCAGCTGCTCGATCATGGGGCGAAGACTAGAGCCGCCGCGCTAGGCGACGATCTCGATGTGCGGCTTTTTCGCCGCCTCCTCGGGGGTCTCCCGGGCGAGGACGGCGTTCAGGGAGGCGATCGCCACCGCCAGCTGCTCTTCGTCGGGCTCGCGGGTGGTCAGGTTCTGCAGCATCAGGCCGGGCCACATGACCGCCCGCACCCAGCGTTTGCGCCGGTTTTTGCCGGCCCACTTGATCACCTCGTAGGAGAGGCCCGCGATCAGCGGGATCCCGAGGATCCGCGAGGCCAGCAGCCAGTACCAGGCCGGCAGCCCGATCGGGGCGAAGACGAAGATCGCCAGCACCATCACGATCAGCAGGAAGCTGGTCCCGCAGCGGGGGTGCAGGCGCGAGTAGAGCTTCGCGCGCGCGGGCACGAGTTCGTCTTCGGCCTCGTAGCAGGAAATCGTCTTGTGCTCGGCGCCGTGGTACTCGAAGACCCGCCGCAGATCGGGCATTTTGCTGATCGCGAGGATGTAGCCGATGAAGATCGCGGTCCGCAGGACGCCCTCGACCAGCCAGAAGAGCAGCGAGGAGCCGAGCTGGTCCTTGATCAGGCTGGTGAGGCCGACCGGGACGACGAAGAAGAGGCCGACGGCGAGCAGCATCGAGAGGAAGATCGTCAGGCCCCAGATCCAGCCGCCGATTTCTTCCTTCTCGCCCTTCTCGTCCTCCTCGAGCTGCGCGTTGGCGGAGATCGCCAGGGCTTTGAAGCCGATCTTCAGGGACTCGCCGAGGGCGACGACGCCGCGGATCACCGGTAGGCGCCAGAGCCGGTGCCGCTGCGCCCAGGGGACCAGCGACTCGGACTCGACCTCGATCTGGCCCTCGGGGGTGCGGACGGCGACGGCCCAGACCGAGATGCCGCGCATCATCACGCCCTCGAGTACCGCCTGGCCGCCGACCGGCGCGTCGCGCTTGGCGACCAGCGCCCCGTCGGGCATGCGCACAGGGTCCCCGCCGTTGCCGGAGGGGTCTTGGTGGGATGCCAGTGCCGAGCCCGACGGCGGGCTCACGCGCTACTTCCCGGCCCGGTGCTTGGCGGCGCGGCGCTGGAAACGCTCAACGCGGCCGCCGGTGTCGACGAGCTTCTGCTTGCCGGTGTAAAAGGGGTGGCACTCGGAGCAGAGCTCTACATGCAAGTCCTCTTTCGTGGAGCGCGTGTAGAACTGGTTGCCGCACGAGCAATGCACGTTGGCAAGGGTGTAATTGGGGTGGATTGCTGCCTTCATCTCCTCCAAGTCTAGAGAACCGTGCAAGCCGTGCCGATACGACCATGTGCGGAACGCATTGGCAACGATCCTTTTCGGCGGCGCCGGGCTGGTCATCGTCCATGACTGGATCGGGATCGGCGGCTCCGGGCTCGACGTGGCGATCAACGGAGTCGTCTACGACGCGGTCGTCGTCTGCGCCGGGCTCGCCTGCCTGACGCGGGCGCTGCGGGGCGGTCCCGAGCGGGCAGCCTGGCTCGCGATCGGGGCCTCGATCCTCGCCTGGGCGATCGGCGAGATCTGGTGGACGATCTACATCGAAGGCAATGCGGACGCCCCCTACCCCTCCCCGGCCGACATCGGCTACCTCGCCTTCTACCCGCTGGCGATCCTCGGCCTCTACCTGCTGGTCCGGGCCCGGGCCGAAGAGCTCGACCCCCGCCTCTGGATGGACGGACTGATCGCCGCGCTCGGGACCGGAGCGCTGGGCGCGGCGCTGGTCTTCGAGTTCGTGGCCGACCGCGCTGAAGGCTCGACGGCGGAAGTGGTGACCACGCTCGCCTACCCGTTCGGCGACGTCCTCCTGATCTCGCTGGTCGTCGGCGTCATCGCCGTCACCCGCTGGCGGCCCGGCCGGACCTGGGGGCTGCTGCTCGGCGGCCTCGCGGTGATGGCGGTCGCCGACGTCGCCTTCACCCTGCAGAGCTACGAAGCGAGCGTGCCCGGCGGCGACTGGGTCGAACCGATCTACCTGTTCTCGGCCGTGCTGCTCGGCGCCGAGGCCTGGCAGCCGGAGGCCGACCGCATCCTCCCCGACGCCCGCTTCGACGGCTGGCGGGAAATGATGGTGCCGGGGATCGTCGCGACGGCGATGATCGCCCTGGTCGTCATCCAGTACTCCAACAGCCAGGAGAGCCCGCTGACGACGATCCTCTGGGCGACGACGATGCTGGCGGTGATCGGCCGCCTGGCGCTGAGCCTGCGGGAGAACACGCGACTGCTGGAGCAGGTGCGGACCGACCCGCTGACCGGGCTTGGCAGCCAGGCGCGGCTGCGAATGGACCTCGAGCGGCGCGAACGCCTGCCGAGCAGGCCGCTGACCGTGATCCTCCTCGACCTCAACGGGTTCAAGCGCTACAACGACACCTTCGGCCACCCCGCCGGCGACAAGATGCTCGGCCTGCTCGGCAGGCGGCTCGGGGTGGCCGTCGCGCCACAGGCGACCGGTTACCGGCTCGGCGGCGATGAGTTCCTGGTCCTCGTCGAGGGAGGCCTGCTGGATCTCGGCAAGCGAGAGCGGGACGACCTGGCCGTGAGCGCCGCCGAAGCGCTCACCTCCAGCGGGCGCGGCTTCGACCTCAGCGCCGCCTGGGGGGTCGCCTCGATTCCCGAGGAGGCGGACTCGCCCGCCGAGGCGATGCAGCTCGCCGACGTGCGGATGTACGCGCAGAAGGAGTCGCGCCGGCTGGCGGGCTCAGTCGAGGCGCTCGACCGCGAAGCCCTCGAGCAGCAGCAGTAGGACTTCGGTCACCTCCGCGCGGCTCTGAGGACGGTCGTCGCGGGCGAGCAGCATCGCCGCCTCGTCCAGCGCCCCCAACAGCAGGTGGGCGAGCGGCTTGACCGGCAAGCGGCGGATCTCGCCGGCTTCGATCGCCGCGGCGAGGCTCGCTTCGATCAGGCCGAGCCCGTTGGCGGCGCCGATCTCCCGCCAGCGCTCCCAGCCGAGGACCGCCGGGGCGTCGTGGAGGGCGATCTGGCGCAGCTCCGGCTTCGCGCACTCGTCGAGAAAGGCCTCGATCCCCGCCACCATCGCCGCCACCGGGCTGTGTAGCTCCGAGCCGAGGACGATGCGGGCGACGCGCTCGGTCGATTCGGCCTCGATCCGTTCGTAGACCGCCTCCAGCAGGCTCGCCTTGTCGCCGAACTGGTGATACAGCGCGCCGCGGGTAACCCCGGCGGCGCGGACGATCTCCTCGGTCCCGACCCGGTCGTAGCCGCGCTCGGTGAAGAGCGCCCGGGCCGCGGCGATCAACGCCTCGCGCGTCGCCTTCGTCCTCTCGGCCTGGGTTCGCCTATCTGGATTTACGTGCATGCAGTATGTATGTTATCTGCGACCAACGAGACGGAGGCCGTCGTGACGGACCAGCGCAAGGAACTTCAACTTCCCCAGGGGACGATTCGCTACCGCGAGGCGGGCGAGGGAAAGCCGATCGTCTTCGTCCACGGCTATCTGGTCGATGGCCGTCTCTGGGACGGCGTCGTCGACGCGCTCTCCGATCGCTTCCGCTGCATCGCGCCGGACTGGCCGATCGCCGCCCACCAGGTGGCGATGAACCCCGATGCCGACCTCACCCCCCCGGGCATCGCCCGCCTGATCTCCGACTTCCTCGCCAAGCTCGAGCTCGAGGACGTGACGATCGTCGGCAACGACTCCGGCGGCGCGATGTCCCAGGTGCTGGTCACCTCGCACCCGGAGCGGATCGGGCGCCTGGTGCTGACCAACTGCGACACCCATGAGAACTTTCCCCCTGGGATGTTCAAGTTCATGCCGCCGCTGGCGAAGCTGCCGGGCGGGATGTTCCTCCTCTCGGCCCCGTTCCGGGTCGAAGCGATCGCCCGCCGCGCCTTCAAGCCGTTCGCGAAGACGAAGATCCCGGACGAGCTGGTCGCCTCCTGGATGGCGCCGGCAAAGAACGACAAGGCGATCATGCGGGACGCCGCCAAGGTCACCGGCGGGATGAACAAGCGCCACACGCTGGCGGCGGCGGAGAAGCTGCGCGGCTCGCAACTGCCGATCCTGCTGACCTGGGCTCCGGGCGACAAGTACTTCCCGATCTCCTACGCGGAACGGCTCGCCGGCGAAGCAGGGAACGCGAAGCTGGTGCGGATTCCGGACGCGAAGACCTTCGTTTCGCTCGATCAGCCGCAGCGGCTGGCCGAGGAGATCGCCCAGTTTGCGGCATCGTCCTGAGCACCTGAACGAACAAACGTTCCCAAACAATCGCAAAGTGCATATTTTTCGTCCGACGGGCAAGGGGAAAATTCGCCAACCCCTACAGGAGGACGGACGCGATGTCCAAACAGATCTTCGACCAGCACCGCCCCCGCAGCACCATGGCCCAGCGCCTCGACGAAGCTTTCGCCGGCTGCGAGGAGTGGACCGTGATCGCGGCGCCGAAGCGGCGCAGCACCCTCGACTTCACCCCGACCGCAGCCGGCGCCGCGCAGATCTTCGACGGCGCGGCGCTGCAGACCGAGGAAGCCGAAGCGGCTTAGCTCGATCCCCGGCTCAGCGGCGGTCGTATCGCATCCCGATCCGGGACATCTGATTGACCCCGATCCCGAGCCCAGCCACCATTGCTACCGCGGCGAGTTCCCCGCCGCCCCCGAGTAGCACCACGGCAAGCCAGCCGCCGGCGCCCAGCACGACGGTTCCGATTCCGGCCAGGGTCACTGCTTTCCGTTCGCTCATCGCCTGCTCCTCAGTCGCTTAGCACAGACAAAACGATTACACATGCTGCGAGTACGCATCCGCCGAGACCGCCTCGCACGGTCTCCTTCTTGAGCCGCTGCTCATCCGCTCCCGAAAGGGCCGGACCGGCATGGGCGATGAAGCCGCCGACCGCGATCGCGGCGGCTACCAAGCCGAGTCCCGTCGCCGAGCTGCTCATCAAAGTCGCAACCACCATGGCCACGACCGTAGACGGCCGACCCGCGCGGGTGGTGCGCGGATCGTGCCTTTAGTGGAATGTCTTGCTCAGGTCTCCTGGTACAGCGGGCCGTCGCCACCCTCGGGGAGGGTGAGGCGGCCGCCCTTGGCCGTGATCGCCCCGCACTGGACGCAGTTGGAGGCGGTGACGTGGACGTCGACTTCGGCCGCGCCACTCTCCAGCTGGTCCTCGGGGATCTCGTAGACCTGGGCCGGGCACATCGAGACCCAGGTCTGCGCGACCTCGCGCGGGACGTGGGTCTGGATGCGGACGTGGTTGGGGGCGTCGTCGCGGGTGGCGTTGCCGGAGAGGAAGACCGAGTCCAGCTTGTTGAAGGTGACTTCGTTGTCGGGCTTGGGGTAGGTGTCGCCCGCCTTGCCCTCGAAGACCGGAATCTCGGCGTTGTCCTCGATCTTCCAGTGGCCGCCCGGGAAGGCGCCTTTGGTCGCGACCATGGCGCTGCCCATCATGCCGCCGAAGATCAGACCCTTGGTCAGAGGCTGCTTCATGTTGCGCGAGCGGTAGAGGTCCTTCTCGATCTCCGAGTTGCGGATCATCGCGTCGTAGCCTTCGAAATTGACCGAGTCGATGTCCTTCTTCAGCGACTCGACGATCGCTTCCGCCGCGTACATCCCGGCGTGCATCGCGTAGTGGACGCCGGCGAGTTCGGCGATGTTGACCATGCCGGCGGCGTCACCGGCCATCAGCATCCCGGGGACCGAGAAGCGCTTCGGCAGCGCCCAGTAGCCGCCTGAGGGGATCGTCTTCGCGCCCCAGCCGACCCGTTTGCCGCCCTCGATGATCTTGGCGATGAAGGGGTGGGTCTTGAACAGCTGCAGGGCATCGTGGACCGAGAAGGTGGCGTCGGTGTTGTCGAGGCCGACGACGAGGCCGAAGCAGACCTTGTCCTCGCCCATCGGGTAGATGAAGCTGCCGCCCGCCTCCTTGAAGCGCGGGCTCCAGCGCAGCGGCCAGCCGAGGGTGTGGATGACGCGGTCGAGCGGCTGGGAGACCTCCCAGATCTCCTTCACCCCGAGCTCCCAGACCTGCGGGTCGGAACCCTCGCGCATGTCGAAGTAGTCCATCGCGGCGTAGGTGAGGTGGCCGATCGTGCCCTCGGCGAGGACGGTCGCCTTGGCGACGACATCGGAGCCGGGCTCGAAGTTGCCGAGCTCCTGACCCTCCTTGCCGCGGCCGCGGTCGCCCGAGCGGACGCCCTTGACGATCCGGTCCTCGACCAGCAGCTGCGTGGCCGCGGTCTCGGCGAGGATGTAGACGCCGGCCTCTTCGGCTTTTTCGGAGAGGAAGCGGCCCAGTTTGGAGACCGACATCGTGTAGGTCCCCTCTTTGCGGAAGTTGGGCGGCGGCGGCTTCAGCGGGAAGGCTTTGCTCTTGGTCAGGAAGTAGGTCGCGTCCTTGGTGACCTCCTGGTAGACCGGCGGCCAGTCGGCCGGATCGAGGTCGGGGAAGAGCCTGGTCAGCGCCGAGGGGTCGACGTTGGCCCCGGAGAGCAGATGCGCGCCGGCTACTTTGCCCTTCTCGATCACCGCGACCGGGACTTCGCCCAGCTTCTCCAGTAGCTCCGGCTCGTTCTCGAGGAGCTGCATCAATTTGTTTGCGCAGGCGAGGCCGGCGGGCCCGCCGCCGACGATCGCCACGCCAACCTCAATACGCTCGTCCTCCGGATCCGTCGGCGCCGCGATGACGCTCTCGGGATCGAACGGGGGCGGGAACTCGCTCGGAGCTACTGGCATCGCTGTCTAGCCCTTCTTCGCTTTGATCGCCTCGGTCAGCTTCGGGACGATCTTGTGGAGATCGCCCACCACGCCAAGGTCGGAGAACTCGAAGATCGGCGCGTTCGGGTCCTTGTTGATCGCCAGGATGTTCTCCGAGCTCTGCATCCCGACCTTGTGCTGGATCGCCCCGGAGACGCCGGCGGCGAGGTACAGCTTCGGCGCCACCGTCTTGCCGGTCTGGCCGATCTGGGCCGCGTAGGGGTACCAGCCGGCATCGACGACCGCGCGGGTCGCGGCGACGGCGCCGCCCATCGAGTCGGCGAGCTGCTCGCAGAGCTCGAAGCCCTCTTTGGCTCCGAGGCCACGGCCGCCGCCGACGAGGATGTCGGCGTCCTCGATGTTGACGTCGGCGCCGCGCTGCTCGCCGCGCTGGACCAGCTTCGCCTTGGACGACCACTCGGAGAGCTCGACGTCGACATCGACGACCTCGGCGGTGCCGCCGGACTCCTTGGCGTCGAAGGCGTTGAGGCGGCCGATGATGATGCCGGGCTCCGAGACGTAGCCGACGTCGGCGATCTCGGAGTCCTGCAGGATCGGCCGCTCGACGACCAGCTTGCCGCCGTCGACCTTGACCGCGGTGACCTCCATGGTCACGCCGGCGTTGAGGCGGGCGGTGAGCCCGGCGCCGATCTCGAAGCCGAGCAGGCCGCCGCCGAAGAGGGCGTAGGAGATGCCCTCGTCCTGGATGACCTTGGCCATCGCGTCGATGATCGGCTGCGCCAGGCCCTCGGGCACGCTCTTGGCCCGGTAGACCTTGGCGGCGCCGTAGTTGCCGAGCGAGGCGCAGGCGTCGTCGGCGACCTCGCCGACGACCAGCGCCGAGGCCTCGCCGCCGACTTCGCCGGCCAGCTTGGCCGCCTCGGAGATCGCCCCGAGCGAGTTCTTGTTGAAGTTGCCCTCGTCGTCGTGGAGGGCGTAAACCAGGATCCCTGCCATCTAGATCAGCTTCCTCTCGTCCAGCCAAGCGACGATCTTTTCGACCGTCTCGTTGGTGTCCTCGTCCTCGATGATCTCGCCCGCTTCCTTTGCCGGAGGCGGGTTCAGACCCAGGACCTTGGTCTTCGAGCCGTCGGCGCCGACCTGGCCGGCCTCGATGCCGACGTCGCCGGTCGCCTTCGAGTCGAGCGGCTTCTTTTTCGCGCCCATGATCGCTTTCAGGCTCGGGTAGCGCGGCTCGTTGATCGCGTCGCCGACGCTGATCACGGCCGGAAGCTCGATCTCGACGGTGTCGTAGCCGTACTCGGCCTGGCGCTCGCAGCGGAGCTTGCCGTCGTTGACGTCGATCTGGATCACCTGAGTCAGCGAAGGCATCTTCAGGTGGTCGGCGACAACCGCGCCGATCGTGTAGCACTCGCCGTCGTCCGACTGCTGGCCCAGCAGGACCAGATCAGGGCTCTCCGCCTCGAGCACCTTGGCCAGCGCGTAGCCGGTGGCGCAGACGTCGGAACCGGCCAGCGCGTCGTCGGAGAGGTGGACCGAGCGATCGGCGCCGAGGGCGACGGCCTTGTGCAGCGCGCGGACCGCGGAGCTCGGGCCCATCGTCACCGCCACGACCTCCTCGACCGGGATCGCCCCACCCTCCTTGATCTGCATGGCCGCCTCGAGGGCGTGCGTGTCGAAGGGGTTGAGGTTTTTCTCGCCGCCGCGGTCCAGTCGCATCGTGTTCGGATCGATGCGCTTCTGAACGGCGGCGTCCGGGACCTCCTTGACCAGGACGCAGATCTTCAAAACAAAGCCTCCTTAAGGGTGATTCTCAGGTCTTCGCGGGGCGCGATCTTAACGCCTGCCAGCGGTTGACTGACGAGTCAATCAGGATGATACCCGGATCGGACGGACCTATGCACGGATCCGTGTCAGATGTCACGCAGCCCGCGTGAGGGCGCGGTTCGCGCTCAGTCCTGTGAGTGGCGAGCGGTCGCCCGCTCCTGGATGAACTCGACGATGTCGTCGGTTCCGGCGCCGGGGGTGAAGACCTCGGCGACCCCGAGCTGCTTCAGCTCGGGGATGTCGTCGGCCGGGATCGTGCCGCCGACCGTGACGAGCACGTCGTCCACCCCTTGCGCCTGCAGCAGCTCGACCACTTTCGGCACCAGCGTCATATGGGCGCCGGAGAGGATCGAAAGCCCGACCGCGTCGGCGTCCTCCTGGATCACCGTCTCGGCGATCTGCTCGGGCGTCTGGTGCAGCCCGGTGTAGATCACCTCCATGCCGGCGTCGCGCAGAGCGCGGGCGATGATCTTGGCGCCGCGGTCGTGACCGTCCAGGCCGGGCTTGGCGACGACGACGCGGATCTTGCGGGCGGTTGCTGCCTCCATCGGCTCGGAACCCTAGCGGGATCGGGGTCGGGCGCCGCTGCGCAGTGGGAAGCGGGACGGCGGCGGCAAACGGCGGCGGGTCGCCACCCGCCTGGCGCCGAAGCCGGCGACGGTCGCTAGCAGCGTTACCGCCAGGGCGACGAGGCGGCGGCCGAGGCGCTCGAAGTGCAGAACCTGCCAGCCCTCCTCGCGGGCGATCGCCGCCAGCGGCGGGTCGGGGTTGACCGCGACCGGGTTGCCGACGGCGCGCAGCATCGGCAGGTCCGACAGCGAGTCGGAGTAGGCGTAGGAATCGCCCAGGTCGATCCCGTGCCGGGTGGCGAATTCCTCCATCGCCGTCACCTTCCCCTCGCCGTAGACGAAGGGGCCGTCGAGGCGACCGGTGAAGCCGCCCTCGCCGTCGACCTCATAGCGGGTGCCGATGCCGCCGTCCATGCCGAGCACGTGGGCGAGCTGCTCGACGACGCCGTTGCCGGCGGCGCTGACGATGAAGGTCGGCCGGCCGGCGTCCTGATGCGCATAGACCTCTTCCAGCATCTGCGGGAAGACCCGCGGCAGGATCGCCGCCATCACTTCCGGGCCCATCCGGTCGACGTTCTTCGCCGGCACGCCCCGGATCAGCTCCCGCGCCACCTTCAGCACCTCGCCGGTGCGCTCGTCGGTGGTGCCGCGCAGGCGGTAGCGCAGGTGCTCGAAGCCCCAGCCGGCGAGCTGGCGTTTGCCAACGATCCCCTGCTTGGCGGCGATGCGGGCGAACTGCATCCCGCTCGACCCCGCCATCAGGGTCTTGTCGAGGTCAAAGAAAGCGGCAGCCCGCGGCGCCACTTCGCTCGCGGGCTGCTCGCTCAAGGGGAGATCAGCCCCCGTTGACCTCGATGACGATCGCGTCGCCCTGGCCGCCGCCGGAGCAGATCGCGGCGACGCCGAGGCCGCCGCCGCGGCGGCGCAGCTCGTGCACGAGAGCGCCGACGATGCGGGCGCCGGAGGCGCCGATCGGGTGCCCGAGGGCGATCGCGCCACCGTTGACGTTGACCTTCTCCTCGTCAACACCGAGCATCCGCACCGAGTTGAGGGCGACCGAGGCAAAGGCCTCGTTGATCTCCCAGAGGTCGACCTCATCGGCGCTCCTGCCGATCTTCTCCAGCGCCTGCTTGGCCGCGTTGGCCGGCGTTTTCGCCAGGTAAGGGAAGTCGTCGGCGACGGTGCCGTAGGAGAGGATCCGCGCCAGCGGGGTCTTGCCCTCCTTATCGGCCCACTCCTCGGAGGCGACGACGATCGCGCCGGCGCCGTCGTTGACTCCGGGGGCGTTGCCGGCGGTGTGAGTGGCGTCGTCGCCGCCGATCGCCTTCAGCTTCGCCAGCGTCTCCAGGGTGGTGTCGGGACGGATCGCCTCGTCGGCCTCGACCGTGCTCTCCCCCTTGCGGGACTTGACGGTGACGCCGACGATCTCTTCGGCGAGGCGGCCGGCTTCGGTCGCCTCGTTTGCGAGCCGGTGCGAGCGCTCGGCGAAGCGGTCCATGTCGACGCGGGTGATCTCGAGCTCGTTACCGACCTCGCTCGCCTCGTTGATCATCTGCTTCTTGGTGAAGGGATTGGTGAGCCCGTCGTGGGTCATCGCGTCGAGCGCCTTGACGTCGCCCATCCGGAACCCGAAGCGGGCATTCGGCAGCAGGTAGGGCGCCTGGCTCATCGACTCCATGCCGCCGGTAACGGCGACGTTCGAGTCGCCGGCGCGAATCGCCTGGTCGGCGAGGCCGAGCGAGCGCATGCCCGAGGCGCAGACTTTGTTGATCGTCTCCGAGGGGACCTCCTTCGGGATCCCGCCCTTGATCTGGGCCTGGCGCGAGGGGATCTGGCCCTGACCGGCCTGCAGGACCTGGCCGAAGACGACCTGCTCGACCTGCTCGGGGGCGACCCCGGAGCGGTCGAGTGCCGCCTCGATCACCTGGCCGCCGAGGTCGGTGGCGTCGAGGGAGGAGAGACCGCCGCCCATCTTGCCGAAGGGCGTACGCGCGGTTCCGAGAATCACTGAGCTGGGCATCTACTGCCTTTCCTTTCCGAAGTTCGCCGGCCTGGCCCCTGTCCGCCAGGTCCAGCGGGTGACGATACCGACAGGGCATATGGGAGGGTCACGTAGACTCGCGGCCGATGAAGGTCGAGGTGAAGCCAGTCGCGCCCGCCGAGAGCGGTGCCGGGCTGTTCGCGATCGGGCTGTTCGAGGACGGACAGCTGCCGGACGGGATCGCCGGCGCGGGCGGCGCCGAAGAGGCCAAGGCCGACTTCAAGAAGGTCTCGCTGCTGCGCCCCGACGGCTTCCCGCCGGTGCTCGTGGTCGGGCTGGGCAACCGCGGCGAGATCGACGCTGAGAAGCTGCGCGTCGTCGCCGCCCTCGCCGCTAAGGAGGCGGCGCGCCTGGAGCGCACGTCCTTGGCCTGGGCCCTTCCGGAGAGCCCTGACTTCGACTCCACCGCCGAGGCGCTCGTCACCGGCACGGTCCTCGCCTCCTACCGCTTCGACCGCTTCAAGTCCGGCAACGACGAGGACTCGCCGAAGCTGGGTTCGCTGACGCTGCTCGGCCCGGCCGAGCTCGCCGACACCGTCGAGGTCTCCCGCATCGCCGCCGAAGCCCAGAACCGGGCCCGCGACCTGCAACTGACCCCCGCCAACGTCGCCACCCCGACCTTCCTCGCCGAGCGCGCCGAAGAGATCGCCGCCCACTCGGACTCCCTCTCGGTCGAGGTCCTCGGCCGCCCCGAGCTCGAGCAAAAGGGCATGGGCGGGCTGCTCGCGGTCAGCCAAGGAGGCCCGCAGGAGCCGAAGCTGATCGTCCTCCGCTACAGCGGCGGCGGCTCCGGCCCAACCCTCGCCCTGGTCGGCAAGGGGGTCACCTTCGACACCGGCGGCATCTCGCTCAAGCCCGGGGCCGGGATGCAGGAGATGAAGATGGACATGTCCGGCGCCGCCGCCGTGCTCGAGGCGACCGCGGCGATCGCCGAGCTGGGGCTGGCTGTCGACCTGATCGCCGTCGTCCCGACGACCGAGAACATGCCCTCGGGAACCGCAATCAAGCCCGGCGACATCATCACCCAGTACAACGGCAAGACGGTCGAGGTCAACAACACCGACGCCGAGGGACGGCTGATTCTCGCCGACGCCCTCGCCTACGCGGTCGAGCTCGGCGCCGAGAGGATCGTCGATATCGCGACCCTGACCGGGGCGGTGGAGATCGCCCTCGGCTCGACCTACGCCGGCCTGATCTCCAACGACGACGAGCTCGCCGCCGCGGTGAGCCGCGCCAGCGAGGCGACCGGGGAGCTCTCCTGGCGGCTGCCCCTCCACCCCGAGTACAAGGAGCTGATGAAGGGGACCGTCGCCGACCTCTCCAACCTCGGGAAGAAGCGCAAGGCGGGGACGATCACCGCCGCCTCCTTCCTCGAGGAGTTCGTCGGCGAGACCGCCTGGGCGCATCTCGACATCGCCGGCAGCGCCTGGGACATCGGCCGCGAGTACGTCGGCAACGAAGCCAACGGCTTCGGCGTGCGGCTCCTGGTCGAGCTCGCCCGTCATCAGTCGGCCTAGTCCTGCCCCAGGATCATGCAGGTGGAGATTCCGTGGGCGAGCAGCTTGCCGCTGTCCGCGGCGGTCAGGTTCGCGTCGGCCCCGCCTGCTTGCGGCCCCGGTAGAGGACCCGCGCCTCGCAGAGGACGCGGCCGGTATCGCGGGTGATCGGCCGCACGTACTTCGCCTCCAGCCCCAGCGAGGTGTAGCCGACGCCGGCGGGCAGGGTCGTGTGGACGGCGCAGCCGAGGGCGGAGTCGAGCAAGGTCGCGGCGTAGCCGCCGTGGACGACCCCGATCGGGTTGTAGTGCTCCTCGCCGGGTTCGCCCTCGAAGATCACCCTTCCCTCCTCCAGCTCGACCGGCCGCAGTCGCATCGTCACCGCGATCGGCGGCGGCGGCACCGCGCCGGTGACGACCGCGGTCATGTACTCCATCCCGGTCATCGCCGCCCCGGCCGCAGCGGTCGGCACCGGGTCCTGCCAGACGAGGGTGCGGCTGCGGGAGCTCGCCGGATCGGAGGCCGCGAACGCTTCCGCGACCTCCGCCGCGCTCCCCTCGGGGGCGGTGACCAGCCCGTTCTCGCTCACCTAATCTCCAGCCGCTGGACGTCGACGGCGCGGCGCGGTCGCGACTGCTGCGCCGGGTAGTGCAGGTCGGCGCTGATCTCCGCCTCGCTGATCGCGATCCGCGGGCCCTTCGGGCGCCGGTGGTGTCTGTGTCTCGGGACGAGCCTCATTCAGGGCCTCCAATCCGCTTAGTTGCATGAAGCAACTCTGGTCGGTGAGAGCCTAACGCAAGTTAGTTGCTTGATGCAACCCAGTGTGCGAAGATTCACATGTGCTGCACCGCGACTACCCCGCTCTCGACTGCTCTGTGGCAAAGGCCCTGGAGGTGATCGGCGAGCGCTGGTCGCTGTTGATCGTCCGCTCGGTGATGCACGGCAACCGCCGCTTCGGTGAGATGCAGGAATCGCTGGGGATTGCCCGCAACGTCCTCTCGGCGCGCCTCCAGCGGCTGGTCGACGAGGAGATCCTCGAACGCCGCGCCTACCAGGAAAGCCCGCCGCGCTTCGAGTACTTCCTGACCCAGAAGGGCCTCGACCTCTGGCCGGCGCTGATCGCCCTGCTCAACTGGGGCGACCGTTACTCCCCGAGCGCCGAAGGTCCGCGCCGCCTGATCGTCCACAAGGAGTGCGGCGGCACCGTCAGCGAGCGCGGCATCTGCGAAAGCTGCGGCAAGCTGCTGACCGCGCGGGACGCGAAGCAGGTGCCGGGGCCCGGGGCGAATGCCGCCGAGCCCAAAGCCGCAGCAGCGGCCTGAGAAATCGCCACTGAAGCGAGCGGGCGCTACGTTTACCGCGAGAACGGCGACTAGGAGGAATCATGGCGACGGCGGCTGAGCTTCAGGTCAGGGACAAGATCTTCATCGGCGGCGAGTGGGTGGCGCCGGGCGGCGGCGAGGCGATCGAGGTCGTCAACCCGACCACCGAAGAGGTGATCGGGACGATTCCCGCCGGCACGCCGGAGGACGCCGATCGCGCCGTCGCCGCCGCCCGCGAGGCATTCGAGAGCTGGTCGCGGACCTCGCGCGAGGAGCGCGCCGGCCACATCGAGGCGATCGTCGCCGGACTGCAGGGACGGGCCGAAGAGCTGACGGCGACGATCACCCAGGAGCTGGGGATGCCACTGAAGCTGAGCGGGATCATTCAGGTCGGCCTTCCCATCGCGCAGTTCGCCTCGATGCCGAAGCTGATGGAGGAAGTCGCCTGGGAGGAGGAGGTCGGCAACTCGCGCATCCTCCGCGAGCCGGTCGGGGTGCTCGGCGCGATCACCCCTTGGAACTACCCGCTGAACCAGATCGCCGCCAAGGTCGCCCCCGCCCTCGCCGCCGGCTGCACCGTGGTCCTGAAGCCGAGCGAGGTGACGCCGCTGAACGCCTTCCTGCTCGCCGAGGTCATCGAGGCCGCCGGCCTGCCCGCCGGCGTGTTCAACCTCGTCACCGGCTTCGGCCCGGTCGTCGGCGAGGCGATCGCCGGCCACCCCGGCGTCGACATGGTTTCGTTCACGGGCTCGACCAGGGCCGGGCGGCGCGTCTCCGAGCTCGCCGCGGAGACCGTGAAGCCGGTGGCGATGGAGCTCGGCGGCAAGTCCCCGAACGTGATCCTCGACGACGCCGACCTCGCCAGAGCGGTGCCGGACGGCGTCGCCAAGTGCTTTCTCAACAGCGGCCAGACCTGCAGCGCCCTGACCCGGATGCTGGTCCCGCGCCAGCGCCTGGCCGAGGCCGAGGAGCTGGCCAGGGCGGCCGCCGAGAGCTTCACCCCCGGCGACCCGTTCGACTCCTCGACCCGGCTCGGCCCGCTCGTCTCCGAAGTTCAACGCGAGCGCGTGCGCGGCTACATCGAGAAGGGGGCCGAGGAGGGCGCCCGCCTGATCGCCGGCGGCGCCGAGCCTCCCGAGGACCTGGACCGCGGCTACTTCGTGCGCCCCACCGTCTTCTCCGAGGTCGAGGCCGAGATGACTATCGGCCAGGAGGAGATCTTCGGACCGGTGCTGGCGATCCAGCCCTACGAGGGCGAGGACGACGCCGTCCGCATCGCCAACTCGACCCCCTACGGGCTCGCCGGTGGCGTCTGGTCCGGGGAGGAGGAGCGCGCGATCGCCGTCGCCCGCCGCATCCGTACCGGCCAGATCGAGATCAACGGCGGCGCCTTCAACCCGCTCGCCCCCTTCGGCGGCTACGGCCAGTCCGGCCACGGCCGCGAGAACGGCCGCTACGGGATCGAGGAGCTGCTGCAGGTAAAGAGCCTCCAGCTATAGGCCCGGCGCGCCCGAGCCTCCGCAGGCTCACAGGTAGTAGTTCGTGAAGATGGTCGCGAACCCCCATTCGTTCTCGACCAGCCCGCTTCGTCCCATCCATGCGATCAGGCGCTGGCCGATGCCGGGATCCACGAGCCCGCTTCTGGAGAGCAGCGGCAGAGTCGCCTGCAGCTGAACCTGGAGCTCGCGACGGCCGACAGCGGTGGCGGGATCCTGGGCTTCTTCGATCACCCGCGCGGCGGCCTGCGGATCCTTGATCGCCGCCTCGATGCCGCGCGCGACGGCGACCAGGAACCCCTTGTACAGGCCGGGGTGTTTGTAAACGCATTCGTAGGGCGCGGTAACTACCGACTCTTCGTACTCCGGGAGCCCTAGTGCTTTCGTCCTGGTGATGACCGGTCGCGCGCCGCGCGCCTCGAGAGCGGCACCCTCCAAATTCCAGGAGCCGCCGAAGATGGCGTCTGCCTCGCCGCTTACCAGGGCCGGCACCAGGTCATTGCCGACCTCCCTGAGTTCCACCTCTCCCGGCTTCAAGCCGGCGCTGGCGAGGGCTGCCTCGAGCAGGTCCCGCTGAAAGGGCACACCCGGATAAGCGATCGTCTTCCCCTTCAGGTCGGCCAGGCGGTGGATCCCGGACCCCCGCAGCCAGATCAGAGCTTCCGTCGAGCGCGGGATCATCGACCTGATGGCGATCAGAGGGGCGCCTTCATCCCTGCTGATGATGACCTGCGGCTGCTGTGCCACCCCGATGGCGGCGTCCCCGCCGGCCACTTCGGGCAGGTTCTCCGCCGGGTCCGCCGGGCTGTCGACTCGAACCCGAAAGCCGGCATCCCTGAAGAATCCGTTCTTCTCGGCGAGCAGGATGGCTACGTTGCCCGGACCCGCAGGGCCGCCGAGGGTGACCCGCACCTGATCAGCCCGGGTCGGGCACGAAGGGGACATGCCGGCCGTCCTCGTCGATGCGGGTTCTGCCAGGTGGTCCTGCCTGGCGCCCGTGCCTTCCCCTCCTCCGCACCCGGCCAGCAGGATCGCAGCCGTCGCCGCCAGCAGCAAGCCGCAGGCTCTCATCGCGGCCAGTACGCGTTGGTAAGCAGGTCGGAAGCCGCCGGCTCTTCGCCGATCAGATCTCGGTCGTACATCCACTCGACGAGCTTGCTCGCCCGTTCGGGGTCCATCCGCCCCACTTCGGAGAGAAAGGGGATCATCGCTTTCACCTGCGCCGTGGCCTCCTGGGGGCTGGACGCCGGGTCAGATTCGACATTTCCGGCAATCAGTCGGCCAGCCGCGACCGGATGCTTCAGCACCGCCTGGTAGCCGCGGGCGACTGCTCCGAGGAAGGCGCGGGCCAGCTGCGGGTGCTTATGGACGCACCTGGACCGGGCGATAACCACGAGTTCTTCGTAGTCCGGGACACCGAACTTCTGGATCGGCGTAATCACCGGTTCTGCACCGCGGGATTCGAGCGCAACTCCCTCGATCTCACGCGAGCCCCCGAAGATGGCATCGGCCTTTCCCCGCAGCAGGGCAGACAGCGAGTCGTAGTCCGCTCGCAAGATCTGGACGTCGTCCAGGGTCAACCCCCCGCTTTCCAACACCTTTGCCAAGAAGGCCCGCTGGAACGGGACGCCGGGGATCGCCACGGTCTTGCCCTCGAGGTCGGAGATCTCGTCGATCCCCGCCCCCTTGAGCCAGATCATCGCGGCGGTCGGGTGCGAAACCACGCTTCCTACCGCGACGATCGGATATCCGATGTCCCTCGCCATCGCCACCTGCGGCTGCTGAGCGAGCCCGAAGTCGTATCCCTGGCCGACGTAGCTGACCGGCAGCTCCGGATTAGCCGGCGCCCCCATGAAGACACTGAGACCGGCGTCAGCAAAGAACCCGAGGTCCCTGGCCGCGACGAAACCCGCGTTCGCAGCCCCAACGCGGGCATCGAGCGTGACGTTTAGCTGCTTCGAGCGTGGCGTGCAGGGGAATTCGGCCGAGCTTTCAGTCTGGGCGGAGTCCTTGGTTTCGCTACTGGTCCCGTCAGCGCCTCCCCCGCACCCGGCAAGGGCGAGCGCGGCCAGACCCGAACAGAGCAGCCGGTAATAGCCATTCATTTACTCAGATTCTAAGGATCTAAAGAGCGGCCGGGGGCGCCGCGGTGACGCTTCCGGCCTCCCTGCCGGCCACCGCTGCAGCCCGGCCGACCTTCTCGCCGATCCCGAAGTGGGCGCAGATCGTCAGCTCGTGCTCGCGCCGCAGGGGGCGGAGAGGGTCGACAACGGGGGCACTGCGGATCGCGTCGGCCTCCTGGGCAACCCAGACCCCGAAGGGGGCGCCAGCGCAGGTGGCGAACGGCAGGGCGACGATCCGGGCGCGGCGGCGACGGCCGAGACGGGCGATCAGCCAGATCGGCTCGCCGCTCTCGGCGTCGACGTAAAACCCCTGCACCTGGCCGACGGAATCGCCGCTCAGCTCCGCAACTTCGGTGCCGATCCAGCGCATCGCCTCGGCCGCCGGGGCCACTGCCTCCTCAGCCATCGGCGTGCTTCTCCAGCAGCTCGCTCGCCGCGGTGGCGGGGTCGAGCTCGCGGCGGACGACCCGGTCGAGCAGCTCGGCGGTCGCCGGGTCCTCGGAGACCGTCTGCTCGAGGCGGCGGCGCATCCGAGAGGTGGCGATCCCGAGCACCTCGCTGCGCAGATTGCGGGCGCGGCGCTCGGCCAACGTCCCCGCCTGTTCGATGAACTTTCGGTGCGCGTCGATTTGCGCGGCCAACTCGTCGACCCCCTCCCCACGCGCGGCCTCGGTGCGCAGGATCGGCACTTTCCAGCCCTCGGGGTCCTGCGAGAGGGCGAGGACGCCGCGGACCTCGCGGACCATCGTGTCGGTCATCGGGTGGTCGGCCTTGTTGACGACGATCACGTCGGGAATCTCCATCACCCCGGCCTTCAGCGCCTGGATCGAGTCGCCGGAGCCGGGCATCAGCGCGAGGACGATCGTGTCGGCGTGGTCGACGATGTCGATCTCCGCCTGGCCGACGCCGACGGTCTCGATCAGGACGTCGTCTTTGCCGGCGGCGTCCATGATCAGCGCCACCTGCAGCGCCGCCTCGGAGAGGCCGCCGAGGGCGCCGCGCGAGGCCATCGAGCGGATGAAGACACCGGGGTCGAGGAAGTGGTCGGTGAGCCGGATCCGGTCGCCGAGCAGGGCGCCGCGGGTGAAGGGGCTGGAGGGGTCGATCGAGAGCACCGCGACCTCGCGCTCGGCCTTGCGCAGCTCCCCGGTGAGGGCGCCGATCAGGGTGCTCTTCCCCACCCCGGGCGGTCCGGTGAAGCCGACGATCCGCGCCTTGCCGGTGCGCGGGTAGACCTCGCGGACCAGCTCCCAGCCGGCCGGGTCGTCGGACTCGATCAGGGTGATCGCCCGCGCCAGAGCCCGCTTTTCCCCGGCCAGCAGGCGCTCGGCGAGCGGGGCGGATTTGGCAACGTCGGCCACAGGCCGGTTGAGTCTAAAGTTGCCCCGCCGTGCTCCGCTTCCTGGCCCGCAACCGGATGCTGACCCCGCGCTACGCGCGGCTCCTCTGGCGCTACCTCTGGCGGCGGCTGCTGACGCCCGCGGGCCGCCGCTGGCGCTCCGACGGTCCCTTCTTCCTCGGCCGCAGCCTCGAACTGAAGATCGAGCCGCGTGGCGAGATCCGCTTCGGCCGCTTCGTCTGGGTCGGCGACGGGACCAAGATCCGCTGTCACGAGGGGGTCGTCGAGATCGGCGCCAAGACGGTGATGGGCCAGGAGTGCACGATCTCCGCCTACCAGCGGGTGCGGATCGGCGAGCAGTGCGTGATCGCCGACCGGGCGATGTTCATCGACTTCGACCACGGGATCGTCGAGGTCGAGCGCCCGATCCGCCTGCAGGGGATCTACAAGCGCGACGTCGAGGTCGGCAACAACGTCTGGATCGGCTACGGCGCCTGCGTCCTGCGCGGCGTCAGCGTCGGCGACAACTCGGTGATCGGGACCAATTCCGTCGTCACCAAGGACGTCCCCGCCAACGCCGTCGTCGGCGGCATTCCGGCGCGGATCATCCGCATGCGGGAGGCACCGGCGGAGATGCGCTGGGAGCGGCCGGTCGAACCGGACCCCGGGGCCTGGACGACGATGCAGCCGCCCGAGTACGCGGGGCGCGACGAGTAGCGAACCCCGGGCTCGGGTAGGCCTAGGTAATGCCCGAGGAAGAGAAGCTCGACAAGAAGGAGGCGATCAAGCGCCTCAACGCGGCCCTGGAGATGCAGTACCGCTCGGCCCTGGAGTACTCGGTCGTGGCCTCCAGCCTGACCGGGATCGAGACCCAGGCGCTCGGTCCGCAGCTGACCGAGTTCGGCGACTCGGAGCTGGCCGACGTGCGCCGCCTGATCGAGAAGGTCGTCTCCTTCGGCGGCGAGCCGTCCGCGCGCGTCGCCGAGCTGCACTTCGAGGCCGACGCCAAGAAAGCGATCGCCTCGCTCGCGGAGAACGAGGAAGAGGTCCTGGAAGCGCTGCAGCAGGCGATCGAGCCCACCGGCCGCGAGGGTCGCTCAGAGGCCCTTGAGCACCTGCTGGAGCACCTGATCCTGCGCAAGCAGACCCAGGTCGATTTCCTCAGACGCGCGATCTCCTAGCCGCGCCGACCGTCGGGCCGAGTGCTCTTGTCGGCAAGAAATCTGTCAGGCCTGAAACGTATTGTCTGGCCGACAATGCGCCGTTCGCGAAACAGTGTCTGCATGGCCGCCGACGGGAGATTGCGATCCGAGGAGGTCGCGGTGAAGTTCGGGCGCAACCTCTTCCGCTGCCGCCGCCGCGCGGCGATGTCGCAAGAAGAGCTCGGCGCCCTCGCTTCGCTGCACCGGACCGAGATCGGGATGCTCGAGGCGGGCACCCGCCTGGCGCGCGTCGACACGCTGATGAAGCTCGCCGGCGCCCTCTCGATCTCGCCCCTGGAGCTGCTCGACGGCATCCACTGGACCCCGGGCAACAGCGCCGTGGGCGCCTTCAGCATCACCGACCGCTCGCTCGCCCGGCGTCGCGGGACCGAGTGCTGAGCATCGTGTGGTTGTCCGGTTCTTCGATCTGAAAGGGTGAAATATGCAGGTACTTGCCTAGCAGGACTTGGGTACGAAGTTGAACGAGTGCCGATAGCTGGTTTATCTTCCCGTAAACATTGACTATAGTTATCACCGAAGGAAGTCACCGGCTGATCCTCTGGGGGGCCGATTCTCGTGGTCGATACCACGGCAAGAGCTATTACGACGACTTATCGGAACAGGATCAAGCGAAGGTCGCAGCGTTGTTCCTGCACCTGGCGAACAATGCGCGCTTCCATAACCAAACTCGCTTCACGAAGGAGACCGAAAACCTCTATTGCTTCAAGTCCGGGCAACTGCGATTTCCTTGCTTCTTCGACGAGGGAAGCATCGTGATCATTTCTGGGTTCAGGAAGAAGACCAATTGGGATAAGAGATTGAAGCGAGCGATGGAGAAAGCCGAAAGGCTGAGGGAGGAGTATCTAGCCGCAAAAGGAGAGAGTTCGTGATGATTGTGCGATCGAAGACCAAGAAGGGATCTGAGAGGAACTTTCAGCGACTCCTTGCTCAGGAGTCCCTCATCTTGGACGCCACTGAGGAGATTTGCCGCGTCCTTGGGAGCGCCAAGATCAGCCGCCAAGAGCTGGCAAAGCGCCTGGGCAAGTCAAAGGGCTTTGTGACTCAAGTCCTGTCCGGGGAGCGAAACATGACGCTGCGAACTGCCGCAGATCTGGCCAGCGCGCTCGATCACCGGTTGCAAATCAAAGCGGTACCCCTTGCTAAGACCGCATCGGGTGGAACGGTGCCTATCTATGTCTCGATCGCCAAGTTGCACAGCGATCTCCGGACGCCTCAAACCGGACATTCCGGCCAGATTGCAGCGATTGCGGCCGGGTGGAACGAGTTTGCGCGGCGAGCTGCTGAAGCCCAAGCGAATGACCCCTCAAGCAGGCAGGGTCGTTGGGCTCCTGCGACTCAGGCGGTGGAATGTGATCACCTCCAAGACCCTCGCACCCCTGACCATGAGTTTTCCCTCTCCGCCTAGATGACCGCTGATCCTCCTGAGGCATCCGAGCAGCCCCTTGACTTTGAGGCCGTTGCGAAGGTTGCTCAGCGAATTCGCCTAAGCGACGTGCGCCTCCGTTGGAGCCAACTGGGCATCTTCGGGGAGAGCGAACCCGCAGATCCGGAGTGGGGAGCCAAAGCATTCCTCTCCTTTGAAAGCCACGCTGCTGTCGACGAAGAGACCACGCCAGAGCCGGGAGAGGGGCTGCTTGTTCAATGCGTGTTCCGACTCCAATATTTTGCCGACCTAGATTCCACCGTAGCTGAGTCGGCACCGGAAGTTGATGAGAGCAATCCTCCGGATGTAGCGATAGAAGCCGTTTTTGATCTTAATTACGAGGTCCGAGACTGGAGCGAGATATCCAGCTCAGATGCTCAGCAATTCGCTATTACCAATGGCACGCACAATGCATGGCCCTATTGGCGCGAGTATGCCCAGACGACGGTTGCCCGCCTGGGACTTGACCCTTACGTCGTCGGGCCTTTCAAGCTCCCGTCGAAGCACGACCCCTCGTAAAAGCGAGCTAGAAACCCCCCTAGCGAGGGCTTCTAGTAGCGCCTTTAACTAGGTCGGCGTAGACGGCCGCGGTCTGCTCGGCGACGTCCCCCCAGTCGAAGCGGCGCAGGTGCTCGTAGGCTTCGGCGACCAGGCGGCGACCGAGCTCGTCGTCGGAGAGGACCCGGATCGCCACCTCGGCCAGAGCTTCGGGGTCGTGGGCGCGGAAGCGCAGGCCGGCCTCCTCGTGGGGGACGACCTCGCGCAGGCCGCCGGTGTCGGCGACGATGCAGGGGCAGCCGGAGGCCATCGCCTCCAGCGCCACCAGGCCGAAGGGCTCGTAGATCGAGGGGACCACGGTGAGGTCGGCGATCCGGTAGAGCGAGTGCAGGACGTCGTCGCCGATCCAGCCGAGGAAGGTGCCGTGCTCCATCAGCCCCAGCTCCTCCGCCTGGCGCTTCAGCTCGGCCTCGTGGGTTCCCGAGCCGGCGACCAGGAAGCGCGTCCCCGGCGCCTCTTCGATCACCCGCGGCATCGCCTCCAGCGCCAGCTGGAACCCCTTCTCGTAGACGAGGCGACCGATCAGCAGAACCAGCTTCTCGTCCGGCTTCGCGAACTCGGAGCGCAGCCGCGCCAGCTCGGCCTCCGGCTGGGCGGGCAGGTCGTCGGGGTCGATCCCGTTCGGGATCACGCTGACCCGCCCCTCCTCGACGCCGAAGATGTCGGCGATCTGTTCGCGCATGTAGTGGGAGCAGGCGATGACGCGGTCGGAGCGGTTGGTGATCCAGCGCTCGACCCCGTGGATGTAGGTCTGCGGGTGCTTGTCGACCCAGCCCTGGTGGCGGCCGTACTCGGTGGCGTGGATCGTCGTCACCAGCGGCGCGTCGAAGCGCCGGGCAAGGTGGTCGCAGGCGTTGGCGACGAGCCAGTCGTGGCCGTGGACGAGGTCGTAGCTGTAGCGGTCGCCGAGCTCGACCCCGGCGGCGAGCATGTCGGAGTTCATCCGTTCGATCCAGGCGACGAACTCGCCGAGGTCGGTCGGCCGCTTCGGCTCACGGATGCGGTGGATCACGACCCCGTTGCGACTCTCCTGTGCCGGCGACTCCTCGCCGCCGCGGGTCAGCACGTGGACCTCGACGTCGCGCTCGACCAGCGCCTCGGAGAGCTTGCGGACGTGGCGGGCGAGCCCGCCCTCGATCAGCGGCGGGTACTCCCAGGAAAGAATCAGGACGCGGGTCATCTGGGTGGCTGGTTCACGGCTCCAGGAGCGGAGCGAGGCTGAGGTCCGGGGCGAGGGATCGCATACGCGGATCGGTGGGGCGGTCGCAGTCTATGGCCTCCAACATCGCCCGGGAGTGATCGGTGGCCCGCTGGTAGGCGTAGTCGCCGGCCTGCTTGCGCTGGTCGAGGAACGCCCAGTCGCTCGACTGGGCGGCGAGCAGCTCGCGCGCGCCGCGCTCCAGCGCCTTCGCGTCGAGGCCCGCCGAGACGGCGCGCAGCAGGCGCAGCTCCATCCGCCGCGCACCCCAGGCGAGGTCGGCGACCGCCGGCGAGTCCCACGTCCGTAGGTTCTTCTCCTCGCCCCAGGTCGAGGGCTGCAGCGCCCGCTCGACCGGCTCGTGCTCGGACAGCGCCTGCGGCACGGTGAGCAGCCGCACACCC
>JADMIO010957469.1_pt1 | contig 24440 bp, 24 predicted proteins | sample 8958161 | NCBI WGS metagenome assembly JADMIO01 (sample SAMN16585339, study PRJNA669376) | soil metagenome | isolation source: Crop rotation soil | place: USA: Cullars Rotation, Alabama | collected 2011
CCGGCTCGCCGTCGGTGACCACGTCGACGTGCTCGTCGCGCTCCCGGGCGAGGCGGCGGGCGGCGGCCCGCCCGGCTTCGCGCTGGCCGCCGGCGTGCTCGTCGTCGACGTCGACGACGCCGCGGTGACCATCGCGATGCCCGCGGACGCGGCCCCCCGGCTCGCCGTCGCGTTCGGGGCCGGCGCCGTCACCCTCGCCCTCACCGCCGAGCCCGCGACCCCCGCGGCCCCCGGGGTCCCCGACACCGGCTGACCCCCCCAGCTCGAACCGGCGCGCGAAGCGCGCCAGGAACGGCGCGGTTCACCCACGGGTTCGCGCTCAGCGGATGGCGTAGAGCACGAGCACCGCCACGCCGGCCACGACGCGGTAGATCACGAACGGGGTGAAGGAGTGCGTCTTGATGATGCGGAGCATCCACCACACCGCGAACCAGCCCGTGATCCCGCTGGCGACGATCCCCCACAGGAACGGCGCGACGAAGTCGTCGGGGATGCCGCCCTCCTCGTTCACGTCCACCCACTTGAACAGGAGGGCGCCGGACGTGATCGGGATGCTCATGAGGAACGCGAACCGGGCGGCGCCGTCCCGCCCCAGCCCCGCGATGCGACCGGCGCTCATGGTGACGCCCGATCGGGAGACGCCGGGCTGCAGCGCGAGGGCCTGTCCGGTCCCCATGATGAGCGCATCGCGGAGGCGCACGTCCTCCAGCGGCCGGGTCCCGGGCAGGCGGTCGATCCACCAGAGCACCACGCCGAACACGATGAGCATCGTCGCCACCAGCGGGATCGAGCCCGTGTGCTCCTCGATCGTGTCGGCGAGGATCGCCCCGGTGACGGCGGCCGGCACGCTGGCCGCCACGAGCAGCCACGCGAGGCGCTGGTCGGCGGAGCCCCGCGCCCGGCGGGAGAACGCCGCCCGGAGGTAGCGCAGCAGGTCGCGCCGGAAGTAGGCGATGGCGCCCACGAGCGTGCCGAGGTGGAGGGCGACGTCGAACGCCTTCTCCAGGCTCTCGTTGCCGGCGAAGTCGTCCCACCCGAAGAGCCAGGGGACGAGGATGAGGTGCCCGCTCGAGCTGATCGGCAGGTACTCGGAGAGGCCCTGGGTGATGCCCAGGACGATGGCGTGGAAGATCGGCACCGAGGAGCTACGCGCCGGAGAGGGTGACCTCGGGGATCACGAGGGTGACGCCGCCGGTGCCGTCGGGGAGCCACTCGAGGTCGGCGCCCACCGCCGAGATGTCGAGCAGGAGCCGCTGGAGGGTCGAGGCGATCGTGGCCTCGCGGATGGGCTCGGCGAGCTCGCCGCCCTTCACCATCAAGCCCTCGACGCCGACGCTGAAGTCGCCCGACACCGGGTTCACCCCCGAGTGGAGCCCCGCCATCGACGTCACGAAGAGGCCGTGCTCGACGGCGCCGAGCACCTCCTCGTGGGTGCCGTGGCCGGGGGCCACCGCCAGCGCCGCCGCGCCGACCCCCGGGGTGGTCGACAGGCCGCGGCTCGCCGATCCGGTGGACGCGGTGCCCGATCGGCGACCCGTGTAGGTGTTGTGCAGGAAGCCCTGCAGCACGCCGTCGACGACGAGCTCGTTGCGCCGGCGCGCCAGGCCCTCGCCATCGTGGGCCTCGGCACCGAGCGAGCGCGGGTCGGTGGGGTCGTCGACGAACGTCAGCAGCGGCGACGCGATCGCCTCGCCGGCGCGGTCGGCGAAGGGCGACCGGCCCTTCAGCACCGCCTCGCCGTTGAGCATGCCGCCGACGAGGCCGAGGACGGTGGCGGTCATGCGCGGCTCCAGCACGAGCGTGAGCCGCTGGGTGGAGGGCTTGGTGGAGCCGAGGAGGCGGGTGGAGCGGAGCACGGCGTCGTCGGCGGCCTCGTCGATGGAGAGGTCGGTGAGCTCGCGGCCCACCGAGAGCCCGCCCGCGATCTGGGTCTCGCCGTCCTGCTGCGCCAGCGCCTGCACCATGAGATAGCTCGTGCCCGCGCGACCCCACGACCGGATCCCGGTGCTCGTCGCCACCGCGCCCTCGCCCAGCGCGTCGCTGTACATCGAGATGCGCACGCCGCTGACGCGCGGGTCGCGGCCCTTGGTGGCCGCCTCGAGCTCGATCGCCATCGCGACCTTGTCGGCGGTCGGCACGTCGGCGAGGCCCTGGGGCCAGAGGTCGAGCTCGACGGCCTCGACGCCGTCGGGCACGGCGAGCCCGTTGAACTCGTCGGGCTCGCCGAACTGGGCGTTGTCGCGGGCCTCCTCGAGGGCCTCGAGGACCACGTCGTCGTCGAGGGTGCCCGCGTACGCGAAGCCCTCGCGGTGGTCGACGATGACGCGGACCCCGACGCCCGCGGAGCTCGCCTGCGTCAGGCTCTCGACCTCCCCGCCGTAGGCCCGCACCGAGGTGCTCGTGCTGCGCGCGACGTAGGCCTCCACCTGCTCGCCCGGCCCGGCCCGCTCGGCGATGCGAGCGGCGACGTGGAGCAGCTCCGGCTGGGCCACTACGCGGTGCCGCCGACCGTGAGCGCCGGCACCCGCAGGGTCGGCACGCCGTCGCCGACCGGGACGCCCTGGCCGTCCTTGCCGCACATGCCGGGGCTGCCCATCGCGAAGTCGTGGCCGACGGCGTCGATGCTCGCGAGCACGGCCGGCCCGTTGCCGATCAGGTTGCCCTCGCGGATCGGCTCGGTGACCTTGCCGTCCTCGATGAGGTACGCCTCGGTCATGCCGAAGACGAAGTCGCCGGTGGCCGTGTTCACCTGGCCGCCGCCGAGGTGCGCCACGTACACGCCGTCGGGGGTGCCGGCGATGATGTCGTCGGGCTCGTCGGGGCCGGCCAGCACGTAGGTGTTGGTCATGCGGACCATCGGCAGGTGCTTGTAGCTCTGCCGGCGACCGTTGCCGGAGCGGGGGCGCCCCTCCTTCCGCGAGCGGAGCAGGTCGTACATGTAGTCGGTGAGGATGCCGTCCTCGATCAGCACGTTGCGCTGGGCGAGCGAGCCCTCGTCGTCGACGGCGAAGGCGCCCCACTCCTCGGCCATGGTGCCGTCGTCGACCAGCGTGATCCGGGGGTCGGCGACCCGCTCCCCCACCCGACCGGCGAACACCGACGCGCCCTTGGCGACGAGGTCGGCCTCGAGCCCGTGGCCGCAGGCCTCGTGGAAGAGCACCCCCCCGCCGCCCGGACCGATGACCACCGGCATGGTGCCGGACGGCGCCGGGCGGGCCGCCAGCTTCAGCAGCGCGCGCTCGGCGGCCTCCCGGGCGATGTCGTCGACGTCGTAGGTGTCGAACAGCTCGAAGCCGACCGTGCGCCCGAGCGACTGGTAGCCGGTCTGCATGCCGGTGTCGCCTGACGCCACCGCCATCACGGTGAACAGCGTGCGCACCTGGTCGTCCTCGGTGAGGAGCCCGTCGCTGTTGGCGACGAGGATGCGGCGACGGCTGTCGCCGTAGCGGGCGGTGACCTGGGTGATCGCCGAACCTGCCGCGCGTGCCGTCGCGTCGGCCCGGCGCAGGAGGTCGACCTTGGTGGCCTTGGCGACGTCCTCCGGGTAGATCGCGATGTCGTTGGGTCGAGGGGCGTCCTGCCGGGTGAGGGCCACCTCCACGACGCCGCCCGCCCCCGATCGGGCCGCCGCGCCCGCCGCCTCGGCCGCCTCGGCCAGGCCGGCGTCGGACAGGTCGGCGGTGTGGGCGAACCCCGTCGTGTCACCGACGATCACACGGATGCCCGCGCCGCGGTCGCGGCCCGAGCTGAGGTTCTCCACCTTGCCGTCGTCGAAGATCGCGTTGGAGCTCGCCTTGTCCTCCACGAAGATCTCGGCGAGCTCACCGCCCGCCCGCAGCGCGGTCGACAGGGTGCGTTGGATGACGTCGTGCTCGAGCAACGGTCTCCTTCTTGGCTGGCCGACGAGGGTGCGGCGTATCGTACCCAGGTGCCTCTGAGCCCCGGTCTCCACGGGAGCGCGAAGCTCCTCGTGTCGGAATCCGACACCGCCATCGCGCTGCGGTCCGGCGACGTCGCCGTGCTGGGCACGCCGCGGCTGATCGCGCTGGTCGAGGAGGCCGCCTTCGGCGCCGTCGTCGACGACCTCGCACCCGGTCAGACCACCGTCGGGATGCGGGTCCAGGTCGACCACCTCGCGCCCACCAACGTCGGCTCGACCGTGGCGGCCGAGGCCACGCTGGAGCGGGTCGAGGGACGCCGGCTCACCTTCACCGTGTCGGTCACCGACGGCGCCGGCCTCGTCGCCGCCGGGAAGGTCACCCGCGTCGTGGTCGAGACCGAGCGGTTCCTCGACAAGGCCCGGTAGCGCTACACCCGCGCCAGGAAGTCGCTCAACGCCTTCCACCACAGGTCGGTCGCCTCGAACTGCGGCGAGTGGCCGCCGTCGGGCAGCACGACGAGCTCGGCGCCCGGGATCGCTTCGGCCATCCGCTCCGAGGGCTTCCGGAACGGCCGGTCCTCCTCCCCCACCAGCACGAGCGTCGGCACGGCGATGCGCGGGAGGTCGGGCAGCCGGTCGACGGCGGTGGCCGCCGTGATCGACTGGAGCATGGCGGCGTACATCGCGGGCGAGGACGCCAGCATCTTGCGCGCACCGAACTCCTTGTAGCCCTCGCGGGTGTCGAGGAGCCGTTGGTGCGGGCCGGTGCCGAGGGCATCCTCCGGGCCCAGGGCGTCCTGCGCCGCCATCACGGCCGCGATCCCCTCCGCCCGGGCGATCGCGACGCCGAGCTCGACGAGGCCCTCGTCCACCTTGAGCCCGCGGTGCGACGTGTCCATGAGCACGAGCGCCTCGAACCGCTCCGGCCGGTCGAGGATCGCCGTCTGGACGACCATGCCGCCCATCGAGTGCCCGAGGGCCACGCACCGGTCCCATCCGAGCGCGTCGAGGAGCCCGAACAGGTCGGCGGCGTACGCCTCGAAGGAGTAGGCCGACTCGTCGTCGGGCTTGGCGCTGGCCCCGTGGCCGCGCTGGTCGGGCGCGACGGCGTGCCACCCGAGCTCGGCCAGCGGCTCGAGGTGGTCGGTGAAGTCCTCCTTCGCCCCGGTGAAGCCGTGGACCAGCAGGAGCGGTCGTCCGCCCGCACCTGCCTCGGCCAGCGCGATCGAGATGGGGCCGCCGTGGCCCTCGACCTCGAGGGTGCGCTCGTTCACGATCCGAGGTCCGTCCCGCCCAGGCCGCCCATGACCTCGCGGAACGGCGTGACCTCGTCGGCCGGCGGCACCTCGATGTCGACGGCCTCGCCATAGTCGAACAGCTCCATGGTCATCTGCATCGTGCCGTCGCCGGCGATGGCGCCGAGGGCGGTCGACAGGTCGAGCTGCACGCGCCGCGGCAGGCCGTCGTCGTCGATCCAGACGTCGACCGGGATCGCCGCGCCCTCGAGGTCGCCGAGCTGGTCGAGCGACGCCTCGACCGTGTCGCGCTGGGCCTCCGGGACGTTGGCGAGCGCCTCGTCCAGATCGACCTCCACGCGGTAGTGCGTGGTGTCGACGCCGCGCACCGCCTCCTCGCCGACCACCGTCGGCTCCCCACCGACCCCGCGCAGCGACTCGAGCAGCTTCGACGGGTCGTAGGCCCCGGCTCCGATCCCGAGGTCAGCGCCCATCCCGAGGTCGTCGGGGCCCATCGACACCCAGCCGTCGGTGCCGGTGAGCGTGGCGAGCATCGGCAGCTGGAGGTACGCCGTCTCACCGTCGACGACCACCCGCCACGGGTCGTCGAAGCCCTCGGGCACCGACCCGCCGCCCGTGGCGCCGAGCGCCTGCAGGGCGGACCCCATGTCCATGGTCATCTCGGTGCGGCGCGCATCAGCGTCGTAGGCACCGGTGGCGGTCACCTCGTAGGCCTGGCCCGTCGCGTCGAAGGCCATGACCATCTCGAACCGGGAGGTGCCGGCGTCGGCCACCGCGTCCGGCGCGGCCTGCAGGGCGCTGACCGCGGCCGCGCCGGTCCTCACCTCGACGGCGCCTTCGGCGTGGTCGGCTTCCTTCGCACAGGCGGCGACGAGCAGGAGCGGCGCGGCGAGCACCAGCGCGGACGTGCGGGACATGGACCCTCCCCGGGAGGTTGCGACTCGTGGCTCCGGCGGGTGGGCACTCCCGCGACGAGGCGATCGTACCGAGCGCCGAGGGACCGGTGATAGGCGGGTCTACGATTGATCACCGCGCACAGGGTCGGGGAGAGGGGTCGGTGAACAGGAAGCAGGCCGTGTCGCTCGTGGTGCGGATCGGCCTCAGCGCGCTGATGCTCGGCATCCTCGTGTGGCGGATCCCGCCGATCGAGATCGACGAGGTGATCCCCGAGCTCACGGCGCGGTCGGCGGCGTGGATGCTCACCGCGATGGCCCTCACCCTCTTCGGCCTGGTGCTCTCGGCGGTGCGATGGCAGCGAGTGCTCGAGGTCCTCGGGCTCCACGCCCACCTCCGGCGCCTCCTCAACCACTGCCTGGCCGGCCAGTTCGTGTCGAACGTGCTGCCGGGGACGATCGGGGGCGACGTCCTGCGCGTGGCCCGGCTGTCCCGCGACACCGGCGAGTCGCCGAAGACGTTCGCCTCGGTGGTGCTCGAGCGCCTCACCGGCTGGATCGTGCTCCCGCTCATCAGCGTGGTGGGCTTCGTCGTGAACCCCCCGCTCCGCGACCTCGGCCGCGCCACGCAGGTGGCGCTCGGCCTCGCCTTCGCGACGCTGATGGCGCTCTGCATCATCCTCTACGCCGTCGCGGACCAGCGGATCGGCGGGCGCTTCGAGGCGAAGGAGGGGTGGCGGCGCTTCGCGTCCGCGGTGCACCTCGGCCTGGATCGCATGCGGCACGAGAAGGCGGCCACCGCCAACGTGCTCTTCGTCGGCTTCGCCTACCAGCTCGTGCTCGTGCTGGCGGCGGTCGCGGCCGCGCAGGCGCTCGGCGTGCGGCCCGCGGGGCTGACCGCGCTCCTCGCCTTCTTCCCCGCGGTCGCCATCGCCCAGGTGCTGCCGATCGGGATCTCCGGCCTCGGCGTGCGGGAGGGGGCGTTCGTCCTCTTCCTCGGGCCGCTCGGGGTGGAGGCGCAGGACGCCATCGCCCTCGGGCTGCTGCTCTACCTCCTCAACCTGGGGGTCAGCCTGCTGGGCGCGCCGGCGTTCGCCGTCGGCGGTCGGGTGCCGAGCGCCGAGTCGTCCACGTCGACCTGCTAATCAAGGCCCCCGATGGCTGAGGTCGTGGCGGACGCCGGGACGGGCGACGAGCGGGCCGGGCTGCGCTGGTGGAAGGAGCTCCTGTTCGCGGGGGGCGTGTACCTCGTGTACTCGATCGTCCGGAACCAGTTCGGCTCGGCGGGCGGTGACCCAGGCCCGGCGTTCGGGCACGCCACCGACGTGATCGACCTCGAGCGGACGCTGCACCTCTACTTCGAGGCGCACCTCCAGCAGTGGTACCTCGACCTGCCCGGCCACGGGCTGATCCGCCTGTGGAACGTGTACTACGGCATCGCCCACTTCCTCGTGACGTTCATCGCGTTCGTGTGGATGTTCCGGCGCGACCCGCTCCGCCACCGCCTCCTGCGCAACGCGCTCGCGCTCACCACGTGCCTGGCGGTCATCGGCTTCGCGGCGTACTCGCTGATGCCGCCCCGGCTGCTCGACGATCCGGGGCGCTACGGCGGCTGCCAGGTCTACGCGCCCGAGGCCGCGGCGGCCGCCGCCCCCGACGCGCTGACCGCACCCGGCTGCGACGAGTTCGGCTTCGTCGACACCATCGCCACCTACGGCGGGTGGATCAGCTTCGGCAACGACGGCTACGAGGACGTCTCCAACCAGTACGCGGCGATGCCGAGCATGCACATCGGCTGGTCGGTGTGGACCGCCATCGTGCTCGTCCCTCTCCTGCGACGACGCTGGGCGCGGGGTCTGGCGATCGCCTACCCCGTGCTCACGCTCGTCTGCATCATCCTCACCGCGAACCACTACTGGATCGACGGCGTCGGTGGGCTCGTGTGCCTGGCCGCGGGCTACGGGCTCGCTCGCGTGGTCACGCGACCGGTGCCCGCCGCCGCGCCCGTGGCCTAGACCGAGCGGCTCAGCCCTGGTTGTCGCCCTCGTTGAGGGCGTCGGTCTCCTCGTCGACCTCGTCCTCGACGGCGTCGGTGGCCTCGTCGATGCCGTCCTCGACGTCCTGGATCTCCTCGTCGGTCTCGCCACCGTCGCCGTCCTCGTCGGAGCAAGCGGCGGCGGAGACGCCGAGGATCGAACTGAGGCCCAGGAGCATGGCGAGGGCCGCGGCGCGGCGCCGGGTGGGTGCGGTGGTGGCGGTGGCGGTGGCAGTCATGCGCCCCCGGTTACCCGGCGCGGACGGCGGCGAGACACCGTCGCTACCGTGCCGGCATGCTCCCCGCCGGGCGGACCGTCCACGCTCCGAACGGGTTGGTCTGCACGGTCGACCACCTGGCCTCGGCCGCGGGGGTCGCGCTGCTGCGCGCGGGCGGTTCGGCCGTGGATGCCGCGATCGCCGCTTCGGCGGTGCTCGCCGTCACCACCCAGCACATGTGCGGGATGGGTGGCGACCTGTTCGCGCTGGTGCACGCGGGTCGTGGCGCTCCCGCCGCCCTGGCGGCGGTCGGGCGGGCGGGGTCCGGTGCCGACGCGGCGCGGATGCGCGCCGAGGGCCTGCGCACGATCCCCATGGTCGGCGACGTGCGCGCCGCCACGGTCCCCGGCTGCGTCGACGGGTGGCTCGCGCTGCACGCGCGCTTCGGGCGCGCCCCGCTCCGCGACGTGCTCGCGCCCGCCGAGGCGTACGCCCGCGACGGGTTTCCCGCGTCGCCGCTGCTCGCGCGCGCCGCGCCGCTGATCCGCGACGCGGTCGGCGACCACGACTACCCCACCGACGGCAGCCTCCGACCCGGGCAGCGCGTCCGCCGCCCGCTGGTCGCGGCCGCCCTCCGCGCCGTCGCCGAGGGCGGGCGAGACGCGTTCTACGGCGGCGCGTTCGGCGCCGGCCTGGTGGAGGTCGGCGGCGGCCTGTTCACCGACGACGACCTCGTCGATCCGGTGGCCGAGTGGGTGCCGCCGCTGTCGGTGTCGGCGTGGGAGCACGACATCTGGACGGTGCCCCCGCCGTCGCAGGGCTACGTCACGCTGGCCTCGGCCTGGATCGCCGAGGGCCTCCCGCTGCCCGACGACCCCGACGACGCCGCGTGGGCGCACCTCCTCTCCGAGGCGGCCAGGCAAGCGGCCTTCGACCGGCCGGCGGTGCTCCACGAGCACGCCGCCGGTCCGGCGCTCCTCGCGCCCGATCGCCTGGCCGCCCGACGCGCGGCCATCGATCCCGATCGTCGGGGCGGCGCCGCGGTCACCCCTGCCCCGGGCGACACCATCTACCTGTGCGCCGCCGACGGGGAGATGGGCGTGTCCCTCATCCAGTCGAACGCCTCCGGCTGGGGCTGCCACGTCGTCGTGCCGGGCACCGGGATCTTCCTGCACGACCGCGGCATCGGCTTCCGCCTCGACGCCGGCCACCCCGCCGAGCTCGGACCGCGCCGACGCCCGCCGCACACGCTGGCCCCCGCCGTGGTCACGGCGGGCGGCGAGCTGCGGGCGCTCGTCGGCACGATGGGTGGCGACAGCCAGCCCCAGATCGTGCTCCAGCTGCTCGCGCGGCTCCTCCCGGGTGGGCAGTCGCCGGGCCGCGCCGTCCGGGCGCCGCGGTGGACGATCGGGGCCGGCGGCTTCGACGTGTGGGAGACGGACGACCCGCCCACCGCGATGGAGTGGGACGCGCCCGACGAGTGGGAGCGGGGCCTGGCCGCCCGCGGCCACGACGTCGTCCGACTGCCCCGCGTCGCGAACGTGGGGCACGCCCACGTCATCGTCCGCGACGACGGCATGCTCGCGGGAGCCGCCGACCCGCGCGCCCTGTCCGGCAGCGCGACCGGCTGGTAGCACCCCGCGGCGAACCGATGGCCGCGAACCGGTGGGTGAACCAGGTCACTTCTGGCGCGCTTCACCCACCGGTTCGACGATGGCCGCGAACCGGTGGGTGAACCAGGTCAGATCTGGCGCGCTTCACCCACGGGTTCGGCGACGGGCGCGGCGGATCAGCCGGGGTCGCCCCACCAGATGGGGCGGCCGTGGTACCCGGCGGTGGCGAGCACGCGCTCCTCGCCTCGCGGCCAGGTGGTGAGCCGCAGCTCGGCGCGCTCCCCCGCCGGCTCCATTCGGAGCCACGCGAGCGGCGCGGCGCCCGACGCGCGCTCGCCGGCGGCGTGGACCGCGGCCCGGAAGCGAGCGCGGGCCTCCTTCTCCAGGTACTGGAGCACGATCGAGTGCACGACGACGGTGGCGAAGCCCGGCAGCGGGAGCGTCAGCCGCTTGGCGATCCACTCGTCGGCCGGGGCCTTGTCGATCACCGCCGGCACGCGCCGGGCCACCTCGATGGCGGCGTCGAGGCGCGTGAAGCGCTCGGCTTGGTCCGGCCACAGGAACGACCTGAGCGTGAGCCGACCCTCGGCGGTGGTCGGATCGATCGGGTTGCGGTCGCACCCGGCGCGCTCGGCCACGTCGAAGCGCGGCGGCAGGTCGGGCGGGAGCCCCTCCCACACGTCGGCGAAGCGCAGGGGGCTGTCGGGGTCGCCGCTGACGACCCGCCCCGTGTCGTACGCGAAGTGGTCCCATCGCAGGTTGAGCCCGGCGCTGGCCCCCACCTCCAGCACCCGGAGCGGCAGCGACGTGCGGTGCGTGACGGTCGCGTAGCCCCCCACGAGCACCGCCGATCGGCCGACCTCGTTGGTCTGCACGCCGTCCTCGATCCGGATGGCCAGCTCCGCCTCGTGCTCCTCGACGGTGGCGAGGAACACCGCCGCCAGCTCGGGCCCCTCGCGCCCGCCCGCCGAGGGGTAGTGGGCGGCGAGCGCCGGCGCCCGTCCGTCGAGGACGATCCGGTGCACGGCGCCGAGGAACCGCAGGGCGAGGGCCGACGCGAAGGGGTCCTCGACGCGACCCGTGAGGAGCCCGCGGGTGATGCCGCCGGCTTGGAGGTCGGCGACGACGGCCTCGAGCACGCGCCCGTACAGCGGCGAGTCCGACTCGGTGCAGGCGGCCGCCTGGAAGGCGACGACGTCGACGACTCGAGCGAGGTCGGCCGGCTCCGCGTCAGCCACGGCGGTGCACTGGGCACACCGGGACCGCCTGCTCCACGCCCTTGAAGCTGCGTCGGCGAGCGCGACCGAACGTCACGTCGCGAAGATCTCCGACGGCGTCGCGCACCGTCACCGTGGCCAGCACCTGTCCGCCGCGCGCCACGGCCGCCACGCGCGCCGCCACGTTCACGTCGTGGCCGATCAGGTCGTCGGGGGTGACCACCGCCTCGCCGCAGTGCACGCCCGCGCGCAGGCGCAGGCCCTCGGGAGGGACGTCGACGAGCTCGAGGGCGGCGAGCACCGCGGACTCGGCGGAGGGGAACGAGAGCATGAGCCCGTCGCCGAGGCGCTTCACGACCTTGCCGCCCCGGCTGCGGACGATGGGGCCGGTGGCCCGGTGGTGGTCGGCCAGCAGGGCGAGCGCGGCGTCGTCGCCGTGGAGCGCCGTGAAGCGGGTGAAGCCCTCGATGTCGGTGAACGCGATGGCGAGCGGCTGCTGCATCCGGTCGGCCTTGCCGTCGCGGGGTCGTTCGTAGGCGAGCAGCTGGAGCGCGTTGAGCCCGATCGAGCCGAGGGCCGAGGGCCGTCGCTCGACCGACCGCTCCAGGAACCGCTGGACGACGTCGATCGCCGGCACCGACCGCACCGGCACGCGGCCCGGCTCCTCGAGCCAGGCTCGGTCCACCAGGCCGACCTCGACGGCGGTGTCCTTCAGCGCCGGGTCCCGCCTGAGCAGGTCGGCAGCCCGCTCCCAGAGCCCGAGGCGCACCGCCTCCACCGCGGTCTCCCCCTTCGAACGGGCATCGTCGAGGCCGACCACCCCGCCAACGTAGCCACCCCGCATGGTGGTGCCGCCCGGGCTGCCTGTACCGTTGGCGAGCCATGCTGCTCGACTCGATCACCGGCCCGGAAGACCTCCGGACGCTCTCCGGCCCGGAGCTCGATCAGCTGGCCGACGAGCTGCGCGCCCTGATCGTGGCCTCCGTGGAGCGCACCGGCCACGGCCACCTCGGTTCCAACCTCGGTGCCGTCGAGCTCACGCTCGCGCTGCACCGCGTGTTCGACTCCCCGAGGGACATCATCCTGTGGGACACCGGTCACCAGGCGTACGTCCACAAGATGCTCACCGGCCGGGCCGCCGACTTCGAGACGCTGCGCCAGGAGGGGGGCCTGTCGGGCTACCCCTCGCGCGCCGAGTCCGAGCACGACTGGATCGAGAACAGCCACGCCTCGACGATCATCAGCTACGCGCACGGGCTCGCCGTCGCGCAGGAGCACGAGCGCGGCGACCGCCGGCGCGTGATCGCGGTGATCGGCGACGGCTCGCTCACCGGCGGCATGGCCTTCGAGGGCCTGAACAACCTCGGCCACTCCGGCAAGAAGGCGATCATCGTCCTCAACGACAACGGTCGGAGCTACGCGCCCACCGTCTCCAAGCTGGGCGAGAGCCTCGCCCGGCTGCGGCTGAACCCGACGTACCTGCGCAACCGTGGCCGGCTCGATCGCATCCTCCACGAGGTGCCGGTGGTCGGCCACCAGCTCGAGAAGAGCGTGGACGGGTTCGTGGCCGCCATGCGCGAGATGTTCGAACCGCCGGCGTTCTTCGAGAACCTCGGGGTGCGGTACACCGGGCCCTTCGACGGCCACGACATCGACGGCATGGAGAAGGCGCTCCGCCACGCCGCCGAGTACGACGGGCCGATCGTGGTGCACGTGCTCACGCAGAAGGGCCGCGGCCACGCGCCGGCCGAGAACGACGAGGTGAAGCGCCTCCACGACATCGGCGGCCAGCCGGGCACGCCCAAGCCCGGCAGCTACACCGCCGCGTTCAGCGAGGCGATGATCAAGGAGGCGGAAGCGAGGCCGGAGCTGGTCGCGATCACCGCCGCCATGCCCGACTCCACCGGGCTGCTGCCGTTCGGCGAGCGCTTCCCGGGCCGGCTCATCGACGTCGGCATCGCCGAGCAGCACGCCGTCACGTCGGCGGCCGGCATGGCCATGGGCGGGCTGCGCCCGGTGGTCGCCGTCTACGCCACGTTCCTCACCCGCGCCATCGACCAGGTGGTGTACGACGTCGGGCTGCACGGGCAGCCGGTGGTCTTCTGCCTCGATCGCGCCGGCGTCACCGGCGATGACGGCGCCTCGCACCACGGCGTGCTCGACATGGCGCTGGTCACGAAGGTGCCGGGCATGACGCTCTTCGCGCCGTCGAGCTACCAGGAGCTCGGGGTCATGCTCCACGACGCCCTCGACCTGTGCACCGGTCCGGCCACGATCCGCTGGTCGAAGACGGCGGCCCCGTCGGTGCCGGACGACGAGGTCGGCGCTGGGCTCACCGCCCGCAAGGTGCGCGCCGGCCGCGACGTGTGCTTCCTCGCCGTCGGCAAGATGCTCGCCGCCGCTCGGGACGCAGCCGATGCCCTCGCCGCCGAGGGGATCGAGGCGACCGTCTGGGACGTGCGGGTCGTCCCGCTCGACCCGGCCCTGCTCGACGACGCCGCCGAACACCCCCTCGTCGTCACTGCCGAGGACGGCATCCGCGACGGCGGCGTCGGCTCCCTGATCGCCGACGCCCTGGCCCGGCGCGACGGCGCCACCCCGAAGGTGCGCGTGCTCGGCACGCCGACGCAGTTCATCCCCCACGCCAACGCCGACCAGATCCTGTCGGACCTCGGCCTCGACGGTGCCGGCCTGACGGCCGAAGCCCGTCGGCTCGTCGCGGCCCTCCGCGCGTAGCCCTCCCGCCCGCCCGGAGGCGGATGTGGAACGCTCCTGCGAGCAGACCTCTCGAGAAGGGATCGCTGCCGTGGCCAAGACCCCTCGGATCGTCTCGATCCTCCTGTTCGTGAGCGGCGCCATCCTCATCGTCGCCGGCGTCGTCACCTACGTCATCGTGGGCAACGAGCTGGCCGACGAGCACATCACCGTCTCGGAGGACGCGGACCGCTTCGCCGGCGATGACGTCGACGGCCCGTTCACCGCCTACGAGCAGGCGTCGGTGATCCAGGAGCACGCGCTCGAGATCGGCGGGGGCAAGACGTACGCCGAGCTCCCGCAGGACGACCCAGCGCGTGACACGGTGATGGACGCGTCGTTCCTGCGCGCGTCGCTGTTCACGTCCGTCGTCGCCTTCGGCGTCGCCGTGCTCGTCGTGGGCCTCGGCGTGCTGTTCATCCTGGTGGGGCTCGCGATCGTCGCCCTCGACCGCCGAAGCTACGTGTAGAAGGGGTTCTCGCCGGCCTCGTGGTCGGTCGTGTCGACGACCTCGGTGACGGCCGGGATCGCTTCCTTGATCGACCGGGCGATCCCGTCGCGCAGCGTCATGGCGCTCACCGCGCACCCCTGGCACCCGCCGCCCATCGTGACGTAGACGACGTCGCCCTCCACGCCCTTCAGCTCGGCGAAGCCACCGTGGGCCGCGAGGGCGGGGTTGATCTGCTCGACGAGGAGCTGCTGCACCTGCTCGGCGATCGTGCCGGTGAGCTCGAGGTGCTTGCCCGACAGCGGGTTGGGCCGGTTCGGGTTGCGCAGCACGAGGCCAGGACCGCCGCCGGCGGGGATGTCCAGGGTGGCGCCGGTGAGCTGCTCGATCGAGCCGGTGGGCACGACCACCGGGAGGTCGCCCTGCTGGAACCGGGCGTCGGCGGCGTCGGCCTCGGCGATCGGGTCGAACGTGAGGTCGTAGGCGTACTCCACGCCGCTCGTGCCGGTGACCTCGACCCGCAGGGCGAGGCCCTTCGGATCGTCCTCCGCCTCGCGCAGCTCGAGGATGCGGGTGATGGCATCCGGGGTGACGGTGAACACGGCCACATCGGGTGTCGTGGTGGCGTCGGCCATGCCCAAAGGCTAACGAGTGGCCTTGTGACTGACACCACCGCCGCCGACACCGCCGCCGAGCCCAACGAGGGCCACGGTCCCGAGGTCCTGTACGAGGTCTCGGACCACGTCGCCACGATCACGCTCAACCGCCCGCATCGTCGCAACGCCATCTCCGCCCGGATGCTGATGCTCCTCACCGAGCTGTTCTCCAAGGCCGACGACAGCCCCGACGTGCGCGTCGTGCTGCTCACCGGCGCGGGCAAGGGCTTCTGCTCGGGCCTCGACATCAAGGACGCCATGGCCGGCACCGGGATCGGTGGCGGCGGTGGGGGCGGGGCGGCGCCCGCCGCGTTCAGCCAGACGCGCAACCTCCCCACCGTCGTCCTCCAGGAGATGGACACACCGGTGATCGCGGTGATCAACGGCGCGGCAGCGGGCTACGGCCTCGACCTCGCGCTCGGCGCGGACATCCGCCTCATGGGCGCGTCGGCCAAGCTCCTCCCCGGCTTCGCCAAGCGCGGCGTCGTGCCCGAGTCGGGTGGCACCTGGTACCTGCCCCGGTTGCTCGGCTGGGCGAAGGCGGCGGAGATCTCCTACCTCGGGCGCGACCTCGACGCCGCCGAGTCGGAGCGCATCGGGCTCGTCAACCGTGCGGTGCCCGACGACGAGCTCCTGCCCCTCGCCCACGAGTGGGCGGCGGAGATCGCCTCGAACGCGCCCCTCGCGATCCGGGCCATGAAGCGCCTCTTCCGCCACGGCCTGACGGAGGACTTCGAGAGCCACAGCCACCACGTGCTCCTGCAGACGATGCTGCTCTTCGGCACGAAGGACTTCCAGGAGGGCCTGCTCAGCTTCATGGAGCAGCGGCCGCCCGAGTTCACCGGGCGCTAGCCCGTTCGACCGCTCCGGGAGGAACCGTCACACGAAGTGACGAGATTTGGGCCGATCGGCCCTGGTGCGCCGCGGGCGATTTCGGTTTGGTGGTGCGAGCAAACCTCCTCGGAGGGAGTCATGCGGTTGGCGCCGATCCCGGCGACGACCAGCGGTTCGGCCGAGTCCCGGCGGGCGGGGCTCGGCCGCTTCGCGCCCTGCCCATCGCTAGCGTGCGGCCCCGCAACGCGGTGACGACGGGGAGGCGCGCATGGCAGCTCGACGGGACGAGGTGGCGGTCGAGGACGGACGGTTCGGGGTCCACGTGGTCGTGCCCGACGAGCCGAACGGCGCCGCGATCCTCCTGATCCAGGAGATCTTCGGCGTCGGGGCCTACATCACGGCGGTGGCCGACCGCCTCGGCGACCTGGGCTACGTCGTCGGCGCCCCTGACCTCTTCTGGCGGTTCGCGCCCGGCCACGCCGCCGACCACGACGACGCCGGTCTGCAGCAGTCGATGGAGCTCGTGCAGCAGCTCGACGTCGAGAAGGCGACCACCGACTGCCTCGCGACCCTCGCGCACCTGCGCGGGCTCCCCGAGGTGCGCGGGCGGGCCGGCATCGTCGGGTTCTGCCTCGGGGGCACGCTCGCCGTCGCGTGCGCGCTGGCCGGCGATCCCGATGCGGTCGTCAGCTACTACGGCTCCGGCGTCCCCGACATGGTCGACCAGCTCGGGTCGATCACCGCACCCACGCTCCTGGTCTTCGGCGGCCAGGATCCGTTCATCCCCGCCGAGCAGATCGAACCGGTGGTGGCCGCCGTCCCGCAGCTCCCGCGGATCGAGCTGCACGTCGAGCCCGACGCCGGCCACGCGTTCGACAACCACGAGGCGCCGGTGTTCCACCATGCCGAGGCGGCCGCCCGCACGTGGGAGCTCGCGCGCGCGTTCCTCGCCGAGCACCTGGCCCCCGGATGAGCCACGCGATGGCGGCGGTCCCGCCGGCCCGGCGGTAGCGTCCCGCCCGTGCTCATCCTCGGGTTGCTCGTCTTCGGCCTCTTCGTCGGCTGGCTCGCCCAGCTCGTGCTCGGCATGGGCTCCAAGCCCGACGGCCAGACCCTGATCGCCGGGCTCGCCGGATCCTTCGTCGGCGGGCTGATCGCCAGCCTCGTCGCGGGTGACGGCCTCGAGCTGCGCGCGAGCGGGCTCATCGGCTCCTTCGTCGGGGCGGTGATCGTCCTGCTGGTGTGGAACGGGGTCTCCCGCCGCTCGGCGAGCTGAGCGCCGCAGCCCTCGCGTTAGGTTCCGGCGGATGAGCGACGACGCGCCGAACCCCCTCCGCTGCACGATCGAGGACGGCGTGGCCGTCGTCCGCCTCGACGACGGCAAGGTCAACGTCATCAGCCACCGCGTGATCGAGGGCCTGCACGCCGCGCTCGACCAGGCCCTCGAGGACGCCACCGCCGTCGCGATCATCGGACGGGAGGGCAAGCTGTCCGCCGGCTTCGACCTCACGGAGATGACCGCGGGCATCGAGCGCACGCAAGCGCTCGTGGGGGCAGGGGGCCACCTGCTCATGCGGGTCTACGGGCACCCGCAACCCGTCGTGCTCGGGGTCACCGGTCACGCCCTGGCCGCCGGCGCACTGCTCGCCCTGTCGTGCGACGTCCGGATCGGAGGCGACGGTCCCGCCAAGATCGGCCTCAACGAGACGGCCATCGGCATGGGGCTCCCCCACTACGCGGTCGAGCTCGCCATCGCCCGCGTGCACCCGGCGCACCTCCGGCGCAGCGCGGTGCAGGCCGAGATCTACGACGCCCAGGGCGCCGTCGAGTCCGGCTACCTCGATCGCGTCGTGCCGGCCGCGGAGGTCGAGCGGGCGACGATCGACGAGGCGCGCCGTCTCGGGCAGCTCCCGGGCTCGGCCTACCGCCACACGAAGCTCGCGCTGCACCAGCCGCTCATCGACCGGGTCGATCCCAAGATCGACGCCGACATGGCGAGCCTCACCGCCCCGCGCTCGTAGCGCGCGTCGATGGCTACTCGCGTCGCCCCGGAGGTCGCCGAGGCGCTCGCGACGGGCCGCGGGGTCGTGGCCCTCGAGTCGACCATCATCAGCCACGGGCTCCCGCGGCCCGACAACCTGCGCGTGGCTCGCGAGGTCGAAGCGACGGTGCGGGCGGAGGGGGCGGTCCCGGCGACCATCGCGGTCGTCGGCGGTGTGGTGCGCGTCGGCCTCGACGAGGCCGCCCTCGAGGTCGTCGCCCTCGACGACGGCGTCACGAAGGTGAGCGAGCGCGACCTCGCGGTCGTCGTCGCGCGCGGCGGCCATGGGGCGACGACGGTCGCTGCCACCGCACAGGTCGCCCATCGGACCGGCATCGGGGTCTTCGCCACCGGAGGCCTCGGTGGCGTGCACCGGGACGCCAGCACGACGTTCGACGAGTCGGCCGACCTCGGCACGCTCGGCCGCACCGGCCTCACCGTCGTGTGCGCCGGCGTGAAGTCGATCCTCGACGTGGGCGCCACCCTCGAACGGCTCGAGTCGCTGGGGGTGACGGTCCTCGGCTTCGACACCGACCGCTTCCCCGGCTTCTACCTCACCGACAGCGGCCACCCCGTCGACACGACCGTGCGCTCCGTCGAGGAGGTGGCGGCGGTCATCCGCGCTCGGCGGGACCTCGGCACCGACCACGCCGCGCTGGTGGTCGCCAACCCGTTGCCCGCGGACGAGCAGGTGGATCCCGCGCTCCACGATCGGCTGCTCGGCGACGGCCTGCGCGACGCGGCTGCCGCGGGGGTCCGCGGAAAGGCCGTCACGCCGTTCCTGTTGGAGCACTTCCACCGCGAGAGCGGCGGCGAGAGCCTGCGGGCGAACATCGCGATCATCCAGCGCAACGCCGCCCTCGCCGCCCGCATCGCCGCGCACGTCGGATCGTGAGCGCGCCGGTGGTCGTCGTCGGCGACCTGATGGTCGACGTCGTCGTGGTGCCCGAGGGGCCGCTGTCGACGGGCAGCGACACGCCGGCGCAGGTGGCGACCCTCGGCGGTGGATCGGCGGCCAACACCGCCTGCTGGCTCGCGGAGCTCGGCGTCGACGTGACGCTGGTCGCGTCGGTCGGTGACGATGCCCTGGGTCGGACCGCCCTCGACGCCCTCGACGCGAGCGGCGTGCGCTTCGCGGGGACCGTGCACCCGGACCGCGCGACGGGGAGCTGCGTCGTGCTCGTCGAGCCCGGCGGCGATCGGACGATGCTCCCGGACCGGGGCGCCAACGACGCGCTCGATCCCGTGCCCGTCGAGGCGACGATCGGCGACGCCACGACGTGGGTGCACCTGTCCGGGTACGCGCTGCTCGGGAGCGGCTCCCACGCCGCCGCCCAGGCCGCCATGGCCGCCGCCCGGCGTCGTCGGGTGCCGTTCTCGGTCGACGCCGCCAGCGCCGCGCCGCTGCGATCCGCCGGGCCCCGCCGGTTCCTGGGCTGGATCGACGGCTGCCAGGTGCTCTTCGGCAACGACGACGAGGTGGCGGTGCTGGGCGGGGTCCGAGGGGTGCTCGGCGGGGCCCGCGAGGTGGTGGTCAAGCTGGGCGCGGCGGGCGCGTCGTGGACCGACGGCACCCGCTCCGAGACCTCCCCGGCGGTCGCCGCCGCCGTCGTCGACACGGTCGGCGCCGGCGACGCGTTCGACGCCGGCTTCCTCGCGGCCCGCGCTCGGGGCGACGACGTGAGCGCCTGCCTGCACGCCGGCACGCGTGCCGCGGCGCGCGCGGTCGCGCAGCGCGGGGCCCGTCCGAGCCCGTAGGTTCCCGCCCGTGACGGAGGTGTGGGCCACCGGGATCTCACTGCCCGGCGTGGCCGTGCGGATGGCGCAGCGTGCCGAGGCCGACGGCTTCGACGGTTGGTTCGTCGTCGACAGCCAGAACCTCGCCGGCGACTGCTACGTCGCGCTGGCCCACGCCGCCAGCGCCACCGAGCGCATCCAGCTCGGCACCGGCGTGACGAACCCGTACACGCGCCACCCCGCCGTCACGGCGTCGGCCATCGCCAGCGTCCACGCCGCATCCGGCGGGCGCGCCGTGCTCGGGATCGGGCGGGGCGACTCGGCGCTCGCCCACCTCGGGCTCGCGCCCGCACCCGTCCCCGCCTTCGAGCGCTACCTCGCCCAGGTCCAGACGTACCTGCGCGGCGAGGAGGTCGCCTTCGACGACCTCGCCGCCGAGGGCGTCGCGGAGGTCGCGTCGCTTGGGCTCGCCGGCGGCCCGACGGCCAGCCGGCTCCACTGGCTCCCCCGCGACCTCCCGAAGGTGCCCGTGACCGTCGCGGCGACTGGCCCGAAGGTCATCGACGTCGCGGCGCGCCTCGCCGATCGCGTCACGCTGGCGCTCGGCGCCGACCCCGAGCGCGTCGCGTGGGGCGTGGCCCAGGCGCGGGCGGCCCGGCCCGACGTCGAGGTCGGCGCGTTCGTCAACGTCGTGTGCCACGACGACGTGGACACGGCTCGCGGCCTCGCCAGCGGGGGGATGTCGACGTTCGCCCGCTTCAACGTCATGCACGGCACCACCCACGGGCCGATGGGCGACGGCTCCCGCTCGCTGCTGCGAGAGGTCCACGACGCGTACGACATGCGCGCCCACACCCAGGCGGGCTCGCCGCAGGCCGAGCGGCTGACCGCCGACTTCGCCGAGGGCTTCGCCATCCTCGGCACCACCGAACGCTGCACCGCGCGGCTGCAGGAGCTCACGGCACTGGGGCTCGGGCACCTGGTGATCGTCGGCCCTTCGCTCGGCGCCGACCTCACCGAGGCCCGGGTCGCCCACCGCGCCTTCGTGGACGAGGTCCTGCCCGCCCTACGTGACTAGGGGTGGTCCTCGGCGTCGTGACCGGGGTCGATGTCGGTGACGTCGTCCAACCGGAGCCGGGGCGAGGCCGCACCGACCTCGGCCGCGATCGGCTCGAGCACCGCACACGTGTGGTCGGCGTCGAGGGACACCCAATCGAGCCTCCGACCGACGAAGCGATCGGTGCAGTCGTCGAGCAGCGGCACCCCATCGGGGCCGGGCGACCAGTCGCAGCGAGCGAGCTTGTCGACCTCGTCGCCCGTGGCGCCCCCGAAGAGCTCCGCGAGCGAGCGGTGCTCCGTCGTCAGGAAGTGGACGGCGAACGTCGACGCGCGCGCTGCGACCCCGTGGGTGTGGTTCGCCACCGAGAGCCACACCGCGTACCGGGGCGGCTCGATGCTGCACTGCGTGTGGAACCCGACGAGGCAGCCGGAGCGCTCGTCGCCCGTGACGACCGTGACGACCGCCATCGCCCCGTTCGCGCGGGTCACCAGCTGGTCGAACGCCTCGCGCATGCGGCATGGGATAGCAGGCCTGAGCAGGGCATCTCGCAGGGATCCGTGCTGGCGAACCCGGTTCGGGCGCGATCGGAGGTACGATGGACGTACGGGACAGACCGCTCCGGCGGCTTGGGGCAGATCCAGGCGGCCATCAGAAAGGCCCCACCGATGCCCAACCCCCATCTGATCGTGGACCCGGTGCCCTCGGGCAGCGGTGGATCGCTGCGCGTCAGCGGCGAGCTCGACATGGTCACCGCCGGCGTCCTCCGCGACGCCATCTCGAGCCTGGCGGCGGAGCACGACGGCTCCGTCGTGCTCGACGTCGCAGGCGTGACGTTCATCGACTCGTCGGGCATCAACGCCCTCGTCGGCGCCCGCCATGGCCTGACGGCGCGCGGCCACGCCCTCGAGCTCCGCGGCATGTCGCCCAACGTCCGCAGGGTCCTCGAGGTCGCGGGCGTCGTCAGCCACTTCTCCCCCGAGGTCGCCGCCGCCGACTGATCGGTCGGGCGCCCGGCCGGCGACGGCGGGGTACCGTCGCTCCCCGGCCCTCGTAGCTCAGGGGATAGAGCGTCGGTTTCCTAATCCAGCCGGGACGAGATCCTCGAACACCGTCGGAGCAGCGAAAACGTAGCGTGACCTGCGCCGTCGGGTGCAGGGCCTCGACACGCTGTGACATCGTGATGACCGCCGTTGCCGGCCGTGATTGGGCGTGGTTGGGCCAGCATGCGGTCCGACTTGTTGGCGCGCCCGCGCTGCTCACCAGGCCGGAGAGCCGAGTCGTCGACCTTCGGGTTGTGAGCCTGACGCTCGTTGTCTGCTCTCGTGGGCGGCGGTCGGCGCTGGACTGCGAAGTACCTGGTCACGGCACAGTTCTCGGGGCTGCGGCCGAACAGCTCGTATGCACCAGTAGGTGTCGGTGGGTTGGCGGTGGCGTGACAACGACCGTGACAAGCGCTCTGACGATCATCAGGGTCGCGGTCCTCGGTGACGGGCTGCGCTCAGACGCAGGCGGTCACGGTTGCGGCAGAAGCTCGCCGCGAACGCTCTCCCCGGGGGTCGCGTCCGCGATCCTCGCCGGTGTACCAACGGTGTTCGATCCAGGAACCTTCGGCCAGAAGGCCCAGCGGCCGAGCAGCATGGTCGCGGCGGGGACGAGCATGGAGCGGACGACGAAGGTGTCGATGAGGATCCCGACGGTGACGCCGAAGCCGATCTGGCGGAGGTTGGGCAGCGGTGCGAGGAGGAGGGCGGCGAAGGTACCGGCGAGGATGATGCCGGCGGACGTGATGACGCGCCCGGTGAGAGTGAGGCCCCGGCTGACGGCGTCGTGGATCTCGTGGCCGGCGTCCGCCTCCTCGCGGATCCGGCTCATGATGAAGATGTTGTAGTCAGCGCCGAGCGCCACGAGGATCACGAAGAGGAACGGGGCGAGCCAGAACGTGATCCCGGCGTCGCCGACCAGTCCCTGGAACACGGCGACGGTGATGCCCATGGTGGCGGCGTAGGAGAGGATCACGGTCGCCAGCAGGTACAGCGGGGCGACGAGAGAGCGAAGGAGCAGGGCCAGGACGGCGAAGATCGCGGCGACGATGACGATGACGATGAGGCGGAAGTCGTCGTTGCTGATCTGGCGCATGTCGGCGTAGAAGCTCGAGGGGCCCCCGATGGCGACGCGGGCGTCCTCGAGGGCGGTGCCCTGCAGCGCCTGGCTCGTGGCCGGTTGGATGGCCCGGATCGTGTCGAGCGCGTCGTTCTCGTAGGGATTGCCGTCGAGAGCGACGATGACGCGCGTGGTGGTGCCGTCGTCTCCGAGGAGAAGCCCCAGCCGGTCTGCGAGCTGAGGAAGCTGACGGAACAGCGGTCCGGTGAGCCGGAGCCCTTCGGATGAGCTGAGGGCCTGGACGATCGGGGCGACGTCGACGGTGGCCGGATCGATGCCGAGCGCAGCCGGATCGGTGGAGCCGCCGGTGATCGACGCGAGGTTCTCGGTGGTGAGGGGCGCGCCGGCGGGCTGGGTCACGGATCGCACCTCGGCGATCCCAGGTTGGCCGCGGAGGGCGTCGGTGAGCTGATCGACGGCGGCGAGCTGGTCGTCGCCGAGGATGGGGGCGTCGGCGGTCACGACGACGTAGACCGGTGAGATCGTGCCTCCGGGGTAGTGCTCAGCAAGGGACTCGAAGCCGTCGCGTGCGTCGGCACCGGCAGGGAGGTCGCTGACCAGGTCGAAGGACTGCCGGTACCAACCGAGACCGGCCGCGGGGATGAGCAGCGTGATGAGCCCGGCCAAGAGGATCTCCTGGGGATGGCGTCGGATCAGCGCCGCCACGCGCTCCCAGCGCGGCGCCTGCTCGTCGGTGGTGGCCCGGATGGTCTCGAAGCGACGGGGCCAGAAGGCCTTCTCGCCGACGACCCGCAGCAGCGCAGGGGTGAGGGTGACACCGGCGACGAGCGTGATGGCGATGGCGATCCCGATCGCGGGACCCATGGTCTTGAAGACACCGAAGTCCGCCGTGATCATCGACGAGAACCCGACGATCACGGTCGCCGCCGACGCAGCGATCACGGCACCGATGACACGGGTGGTCTTCACGACCGTGGTGGCGACGGGCTCGCCGGCCGCCAGGTCCTCGCGGTACCGCGACGTGAGGAACAGGCAGTAGTCGGTGCCCGCTCCGAAGATCATCACGACGAGGAACGTCCCGACCATGGTGTTGACCTTGAGGCCGGCGTCGGCGACGTAGGCGACGATCCCGGTGGACACGATGAACGCGAGCCCGATGGTCACCAGCGGGATCAGTGGCGCGACGACCGACCGGTAGATGAGCACGAGGATCAACAGGACCAGGAACACCGTGACGATCGCGGTGCGCTCGAAGGACTCGACGACACCGATGGCCTGGTCAGCCGCCAGACCGGCGATCCCGGTCACGTGGGCGTCCACGCCGGCCGGCGCGGTCTCCTCGATGTGGTCGCGCAGGCGCTCCACCGCCGCGGTGCCGTTGGACGAGAACGGCGGACGGATCATGCTGGCGATGAGGAGCTCGGCCGCGCCGTCCTCGGATCGCAGGAAGGGTCCGAGGTCCGGGTCGTTCACCGCGCTCTGGATGCCGCGCAGGTCGTCGGCGAAGGCGGGGCCCTGCAGATCGGCGACGAGCTGGCCCATCCATGCCCGGTCGGCCTCGGTCAGCCCGCCCTGGCGGGACACGACGATGATGGCTGCCTCACGGGCGGGGTCATCGGGAAAGGCTTTCCAGCACAGTGGGATCCGAAGCTTGGAATTCACGTGACTTGAAGTCGC